>OBLU010002702.1_pt1 | contig 16201 bp, 13 predicted proteins | sample 1518681 | NCBI WGS metagenome assembly OBLU01 (sample SAMEA3539304, study PRJEB22396) | soil metagenome | biome: tundra; feature: field; material: soil | place: USA | collected 2010-05 | depth 0.15 m | reverse complement strand
AGGCACAAATCGGAGTGGCGCGTAGTTCATTGCAAGCTGCCGAGTTGAATCTCGCTTTCACAAAAGTGAAGTCGCCGGTAAACGGGATTGCGGGAATTCGGGCCGCAAACATCGGCGACCTCGTCGGAACCGACCAACGAACACTCCTGGCAACGGTTTCCCAGATCGATCCCATCCTGGTGCAGTTTCCAATCAGCGAGCAGGAATACCTGAAGCTTCGCGATTTCTTCCTGGCAAAAGATTCCCCTCTGCAATCTTCGTTAGAGCTGATACTCTCCGACGGTAACGTCTATCCAATCAAGGGCAAGATTGATATTGTTGGCCGTGAGGTCGAATCCTCGACCGGAACGATGCGGATTCGGGCCATCTTTTCGAATCCGGGGAACGTGCTTCGGCCCGGCGAGTATTCCAGGATTCGCGCGGCGACTTCAGTGCAAAAAGACGCCATGCTGGTTCCTCAACGCGCCGTCCAGGAATTGCAAGGCGAGTTCGAGCTTGCTTTAGTAGGGCCAGACAATAAAATCACTTTCCGAACCGTTAAAGCTGGCGACCGGGTTGGCTCCTATTGGGTGATTGAGCAAGGGTTGAACCCAACCGACCGGGTGGTCATCGAGGGCCTTCAGGATATCAAGACTGGACAGACGGTCGATCCAAAGCCGGCAAAGATGCCTCCCCTGAGTTCCGGACCGCCAGCTAGTCTGGGTCGAACTAATTAATGTCGAAATTCTTTATTAATCGGCCCGTTACGGCAATTGTGATTTCCATTCTGATCGTCCTTGCGGGAATCATCATGGCCCAGCGACTTCCCATCGCCCAATTCCCGTCCATCGCCCCGCCGGAAATCGTGGTGACAACCAACTATGTCGGAGCGGACGCGCTTACGATTGAAAGCGCAGTTGCGACGCCAATCGAAGAGGCGATGGCGGGCGTCGAAGGCATGCTCTACATGCGGTCATTCAATGCCAACGATGGAACGATGAAACTGCGGATCGACTTCGACCTGGATCTAGATCCGAACATCGCGGAGGTCTTTTCCGAGATACGGGTAAACCGCGCGCTCCCCCAACTCCCGCCGTCGGTCCGCAACCAGGGGGTCACGATTGCGAAATCTCACGTTAGCCCCCTGATGATCATCGCGCTCTCCTCCCCGAAGGGTACGCGAAACGCGAAATTCCTGGCGAACTACGCGTACATCAATATCAGCGACCCCTTGACCCGCGTCCGTGGTATCGGATCGGTAGTCGTGCAAGGGGCCGGCGCCTACGCCATGCGGCAGTGGGTCAAGCCGGACCAACTGGCCAGCTTGGGCGTAACGGTCCCCGACCTGGTGAAAGCGCTGGAGCAACAGAACACCGTGAATCCCTCCGGCCAGGTAGGCGCCGAGCCAGCTCCGCCGGGCCAGGAATTCACCTACACGATGCGCGCGCAAGGCCGGTTGGTCACGGAACAGGACTTTGGTAATGTGGTCATCCGCGAGAATAAGGATGGCTCGGTTGTGCGGATGAAGGACGTCGCCCGGATCGAATTGGGTACCCAGACCTACAACGTAATCGGACGACTGAACGATGCGCCCGCCGCGATCATCAATGTGTTTCAGTTGCCCGGCTACAACGCCGTGGAAGCCGTTAATGGCGTCCGGACAATGATGGCCCAGTTGAAAGAACAATTTCCGGATGATGTGGATTACGTGGTTTCTCTGGATACCACGCTTTCCGTACGCGCAGGCATCAAAGAAATCGTGACGACACTGTGGGAGGCGCTGCTCTTAGTGATTTTTGTCGTTTTCATTTTCCTGCAGAGCTTCAGGGCAACACTGATCCCCGCGTTAACGGTTCCGGTATCTCTTCTAGGCACTTTCATCTTTTTCCCGATGCTGGGCTTTTCCATCAATTCACTTTCACTTTTCGGTCTCGTCCTGGCAATCGGACTTGTGGTTGACGATGCAATTGTCGTGGTGGAAGCAGTGGAACTGAACATGGCCGCGGGCCTCAGTCCCAAGGATGCGTCGCTGAGAGCCATGGAACAGGTTGGCGGTCCTGTGGTCGCGATCGCATTGATCCTGGCGGCCGTATTTGTTCCAACGGCATTCATCCCGGGCATTACGGGCCGTCTATATCAGCAGTTCGCGGTAACGATTGCCATTTCGGTTCTCATCTCGGCCTTCAACCCGTTGTCGCTGAGTCCAGCCCTTTGCTCGTTGCTGCTCAAGCCCGGCCATGACTCCCACGGTTTCTTGACCCGGGTGTTCGGAGGATTCAATCGCCTCTTCGAGAAGGCAACAAATGGCTATGTCGGTATTTCCGGATTTCTTATCCGAAAAATGGTCGTGAGCTTCACGCTCCTTGCCGCGGTTGCTGGTGCCGCGCTTCTGATTGGGGATAGACTGCCTTCCGGGTTCCTTCCCACCGAAGACCAAGGGTATTTCTATCTGAATATTCAACTCCCCGATGCAGCGTCCCTGCAGCGTACGGACGCCTTCACCAAAGAAGTGGAATCGGTCCTCAAACATACCAATGGCGTGCAATATTACAGCACGATCGTGGGCAGTAGTCTTCTAACCCAGACCAACGCTACGTATAGCGCCTTCGTCTTCGTCGCCCTCACGCCGTGGGACCAACGAAAGACCAAGAAGACAAGCATTCAGTCGATCATGGAATCGGTGAACTCACAGCTCGACAGAATGCTTGCGGGGCACGCATTCGCTTTCTCGCCTCCCGCCATTTCCGGCGTTGGAACGTCCGGCGGCTTTAGTTTCATGCTTGAGGACCGGGTGGGTAAAGACGTCCCGTATCTAGCCGACAATACTCAGCGGTTTCTCGATGCGGCGCGGAAGCGCCCCGAATTGACGAGGCTAAACAGTTCCCTGAATGCCAACGTGCCGCAGGTGCTTGTAGAGGTAGATAGAGACAAGGTGCTTAAACAAGGCGTTGAAATAGATGACGTATACAGCACACTTCGCGCCTTCATGGGCTCCCTGTTCGTGAATTACTTCAACCGTTTTGGCCGGGCGTGGCAGGTCTATATAGCCGCCGAGGATGGATACCGTTCGCAGGCCAAAGATGTCATGAACTTTTTCGTCCGCAACAAAGAGGGAGAGATGCTACCCCTTTCCTCCGTAGTCTCGCTCCAGACAAGAGCGGGACCGGAATTCACTTCGCGATTCAACGAATATCGTGCAGTGGAGATTACCGGGTCCCCAGCCTCCGGCTACAGCACGGTTCAAGCCATGAATGCATTGGGGCAAGTGGCTCATCAAGTGCTGCCGAAAGGCATGGGTTACGATTGGAACGCTCTCTCCTACCAGCAGAAGAAGGCGTCCACCCAGGTAGGCGCCGCAGCGGTCTTCGGCTTTTCCTTGCTGGTCGTGTTCCTGATCCTGGCGGCGCAGTATGAAAGTTGGGCTCTTCCTTTCAGCGTGCTCTTGGCGACCCCGATCGCAGTGCTAGGCGCGTTCGTGTTTCTGTGGATCAGGGGTTTTGAGAACGATGTGTATGCTCAAATCGGCCTGGTAATGCTGATAGGCTTATCCGCAAAAAACGCTATTTTGATCGTCGAGTTCGCCAGAGCAGAGCGAATGCAGGGCAAACCTGCGCTGGATGCGGCGCTTGAGGGCGCCCGTATTCGCCTCAGACCGATTTTAATGACCGCATTCGCTTTTATTTTCGGTACCGTGCCACTGGCAATAGCCAGCGGGGCCGGTGCGGTCGGGCGGCGAATACTTGGGACAGCGGTAATCGGAGGTATGCTCGCGGCCACCTTGCTGGCAATCTTCATCATCCCGGTATGCTATTACGCGGTGGAACATTTGAAGGATAGGATTGCCGGGCGAAGGAGTGGACCGTGAAGCTCTCTTTGACTGCGATTCTTGTCTTCAGCACTATTTTGTGTGGATGTCTGCTGGGACCCAATTACAAGCGTCCCACAATCTCCGCCCCGCCGGCGTTTCGTGGACAGCCCACGGCGGAACAGAGCTCGTTCGCCGATCAGGGATGGTGGAGCGTTTACTCCGATCCATTCTTGAGTGCTCTCATCAAAGAGGCGCTAAAGAACAATTATGATTTGAAAACGGCGATCGCGCGGGCCAAAGAGGCCGAGGCGTATCGTGGGGTTGCGCGCTCTGCTTACTTTCCCACAGTGAACGCGGAGTCCGGAGTTCAACGCGATCATGGCGTGTATAAAATGGACCCCGAACTGACACTCCCCACCAGTACCCAGACCAGCAATCTGTTTCTAGGAGGTTTGTCCACGGCGTGGGAGGTCGATTTGTGGGGCCGCATTCGGAGGTCGAATGAGGCAGCAAATGCGGAATATCTGGCTACGGAAGAAGGCCGCCGCGGATTGATGCTTGCACTGATTACCGAGGTGGCGCAGGCTTACCTGGAGTTGGTGGAGCTGGATGGGCGCGTGGCCGTAGCCCACGACAGCCGGGACGCCTTCGAATCCACACACACCTTGTTCAGTAAGCGGTACGGAGCGGGAATCGTTTCGCGCTTGCAGGTCACACGCGCCGAAGCGGCATTGGCCGCGGCAGAAGGAACGCTGAACGACATTGAACTGCAAATCGCGGAGAAGGAAAATCAGATCTGCGTTCTTATCGGTCGCAACCCTGGTGCAGTGCAACGAACTGCTCCGGGCAAAGAGATGAACCCGCCGCCCACCGTTCCCGCCGGAATCCCTTCGCAACTGCTGGAGAGGCGGCCTGATATCCGCGAAGCCGAACAGAGTCTCAGAAGCGCGTCCGCGAGGATCGGCATTGCAAACGCAAATTTCTTCCCGCGCTTTGGGTTGACGGCGCTCTTGGGAAGGGTGAGCCCTGAACTCAGTTCGTTGAGCGGCGGGGCCGCGGACATCTGGGCGCTTGCCGCTTCGTTTTCGGGTCCTGTCTTCACCGGGGGCCGGCTCACCAGCGAGTATCGAGCGGCAGTCGATATTTTCGATCAAGCCAAATATCAGTATTCACAGAGCGCGCTGAGGGCATTTCGGGAAGTGTCGGATGCTTTGGTCGCTTCACAGAAGCTGTCCGTCGTGGAAGAGCAGCAGAAGCGTGAAGTAGTTGCGCTCACCGATTCTGTCTCCATCGCCAGGCGGCGATATCTTGGGGGCCTTGCCAGCTATTATGAGGTCCTAGAAGCGCAGCAACTGCTTTACCCCGCCGAAATCAGTCTTTCGGAGACTTCCCGCGATCGACGGCTCGCGATCGTCCAACTCTATCGAGCCCTGGGCGGCGGCTGGAATTTCGATAACACGCAGTGGACGAATGGGCGGCAGTGAACCGGATTAAACTCGTCTAAGGCCGTAATACGTAAGCAGAAAGACCAACGAGCCAAACACCGCCGCGAAGTGACTTTGAAGGTGGAAGCCGTTTACACCTGGGGGTCCGAAAGCGTAGAACAACCAGCCTCCGGTAACGGCGCCGACAACTCCCAGCAGGACGTCAGGCATAATGCTTTTCCCGCTCCTGTTTGCAAGCCGGCCGCCTATGAACCCCGCAGACAGACCGAGAACTACCCACGCCACAAATGACATGGTCAGTTCTTCTTGTTGGATTGATGGATGTAAGAACGAGGCTGAGGAGAAGCCATACGCGTCGATTGCGGATGAAGAACAGAGCGTCACCGCAAGCAGGATTCGCCCGACGCTTTTCGGTTGGAGCATATTCACCCGTGAACTGTAAGTAGATACCAGCGCAGACCCGTTTTGAGCCACCTTGCCGGAAATGGCGGCCCCCGTCGCCTGCCGGAATGCGCTTTGTGAATGGTCAAGTAGGGCGGCCGAATCCAACTGACGTTTCCTCGCGGTCTGATCGCTACGTCGATTGCTTGCGGGTCCCGGGCTACTCCACCGGCGCCCAGGAATGGTCAGGGTCGAAGCGGGTGATCGTCAACGGCGCCTTGCCTGGAACCGGCGCGATATCTTTTTGATAAACCATGCCGTCCTGATTCACCATGAACGTGTTGATTCCAGTCACTCCATATTCGGCGGGCCACGCCACCAGCCCGAACCCGCCAACAAGCTTACCTTTTACGAGGTAATTGTGCGCTCCCTCCGGCGCGTTGGAGCCCTGCCCATCGAGAACGCGGAAATAGTATCCGTGGTACGGTTTGGCTTGTCCCTTCTGCGCACCGTCCCATGCTGCCCGGGCGAAACCCTCGGGAACCAGTGATTCGCTCGCGCCTTCCCAATACAACCCATCCTGCCGGCCAGACGTACTCATGAGGCGGGGAGCGTACTTGAGCATGCCATCCTTGTCGCGTTCCTCCGAAGCATACTTCAACTGCGCCTCGACGTAACCGTGGCAAATTTCGATAGCATCGAGTTCGTTTGCGCCGATTTTCCGGGCCTGCATCTCGACCGGGGTCTCAGACGCGTCAAAGCTCCATTTGCCGTTGGCGCGGACTATGGGGACCGGAAAAGGCCAGTCCTCATCGCCAATCGCGAGAATCGCACGATTCGGGTGCATAGGAGAACTTTCGATTCGGTGCTTGGCGCGCGCGAGGCGCGCAAACTCGGCCTGTTCGGCGCGATCCTGCGCGGGAGTGCCCGAAGTAAGAATTCCGCTCGCCCGTGGACCGAAAATGGCTAACAGCCGCGCGGAGTCGTGGTTGTCCACGGCATCGATAACGGCCTGGGCGGCCGCGTCGGGTGAATCGAAGCGCTCCTGCGCAATTGAAGGCGTGGTGCAGACAATCGCCATCGCCGCGCAAATAGTGCAGAATTTGCCAGTCATTATGCTATCTCCTCCCCCCGCCACCATGCCCACCACCACCGTGCATCCCACCGCCGCCGCCGCGCATCCCTCCACCACCGCCAAATCCGCCGATGCGTCCCGCTCCCATGCTTCCGAAGCCGCGATCGCTTTGCATGCGCGTCATCCCACCGTGCTGATAGCCGCCGAAGACACTGTGATGGCTCGTCGAGCCGCGCTGTTCAAAACCCTTGTTTCCGAGGCGTTGCTGAGGCGCGAGAGCCCCGCGATTCGAGCCGCGGGCCATAGCGCTGCCGGACCTCCCGCCCGCGCCGTTAGACCCATACCGGCCAGCCACCTCGAGACTGGCATACGGCACGCCTAGACGGTGCTGCGGATTATGCATCCACGTGGAATTGCCCAAGGCTCCGCCTCCCTGGAAATTCCGGAACCCATACCGGTTAAAGAAGGAGTTGTCGATGAACATATTCCCGCCGTACCAGTTGGGACCCCAACCCCAGCCGCCCCAACCCCAACCGCCCCAGCCGCCAAAATAGAGACCCAGATCTATGCCGGGATACCACCCCAGACCCACATCGATCCCCGGGTAAAGGAGCGGCGGGTAAACTCCCCAGTCCGGTGGTCCCCATACGTATGCGGGATTGTAATTCGGCACGTCCCAGACATCCGGGTTTGCCGGCTCGATGCTGATCGCCGTTTGCCCACCCTGGTTCTGCGTCGTGACGGTCTCCTGTGGCGTCGAACGGAGCGTCCCTTTGGCCTCGGCTTTGGCCCGCATGCGCTGCACCGCCTTCATCACGTCCGCTTGCTGGGCGAGAAAAGCGTTACCAAGCTGCGTGGTCCAGTTCATATCCTGAGTCAAGTGAGCTAGCACATCGGGGAAAGCGACCAGCGCTTGTATGCTGGGATCCCATGGTTGTTTTTTCGTCTCGTCCATGAGCTTCGAGGGCTTCCAGTGTGTATGGTCCCGTACCCATTGTTCGGCTTCGGCGACCTCCATCGGGTAAGTGGAAGCGGCCAGCACTTCCCCTACCAGCGGATCGGGATATAGGGCGATCGGCGCCACCAGATCGTCAAGCTGCTGGGGCGATATCTGCGGCCCTGGCTGCGTGGCGGCAGGGGCGCTCTGCGGAGGATACGGCGCGGCTGTCGTCCGCAGAAGGAAGAGAGCGGCGCAGACCACCGCGCCATAGCGATAAACTCTGTGTGACATCTCACTTTTTTGGATCATGGTGTCCGTTTCGGCGACTCTGTGGAATATTGAGAGTCGTGTTCGCAGCGCGGAGGCATTCCGTCGTCAATAACCAAAAAAAACACGCACCCGTTAGTTTGGCCGCAAGCGTATTCGCTCATGTTGAGTTATATGCCTTGCACGTTTACTACCATTGAATACTTGGTTGCCGGATACCGTACTCCGGCCCGACTCATGCTCCGAGGCTTCCTACGTATACTTCCGCAACCACTGTATGGCGCCCCCAATTTAGTTACCACTAGGCGTTCTCCCAGTGTCCCTGGCTGACATCGAAGGGTACCATCCGATATAGCGCATCCAGTTGAGGACTCAATGAGCCGCCGAACAGAGGGGACGATCCCATCGCCGGAGGGAACCGCAGTGGTCCTTACGGTCAGCCGTTTGAGCGCCGATCTTGTTCGACTTCGAGAGATCCTCGCCCAGGGAAGCTGGAAGTTGCACGAAGTTTCAGACTGCTGCGAAGCTTGGGCCTTACTGCGTAACGAGAGCGTTCCGGTGCTCCTGTGCGAGTGTGACCACGCCGACGGCAACTGGGAAGACCTTTTGAGAGCCACGGCGAGACAGCCGGATCCACCGAACCTCATTGTCTTCTCTCGCCTGGCTGACGAGTACCTTTGGGCGCGGGTGCTGAACATTGGCGGCTTCGACGTGCTAGTAACGCCCTTCGAGCCGGAGGAAGTCTTGCGAGTCACCTTCGCTGCGTGGAGCCGCTGGGAATATGACTTCGCTGTTCGCACTGCAAAAGAGGCGGAGGCGGCGGGCCGCACGAAGACGTCCACATTTCGGGCGACTGGAAACCTGGCATAGCAATGATCCAGATGGGCATTGCATCCACCGGGCGTTCCTTCGGCCCTCGCGAAACATCGTCCGCAGCTCGCACAGAAATACGATGAAATCGATTCAAAGAGAAGGGAACATAAGCCATGTCTGAAACGAACTCGGTTGTAGCCATTTACGAAACTCACTCCCAGGCAGAGGAAGCGGTGAAGGAACTGCAGAGGGCTGGGTTTGACATGAAGAAAATGTCCATCGTCGGCAAGGATTATCACACCGACGAGCAGGTGGTCGGATACTATAACGCCGGCGATCGCATGAAATACTGGGGTAAGCAGGGCGCTTTCTGGGGTGGTATCTGGGGGATGTTGTTCGGAGCTGCCTTCTTCGCCATTCCAGGCATTGGGCCAATCCTGGTCGCTGGTCCTTTGGTCGCCTGGATCATCGGCGCACTGGAAGGCGCGGTTGTGGTGGGTGGGCTGAGCGCGGTAGGGGCGGGACTGTACAGCATTGGCATTTCCAAGGACAGTGTTGTGAAATACGAAGCTGCACTGAAATCGGACCAGTTTCTCGTTCTGGCTCACGGAACGGCAGCCGAAGTAGCCAAGGCCAGGGACATCATGCATACAACGCGCGCTGTAGGGGTGGAAATGCACGAGGCGGAACCACAGCTTTTCGCCGGGGGCAGTGGAAGGTAGTCCCGCCATCGGTTGGTGAAGCACTTCGGCCGTGTGGTTGCTATGGACTGTAACCGGAGCGTCACCAACCCTGCGGCGAGCGCGGTCTTTTAAAGGAGAAGCACCATGTCAAACAACTTTTTAATCGCTTCGGTAGCGGGTCTCGGTTTAGTTCTGCCCGCTCTGGCGTCGGATCGCGATGATGACATCGGGCGCATTCAAAAAGCGACCAGAGTGTTTCACGAGATCATGAGCACGCCCGACAAAGGCATCCCCCAGGACCTGCTGGAAAAGGCGAAGTGCGTGGCCATCGTTCCAGGTGAGGAGAAGCTCGCTTTCATATTCGGCGGCAACTACGGCAAGGGGTTAGCGACTTGCCGCACTGGCAAAGGCTGGAGCGCTCCGATGTTTGTAGCCGTCGGCGGAGGGAGCGTCGGCTTCCAGATTGGCGGCTCTTTCACGGATGTCGTGCTGCTGTTCATGAACGACCATGCCTTGCAAAGCCTGCTGAGCGACAAATTCAAGATCGGCGCCGATGTAACCGTGGCAGCGGGTCCGGTGGGCCGACATGCGGCCGCCGACACGGACCTAAAACTGAACGCAGAGATCCTGAGCTATTCCCGCAGCAAGGGGATTTTCGCTAGAGTCAGCGTGGACGGCGCCGTCGTGCAGGCCGATCGCAGCGGAGACAAAGCCCTCTATGGCTCCGATGTTACCCACAAGGAAATCCTGGACGGCAAAGCCGCCGTTCCGGGACCGGCTCGAGGCCTGCTGGAGGAGCTTGCCAATTTCCCCGCACACCGTTGAAATTGGCGACCCGTGATTGGAAGCCGCCGTTGCGGCTGCAGGAAATGACGAGCATCGAACCATGAAATGAGCATCGCGAACAAACTCAACCCGACGAAGGCCTTTGGATGGCCGGGCATAGAGCCGAGATGGACGCACGGAGGAAAGGATGGCGTGGGAACTGCTTATGCAGCTTCCAGCCGGGTCTGGTTTACCTTTTGGAGCGGCATCATCACGGAAGTTTATTATCCGACGGTGGACCGGCCCCAAATTCGGGACCTTCAGTATCTCATCACCGACGGCAAGCGCTTCTTCCACGACGAGAAGCGCGACCTCGAGTCGAAACTGGAACGCCTGGCGGACCACGTTTTGGGGTACCGCTGTAGCAATTCGGATCCAGCCGGAAGTTATTCGATTGTCAAAGAGATCATCGCTGACCCGCACCTGGCCTGCGTTCTCCAGCACACCAAGCTCACCGGTGACGAGTCTTTCCTCTCCACACCATGGTCAGACTGAACTCGTGATTGGGCACGAAATGTTCGGCCAGGTAGCGAACGTAAACTCGGCAGTCACTCGCGTGAAACCCGGCGACTACGCTGTATTTACCGTACGGAGGGGATGTGGTGAATGCGCCTGCTGTCTGATGAACCGCGCCGATATGTGCCAGACGGGCAAATACCGCGAGAGAGGCATCCGCGGACTGGACGGGTACCAAACGGAATACGCCGTCGATCAGGAGCAATACGTCGTGCGGGTGCCAAACGAACTGGAGCCGGTCGGAGTTTTGATGGAGCCGCTTTCCGTCGTGGAGAAGGCGATAGACGAGGCTCTGCGCATACAGATTGTGCGCTGCCCCGACGCCGCCACGACACCCGATTGGTTCCACAGACGCCGCTGCCTGGTTGCCGGGCTAGGACCGGTGGGTCTGCTGGCTGCCATGGTCTTGCGCTTGCGCGGCGGCGAGGTTTACGGTCTGGACGTAGTCGATGCGAACACCGCCCGCCCAAAATGGCTGGACGGAATCGGCGGAACCTATATTGATGGCCGCGAAGTGCCGGCAGACCAAGTGGAGAAGAAGATCGGCGCCATGGAGTTGGTCTTGGATGCCAGTGGGATCGCCGAATTAGAATTCAATCTGCTGGATGCACTCGCCCTGAACGGAGTGTATGTGCTCACTGGCATCCCCGGTGGCGACCGCCCGCTCCAAATCCCCGGGGCCGAACTCGTCAGGCAACTGGTGCTGGACAATCAGGTGATGCTGGGTAGCGTGAATGCTGCGCGCGGACATTTCCAAATGGCCGTCGATGATCTGGCCCAGGCACATCTGCGGTGGGGCTCTCGAATTGCAGGCTTGATCACGCATCGATATTCATTGGATCAATTTGCAGGACTCATGGATCATCATCAACCCGATGCAATCAAAGAAGTCATCGAATGGGCGTAACCCGCGCTAGCACCAGAGAGGATGTCCACTATGGGAACGACTTCGAATCAACCCGCAACCGCGTCGACGCCCGCCAAGCCGGCAAACGGTAAGCCCCCTGACATCGCCGCCATGTCGGTTCCCGACACGCTTGCGGCGCTCCACGTCAACCCTGACACCGGCCTCACGCACGCGCAGGTGGACGCAAGCCGGAAGGAGCACGGCTACAACGAAGTGGCCCAAACAAAAGGGCACCCGGTCCTCAAATTCCTCGGGAAATTCTGGGGAATCTCGGCCTGGATGCTCGAACTGATCATGGTTCTTTCAGCCGTGCTAAAGCACTTCTCCGATCTCGCAGTGGTGGGCGCGCTATTGGTGATCAACGCCGTGCTGAGCTTCATGCAGGAGCGGCGAGCCGCCGGCGTCGTCGAAGCACTGCGGAAACGATTGCAGGTCAGTGCGCGCGTCCGGCGCGATTCAAGCTGGCAGGTGATTCCCGCCCGGGAACTGGTCCCTGGCGACATCGTTCGCGTGCGCCCCGGGGACATCATCCCGGCGGACGTAAAGCTCCTTACCGGCGCGTTGACCGTGGACCAGTCGGCACTCACTGGCGAATCAAAGGACGCGGACAAGAAGCCTGGCGAAGTACTCTCGTCGGGGTCCGTCGTCCGGCGCGGCGAAGGCAACGGTGTGGTGATGCTGACTGGAGCGAAGACCTACTTTGGCCGCACCACGGAACTTGTGCAGAAGGCGCGTCCGAAACTTCACATCGAAGCGGTGGTGGCAAAGGTCGTCCGCTGGCTCTTCGTCATTGTCGGCGCGCTGCTATGCGTGGTGGTCGTGCTGTCGCTGATTCGCGGCGCCCCGCTCATCGAAATGGTCCCGCTCATGCTTGTCTTGCTCATGAGCGCAGTGCCGGTCGCTCTCCCCGTCATGTTCACCGTCAGCATGGCCGTCGGGTCGAAGGAGTTGGCCAAACGCGGCGTGCTGGTCACCCGCCTGAGCGCCGCCGAGGATGCCGCGACGATGAACGTGCTCTGCGTGGACAAGACCGGCACAATTACGATGAACCAACTCGCCGTTACCAGCGTGATCCCGCTGGAGCAGGCGACCGAAGCCGACGTGCTGTTCGCCGGCGCGCTCGCCTCGCAGGTTGCCAACCAGGATCCCATCGACCGTGCGTTTCTGGCCGCGGCCAAAGACCGGCACGTCTTCGACAACCTTCCCAAGGTCACGCCCGTCTCCTTCGCGCCGTTCGATGCGAAAAACCGGCGGACTGAAGCCGTTGTCGAGCAGAACGGGCAACGGCTGCACGTGATGAAAGGCGCTATGCGCACCGTCGCGGAGGCATGCGGACTCCAACCCCCTGCGATCGAGACGCTGGAGGCGCGGGTAAGCGAATCGGCCGCGAAGGGTTACCGGACCCTGGCGGTGGCACGCGGCCCAGAGACCGTCACCCCTACATTGCTCGGATTGGTGTCGCTCTATGATCCGCCCCGGCCGGATGCAAAGCAACTGATCGCCGAACTCCAGGGCTTGGGCGTTCCAGTAAAGATGCTCACCGGCGACGCACTGCCGGTGGCGCGTGAGATTGGCCAAGGTGTCGGGTTGCCTAATATCCGGCGCGTTGCAGACCTGAAGGCGGCGGGCGCTCTGGCCAGCAACGAAGCGGTGGACCTGTTGGCGGGCGCCGATGGTTTCGCCGAAGTGTATCCCGAAGACAAGTACACCGTGGTGAAGCACCTCCAGGCCGCAGGCCACGTGACCGGTATGACGGGCGACGGGGTCAACGATGCGCCAGCCCTCCGCCAAGCCGAAGTAGGAATCGCTGTCAGCACAGCGACTGATGTAGCCAAGGGAGCCGCGAGCGTCGTCCTGACCGAACCAGGGCTAACGAACATCGTGGCGCTGGTCGAGCAGGGGCGGACAATTTATCAACGCATTCTGACGTGGATTATCAACAAGATCAGCCGGACCATCCTGAAAGCTGCTTTCGTGGCCATCGCGTTTGTAGTGACCGGAAAGTTCGTCGTCTCCGCCTTTGCAATGCTGCTTCTGGTCTTCATGACGGACTTCGCGAAGATCTCCCTTGCCACAGACAACGTTCGACCATCCAAGAAGCCGGAAACGTGGGACATCGGAGGCTTCATCACCGTGTCCGTGGTACTTGGCGTCGCGATGGTTGCGGAAACGCTCCTCCTATTGTGGTTCGGCTGGGCGCATTTCGGTTTAGCAACTAACGACAATGCCCTCTACACCTTCAGCTTTCTAATGCTGCTCTACTTTGCCGTGTTTTCCGTCGTGTCCGCGCGGGAGCGCAGTTGGTTCTGGGCGACCCTGCCCAGCAAGACCTTCCTGTCAGCCCTCGTTGCGGATGCTGTCACTGGCACCGTCCTGACGTTCGTCGGTCTCCCCGGACTTAAGCCTTTGCCTTGGTGGCAGATGCTCGCGGTATTTGTTTACGCCATGGTAGCCTGCCTGGTTGTGAACGACGCAGTGAAGGTCGCGATGATCAAATGGCGCGTTCTTAACGCCGTGGCCAGGAAACCCGTCGATGTGACCCCGCAGATCGCCAAGCGTGCGTATGCACTATACGAGCAGCGAGGCCGCCAAGACGGGCGAGCCGTTCAGGACTGGGAGCAGGCGGAGCGGGAGATTCGGAAGAATCAACCCCATAAATGAAGAGATGCGAACTACGCGGCGAACATTGCGGAAAGGAACGAAGATGAAAATCAATTCAAAGGATTTCCGTGTGCGGCCCGGCGAAAAAGTCAAACTCCGAGATCGGCCGACGATTGTGAAGCCCTGGATGGCGCGCGGAATCATTACTACCGAAAGGGGGTCCGGGGCGGGTAAACCCGACTCTCCGCCCTTCACAGCCAAATAATAATGTAGGTGTGGCGCGCCCTCGGACAAGAGCGCGGCTGCCTGCCGCAAGACGATCGCCGCGTGGTTCAGGAGTTGGGCCGGCTCATCCAGGAGTTCGGCCCGCACCCCGGCAGCGAGCGGGGCTGCCGTCCGCAACTGTTTAGCTGCTTTTTGCAGTGGCTCTAACGCCTGTTCTGTGAAGGATGCGACTGCTTGTTGCGCCTGTATGTTGGGGTCTTTTGGGTCTGGCGTGTTCAATCTACGTGCCTTCTCCTCGAGATCGCTTGCTTGATGCAACAGGGCGTCACTCGATTGTCTTTGTAACCCTTCGGCCTTCGCTTCTAAGTCCTTTGACATTCCTATAAAGGAATTTGCATGGCTCTCTTTTGAACTGTGTTCGACTTTCGCTATGAGCGCTGCCGCTTTGTCTAAGAGCTCCTTCTCCTTTTGACAGGCGGGGGCTAAGTCTCGCTGTACCCTTTGAAGTGCATCCTCTAAGGAAACTCCCTGAGTTCGGAGATCAAGGGTAGCTTCTTGGACCTTGAAAACTCGGGCGTTGATTTCATACCCTGTGCTCTCCGCGATTTGATCCTTCATCCCGTTTCGTTGGACGCACACGACAGCTCCGGCGTCATAGTGCTTCTGTGCCATCCAGAGGGACGACTTTGCAGGGGGAGAAGTCGAGCCGTGACCTTTCGCGCCAGACGGCTTATCCGGCACGTACATCTCTTGCCAAAGCACCTCTCCGTTCATGATTCTCTCGGCGCGTGGCTGGGGCGGAAACGGGTCAACCGGTCGGAAGCCTGACTTGAACTCACTATTGGCCGCGAAGAAGTGAGCGCCGCCCGCGTCGGTCACAACATCCCCCTGGTGATACGAGGTTCCTGGCTTCCATGGCTGCGGATTGCTTCCCCCTGGGGCATGGGTTCCGAGGGACTTCCACCAAGGTCCGTTCCCGACCGTGTCGTCCACGCCTCCGAGTGAAGGTGCCGTACCGCCGCCGGCGGCACTAGTGCTTGCGGGAAAGCTCGGCCGGATCGGGGACGAGGACCTGCCCCATGAGCATGGGATCCTTCAGCGTCGAACAGGCGGTCCAGTGGTGCGAAGAGGGGACTTGGTCCCTCAACGCTCGCTCAATTTCAGACGAGCAACGGACTGATTGGAACGCAACTTTCTGGAACGGCGGTCTCTTTCAATGGCAGCCGGCAAGAATCACACAATAGCGATGCAAACCGCCCTTAGAGTATTGCGTCATGAATCGTCTCGCGACTTATCGTCAGTATGCTTCTCGTCTTCCGATCATCGTACTGTGAGAACTCCCAGTCTTCTTCAGCGGCGATCTTCCGGATGGCCCCGGAATCGAGACGCCGCACAAGAGGAACTCGGCGTTAGCAAGGGTCGGATAGACTCGTCTGAGTTGCAGGCAGGACCTAAGGTAGCAATGATCTTTGTAAGGCACATGAAGTGTTGGCGGCGGGGTGGCCGCAGAGTCTCGGCGCGGCGAGCACTCCTAAAAGGGCCGTCTGACTTGACCCCGCCATAAGGATAAAGCTGTCAAGACACAATGGGTGAACGGAGGAGAGCACCGTCCTTCGTTGTCCCCGTTGTATAACGTAAAATAACGTAAAACATAGTCAGAAGGTGAAGCCAAGTGCGAGCCCGATGTTCATCCAGCGGTCGGTGGTGTTGTTCGCGAGCACACTGGGGACGCTGAG
>OBLU010002700.1_pt1 | contig 16203 bp, 16 predicted proteins | sample 1518681 | NCBI WGS metagenome assembly OBLU01 (sample SAMEA3539304, study PRJEB22396) | soil metagenome | biome: tundra; feature: field; material: soil | place: USA | collected 2010-05 | depth 0.15 m | reverse complement strand
TATGCGTGCATGACTGTTCTCCTCTGTCGGGCGCCGAATATCTCAGCTGGCCCACACCCACCGTGCGCGTGGTGTCACACCAAATGCAAACGCAGCGAAGCCCGCATTGTCGTCGGGCGATGCATATCAATCGAAACCCTTGGCGGCGTGCGGTTCATACCGCTGACGTTCCCGCGCCAAGGAGCGAGGCGGTCCGACAGAGTGGTTCGCCCCAGCGCGAAGTGCTTGGCGTGCGGGCTCTGCTACTTCGGCATGCTCACTGGTCGAATGAGCCGAACGCACGAGCACTGACACGCCGCTGAGCATCAGCGCTTCCTAGTCAACGCATTCAGCGCGTCGCTTCGCTTCCAGTTCTGGGCGTCGAGAAGCTCTCGTCGCTGATCTGCTGACATCTCATCGGGGCCGAGGCCGCGAATCCGGTCAATCTCCAGATCAGTCTCGATGAGGCTCAGGACATCACGGATTGCCACTTGGATCTCTCGAAGCTCGGCGTCATCGGCAGCCGGAGAGTCGCGTAACCGCACCAGCTGTGCATAGGCCGATTCAGGATAGGGACGGCTCATCGACTCACCTCCGACCCGACACACACCCGCCAGCGGGGCCTCGCTGACCTGGGACCTCCCTACCGAAGTCGGCTGACCTTCCCAACCGGCTGCCCGAGATGCTCAGTCGTCGTCGCAACACGCGTGCGCGTGCGACACGGTCTGCAACTCGTCGAATATCCGCCGGATGACCGCCGAGTGCGTCGCCGCAGTCGCCAGGGTCGCGAGCTCGCCGTCGATAGCCTCGAGAATGGCCCCCACCTCTTCGCCACTCACCAGGACGTCTATCGATTCAGCTGCCCGCTCGACATCCGATGCTCCGTACGCCACGCGCACGGTGACGCGCCGCGCCGGTGGGGAGGTTGCGGTCGCTGCTCTGGTCATGTGTGCATGGTCACCCCCGCGGGGTGGTTCCACCAGTGCCGTTGGTCCCAAGAAGTGCCGGGTGTCGTGCCACCTGATGAGCGGGCGCGGCGGGTTCAGGAACCACGACGATGGGCACCCCCCTGTGCCGCGTCAGCGCGTGGCTCGTGCTGCCGTGGAACAGCTCACCGAGCGCGTGGAGAGAGCGCGTTCCGACAACGATGAGTTGAGCGTCCACCTCCGACGCCACGTCTCCGAGAACGATCGGCGGGGATCCGTCCAGCAACCGCCATTCCCAGGCGACACCGGAGGCGGTGAGGGGAGCGCCGAACTCGTCGCGCACCTGCTCCTCGAGCGCTGCACGGTTCTCGTCGATGACGTCTTGGGGGACGTACATCACGTACCCTCCCGCTGCCGCGATCGGCGGCTGCACGGGAGGCGCCACGTGAACGAGGACAACCTTCGCGCCGAGCTGGCTCGCGAGGTCAGCCGCCCAGGTGACCGCGTGCTGCCCATGAGCTGTGCCATCGGTTCCGACCACAATGGTCCTGATCATCGGGTGATCTCCTCAATGCTGAACTCCAACTGCTCTGATCTGATCGCTTCACAGGGGGTCCCGATAGGGCCGAAGGTCCTTAGTTCGCACAAGCGACGGGGCGCCCATCGACGGCTGGCAGCAGCTGCGAGGTCAGGCCTCCTCGCGTAGGACGGTCACTTCAGAAGAAGTGACAAACGGCCCTGGTACGCTGCGATTCGCCGGCCATACTCGGGACCATGGCAGTCCCCACCAATGGCCATCGGCGTTGGGCGGAGCCATACCGGATCAAGATGGTGGAGCCCATCCGGATGACCACGCTCGAGCAGCGCGAGGCAGCCATCCAGGAAGCCGGGTACAACACCTTCCTGCTGCGCTCCGAAGACGTCTACATCGATCTGCTCACGGATTCTGGGACGTCGGCGATGTCCGACCGGCAGTGGGCTGCGCTCATGGTTGGCGACGAAGCGTATGCGGGGAGCCGCAGTTTCTACCACCTGGTGGACGCGGTTCGCGAGGTATACGGCTATCCGGAACTCGTGCCCACGCACCAGGGGCGAGGAGCGGAACACATCCTCAGCCAGATCCTCATCAAGCCTGGCGACGTCATCCCCGGCAACATGTACTTCACCACGACGCGCTGGCACCAGGAGCACGCCGGCGGATCGTTCGCCGACGTGATCATCGACGAGGCGCACGACCCCGCCTCGCTGCATCCATTCAAGGGCAACATCGACCTGGACAAACTGCGCCGGATCATCGCCGAGGTCGGAGCCGCGCGGATCCCGTACATCTCGCTCGAAACCAACGTCAACATGGCGGGTGGCCAGCCGGTGTCCATGGCAAACCTCAAAGCCACGTATGCGCTGTGCCACGGGCAGGGAATCCTGGTGATGCTGGATGCGACCCGCGCCCTGGAGAACGCCTGGTTCATACAGCGGCGCGAGGCGGGCTACGCAGATCGGAGCGTTGCAGAGATCCTGCTCGAGATCTGCGCCCAATCGGACGGCGCCACGGTGTCGTCGAAGAAGGACAACCTGGTCAACATCGGCGGGTTTCTCGCACTGCGGGATCCGGAGCTGGCGCGGCGTGCCCGCGGGCTGCTGGTCGCCTATGAAGGGCTGCACACGTACGGCGGGATGTCCGGGCGCGACATGGAGGCACTCGCGTGCGGCATCCGCGAGATGGTGGACGGAGATGACCACGTGCGCGCTCGCATCGGTCAGGTGGAGTTCCTCGGCAACCTACTGATCGACGCGGGTGTCCCGATCGTCCGGCCGATCGGCGGCCACGGCGTGTATCTCAACGCGCGCGCCATCCTGCCGCACGTTCCTCAGGACGAGTTGCCGGCGCAAGCGCTCGCCGCTGCGATCTACGTCGACTCCGGGGTACGGGCCATGGAACGCGGCGTCGTCTCAGCCGGTCGCGATCCCGCCACCGGCGAGAATCGCCACCCGCGGCTCGAGTTGGTGCGTCTCACGATCCCACGGCGCGTCTACACGCAATCCCACATGGAGGTCGCGGCGGAGTCCGTGGTCACAGTGTGCGAGCACGCGGACGAAATCGGCGGCCTGGCCTTCACCTACGAACCCGACGACCTGCGCTTCTTCCTGGCGCGATTCCGGCCCCTCCCGGTCCCGGCAAAGCCCGCCGTCGGAGTCCCGCAACGCACGACGGCGAAGCCGGTTCCAGTCGCGCACGGCGGGTGATCGCCGCCTCCCCGGCAAGCACAAAGGCCTGACGACGCCGGCGCCGAACCCGGGGTCGATGGCAACAAGACTGAGGACCTTCGCCTCTGTTGGAGGCGATGACGACCGGCGATCGTGGTTGATGGAGACCCACAAGTCTCACGACAAAAGGAGAACATGCCATGAGAAAGGCGATCACAAAGTCCGTTCGTACGCGGCGGCAGGCGCTCAAACCTGAGGACCGGCTCCTGAACAAGACATGGGCTGGCATCGCTCGGCGGGAGGAGACCGTGCTCAACGCCGCGACCGAGGTGGTCGAGACCCTGCCTGCTCCCGTGGATATCATCGACGGTGCCCTCGTGTTCGCCGCCAAGACGCTGAAGGCGCAACGGGAAGCGCTCGTGCCGCTCCTCGAGAGTGTCACCCCCAGGATGGCCAGAGGCCGCGCGGTGCCCACCGTCGCCGACGCCGTGGCGTCAGCCTTCGGTCTGGCTGAACGAGTGCTCGAGACGCAGCGGAAGGCGCTTCGCGGGATGATCGAAACGGTCACGCCGCCGCTTTCCAAGCACGCGACAAGGGCGAATGGCGCCTCGGCGACACCCACGCGTGCGGTTGTGCGCCGCCCGGTGGGCGCAGCCGTAGCGAGGAAGACCACGAGAGTGCACGTCTAACTCCGCCCCCACTCCAGGAGGGCTTCGCGAGCCTCAGGTGAGGCTCGCGGGGCCTTTTGCAATCCGGCTCAGTGGACTCCGACGATCAGGGCCCGCACCGCATCAACCACCAGTTGCACTGCGATCGCAGAGAGCAGGAGGGCGAGGACGCGGGTCAGGAAGTCGACGAAGGCCGGCCTGAGAATGCGCGCGAGCTGACCGGCGAGCAACAGGATGACCGCAACGGCAGCCACCACCGCCACCACACCGAGGGTCACGCCGATCCGGCCACCGACATCGTTGTGGCGGTTGACAAGGACCATGACCGCGGCGATCGCGCCTGGACCGGCGAGCAATGGGGTGGCGAGGGGGACCAGCACGATGTTGACGTTGCCGCTCACCTCACCGGAGCGCCCGCGGAACATCTCGAGTGCAACCAGCAACAGGAGCAGGCCGCCGGCGATGGCGAGACTCTGAATGGAGACGTTCAGGTAGCCGAGAAGAATGCGCCCGAAGAGTGCGAAGACCGCGATGAGCAGGCCCGCCGTCGCGGCGGCCTGGACTGCAGCCCAACGCCGCTGGGCGGGCGTCCGCCCGGCGGTCAGTGCAACGAACATCGGGACGGTTCCGAGCGGGTCCACGATGACGAAGAGCGTCACGACCGTTTCGGAAAACGCCAGCCAGTTCATGGACGGAAGCCTAGGTGGTATTCCCACCGAGCTGTGGCCAGCGGGTGGAGGTCAGGCCGCTCCGCTCATCTTGCTCGCGCTCGATCGACGGGACGTCACGCAGGCGCCGCGACCTACGACACCACCTACATGCGAGACGCCGTTTCCGGGAGCGGGGCTGGGGCGCCGAGGTAGTAGCCCTGCGCGTATTCGACGCCCAGTCCTTGCAGGGTCTGCAATTCCGCTGTGGTTTCCACTCCTTCGGCGATCAGGTGAGAGCCGATCTGGGCGCCGAATCCCACCAATGCCGCCGTGAGCGCCTGCTTGACAGCGTCGCTCTCAATGTCGCGCGTGAGTGAGATGTCGAGTTTCATGAACTCCGGCAGTAGCTTGACGATGTGCATGAAGCTCGCGAATCCTGTTCCCAAGTCATCGATCGCCAGGCGGACGCCGCGGCTGCGCAACTGATCGATCGCACGCTTCAACGCGCCGTAGTCCTCGACAGCCGAATGTTCGGTAACCTCAACCACCAGCAGGTCACCCTCCAACCTGCTCACAAGGGAGGCGAATTCCTGACTCAAGAGCGTCTGCGGCGACGCGTTGACCGACAGGTACGTCCCGGAAGGGAGGCGATGGCGGTTGTGCACCGCCGAGCGGATCGCGTGCATCTCGAGCTCCAGCCCAAGCCCGGCTGCAGCCGCCTCGGCAAACCACTGATCCGGCGGCCGGAGCGGTTCCAGCGTGAAGCGGGAGAGCGCCTCGGAGCCGCTGGTCTGGCCGGTGCGCAGGTCGATGATTGGCTGAAATACCGGAACAAGCCGGTCGCTGTACAACGCCGTCTCGACTCGAGCCAATCGCGCACGCAGGAACTCCAGATCCTGCCGCTCGGCAACGACGCGACACTCGTGCTCGGCGAGTTCGGCCTCATAGACGCGGAGTCGTCGAGCGAACGTGAGGTCAAGCGGTCGTCGGCGCTGGTTCCGGCCGCGGATCTCCGGTGAGATCACGTGGCCTTGGCTGCGCGCCGTCATCTGTTGCATGAATCCCATGTCCCTCGGGGTGCGTCGCGCGCACGGTGCGCGATCCATCCCGATCTTGCAACGTAACCGTACTCGTGCTCTGGACTATCCGTTTCCTCGTGACGTGGGCGAACTCGGATGACCACATCGCCACATCTGAAGGTCTGATGTGACGGTTGGCGGCCGTGCGGCCGTTGCCCGGCCTGGTAGCCGCCGAGCGTCAGCCCTGCCTCGCGCGCCGGAATCGTCTGCGTAATCTCCAGCCCCCCACCAGGCCAGCGATGGCGAGGAGGGCGACAAGCACCCACGGGCTGATCACCAGAATGCTCTTGGTGCGCACGAGTTCGAGCGTCCCTGTCCCGGTCCGGTCGGGATATGTGACCGCGTCGGTCATGGTGACGACGTCGATCGGAAACGCCCGGCGCGGCGGTCACCGGAAACCACCGCGACCGGCGGATGGGAAGGAGCGACCTGCTGATGCGCTGTTGGGTGGGAGCACCGCCGATCGGGGCCGAGGTGACGTCGTTCTCGCCGAAGAACAGCACCGACGATGCACCGGTGTTGTCGACCGTCAGCTCGCCGTCCACCTGGTCCCCAACCACCAGGGAGGGAATGTGGATCGGCCCCCAGTTGAAGCCGGGCGTCGTCAGGTTTGCCGCGAGGGAGCGCAGGCGGGGTCCGGGGACGTCGATGGTCAGGAACGCTCCGATCTGATTGATGACCACGACCTGGCCGGTTGTCGTCGGAACGGGGGGTACCAGAAAGCCGATGTAGAACAGATCGGGACCGATCTGTTCAGGCATGTGCACGGTGATGGCGAGATCCACGTAATGCTGCGCGGGTATCGAGATGTCCCCGCCTGGATAGCTGGTGCGAGACGCCCACAGAGGATCGGGTTTGCCGGTGAAGGTTGTGGTTCCGTTGTCGCCCAGCGTGACGCCCTCACCCTTGGTGGTCACCGTCACCGGCGACGCACTTGGATTCAGGACCCTGATGGCGATGGCTGCTGTCTCGCCCGGGTTCAGCGATACCGGAGCGGCGGGAACGGAGACCGCAATCGAGCGCGGACCTCCCGGATCGGGACTCGGCGAGCCTGCGGCGACACCATCCGGAACGAGCAGGATGCTTGCTCCGATTGCCAGGACACCCGCCAGCCACCCCCTCGCAGCTTTGACGTTCGTCTGCTCCTCCGGCTCAGCTGTAATTCGGGGTTGCGGTGTACGTCAGCGTTTCGGTGTACGTTCCCGATGCAGTCGCATAGTCGATCGCGGTCTGATCGGTGATCGCGATGGTGTTCGCGGTGACGCCGGTGGCCTTCGTGCTCGAGGCGACCACATCCCCGGCGTTGCGGTAGCCGGCGTATTTGGTACCGCCTGCAAACGCTGCGCTAACGGCGAAGGCCGCGTCGCCCACACCAGTTCCGGTCACCGTGTAGCCGGTGGCATTGGCCGGAGCGGCCGGCCAGGCGACCGCAGCCGCCATGCTTGCTGACACCTGCGGAATCGTTGGGTTTCCCGCCGATGAACTCTGCAGGCCCGCAGCACTGTCCGACAAAGTGAGGGTATAGCCGGAGTTGGCATTGGTGAGAATCGTGATGTTGCTCGTATAGGTCTGATCGGCAAGTGCTGGGAGGCTCGGATCCATATTCAACGTGAAGGCTGTCGGTCCAGCGTGAACGTGAGGCTCTTGGCAACCACGATTGTCTTCGCGGTATTGCTCGCTGCAAATGCCAGCGCCGGCGTCGTGCCGCTGTCGATGACCGCCGGAGCAGCCGTGTTGATCGCAATCGCGGTCGTGTAGGACCCTGCTGCCGGGTTGGTCAACCCGGAAACCTCGATGAAGATCGGAATGCCTGCGGACACGGCCACCGGCGAGGTCACCGTATACGTGATGACCTGACCTGCCAACGCCACTGTCCCAGCACCGATGCCATAGGCGACCACGATCGCCGGCGCGCCGGCGAGCCCCGACCCCGACACCGTGAACGTGATCGTCTTGATCGTCCCGGCCGTCGCCGTCTTGAAGGAGTAGCTGTAGTTCACCGCCGTGGCGGCGGCCTGGTTGTTTGATGTCGACCAGCTCAGGTTCGTCAGGCTCCCTGCCGCGAAGGCGGCCTCGCTCGTGACGACCAAGAACCCGCCCATCAGCGTCAACGCGGTGACGAGCGAGAGTGCCTGGCGACGAACTCGATGTACCAACTTCTGCACTCGCCGCCACAGATTTAGTGGCGATACCAACCCCTCTTGACGCTCGGCGCTACGGGCCCACGTGGGCAAAGTGAGCGATTTGACGGTCTCTCCAATCGCGAAAAACTAACGGCGCGAAGCCTAAATCCCAACTGGCCGTTCGGTCAGTCACTGTTCGGTCACGGCGCGACGCGAGGTTGTCGCGACGTGAGCCTCGGTCTGTCGCAACCATCGGCCTGGTCGTGAGCGACCGCCCTGCCCCTGGCGCGACGTCCCGACCCTGGACTAGGATGTCCAACTATGGCTGTGGTCGAGCCGCCCGCCGGCGAAGCGGAGACGCCGCGCCTCTTCGCCGGAAAGGTGGCCATCGTCACCGGGGGCACTCGTGGGATCGGCGCTGCGATCACCAGAGAGCTCATTCGCCACGGCGCGCATGTGGCTGCCGGGTTCCACCGCGACGCCGAGTCTGCGGCGATTCTGCGAGACGAGCTCTCCGCTCAAGGTGGCTCGATCTCCGTGCATCAGGGCAACGTCGGGGTCCCCGCGGACTGTACCCGCGTGGTCGACGAGGTCCTGACCGCTCACGGTCACCTCGACTTCCTGGTCAACAACGCCGGCATCACCGTCGACAAGACCGTCCGGAAGATGAGCATCGAGGACTGGCATGCGGTGATGCAGATCAACATCTCTGGCGCGTTCTACATGATGAAAGCCGTTCTGGACCACATGCTCGAACGGGGCAGCGGACGGATCGTCAACCTGAGTTCGGTCATCGGCCAGACCGGGAACATCGGACAGGCCAATTACGCCGCCTCGAAGGCAGCGCTCTACGGGCTCACCCAGAGCCTCGCGCTGGAAACGGCTCGCAAGGGGATCACCGTCAATTGCGTGGCTCCCGGATTCATCGCAACCGAGATGGTTGCCAAGATCCCGCAGCCGATCCTCGACGGCATCATCGACAAGGTGCCGATCCGGCGACTTGGCCGGCCCGACGAGGTGGCTCGCGTGGTCCGGTTTCTCCTCGAGGAGGAGTCGTCATACATTACCGGGGCGATGTACGCCGTGAACGGCGGCATGTTCATGTGAACGGCTCGTGAGCGACGACACCCGCGGGGACACGGCCTACGAGGCGCTGCTCGCGAAGGTGGACCAGAGCGATTTCGGGGGAGCGTTTCAGAGCGTGTTCCTCGCTGACGCGATGCGTCGCCCGTTGCACTTCGCGAAGGCTGGTCTCGATCTCTCGGCTGCGCAGGCGGCGGCTGCTGCGCGTGGGGCCCAGCGCGCATTCGGCCGGGGAAACGGCGGCCCGCTTGCTCCGGGCGACAGCCGCTTTGCAGACCGGACGTGGCAGGCGAACCCAGCCTTCCGCACCCTGGCCGAAAGTTATCTGAGCACGGTGCAGTGGGCGCAGCAGCTCATCGATACGTCACACGCTTCACCGATCCAGCGTGAGAAGGCGCGGTTCGCGCTCAACATGATGCTCGATGCCATGGCGCCAACCAACGTGCCATGGTTGAACCCCGCGGTCTGGAAAGAGACCTTCGAAACGGGTGGACAGAACGTGATCGCCGGCGCGAGCAATTTCGTCGACGACGTGCTGCACAACGGCGGGCGGCCACGTCAGGTCGACACAACGCCATTCAGCCTCGGCAAGAACCTCGCGGCAACTCCCGGGCGCGTTGTCATGCGCAACTCGCTCATGGAGCTGCTCATGTACGAGTCGCAGACCGACCTGGTCCACGCGCAGCCGATCGTGTGCAGCCCACCATGGATCAACAAGTACTACATCATGGATCTGGCGCCCGGCCGGTCCTTCATCGAGTACGCGGTGCAGCACGGGTTCACCGTGTTCTGTATCAGCTATCGCAACCCCGACGCGTCGATGCGGGGCGTGACCTGGGACGATTATCTGCAGCTCGGCCTGATGGCGGCGCTCGACCAGGTCAGCGAGCTCACCGGCTCACCGGTCGTGAACATCGTCGGTCTCTGCCTTGGGGGGACGATGTCGACGATCGGCCTGGCCCACCTCGCGGCCAAGGGCGAGGCCGAGCGAGTGGGCTGGATGACCGTCACCAACACGCTGGTCGACTTCAGCATCCCCGGCAATCTCGGCGTCTTCGCCGACCGCAAGAGCGTGACCCGCCTCGAACAGAACATGAAGCAGAGCGGCTATCTCGAAGCGTCCGCGATGGCGCAGACGTTCGACTGGCTGCGCGGCAATGACCTGGTCTGGAGTTACGTCATCAACAACTGGTTCATGGGCAAGACCCCACCAGCTTTCGACCTCCTGGCCTGGAACGGGGACAGCACGAACATGCCGGCGGCGATGCACACGCAATACCTGCGAGCCTGCTACGTCGACAACCTGCTGATCCGCCCAGGTGCGTTTCAGATCGCCGGCACCGCGATCGATCTCGGCAAGATCAAGCAGCCGATGTACGTGCTCGGCGCTGAGAACGACCACATCGCCCCCTGGAAGGGGAGCTACCTGACCACCCAGCATGTCGGCGGCGAGGTCCGCTACACGCTGACGTCGAGCGGGCACGTTGCCGGCATCGTCAATCCTCCCGGCAACCCCAAGGCGGCGTATTGGACGCGACCACACACGGATCGCGGTGTCGACGCCGAGGCGTGGCGCGAAGGAGCCGAGCGCGTGAGCGGGAGCTGGTGGGACGACTGGGTGGAATGGGCCTCGGTGCGTTCAGGGGAGCTCGTGGCGCCCCCGCGGGTCCCGACCGGCGATCCGGCACCTGGGAGCTACGCCAAAGGCGAGGAGGCTCGACCCTTCAAAGCCCGATTCGCGCCGCGTCGCCCTCGCCGCGCTCGAACCGGCGCAACAGCCAAGGATTCCTGACCCGAAGCCACGAGGCGACGGGGGGACCCGGGGTTCGCCGGCGGATGTCGACGAAACTCAGTGGGACGTCGGCTTTGCTTTTACGGGCTTTGCTTTTACCGGCGTCGCCTTGGCCGCCGTCCTGCGCGCCGGGCGCGTCGGTCCCGGGCGTTGCGTTGACGGCTGATTGGTGGCGACCAGGCCTCGGTAGACCTGGATCAACGCCTGCTTTGCTTCCTGGGTGAGCCGCCCGTCGACCCTGATGGCGTCCTCGACGCTCAGGATCGGGCGTTCCACCGAGTCATCGAGAAGGCCCGCCTCTCGGTACAGGGTCTCGGCAGACATGTCGAGTGCGTCCGCGATGCCCTTGAGCACCTGGGCCGACGGCGTGTACACACCACGTTCGATCTGACTGAGGTAGGGATTCGAGACATTGGCCAGCCCTGCGAGCTGGCGCATCGAGAGTGACATCAGCTCTCGCTGGGTGCGGATGAAGTCGCCGACCGACTTGAACGGTGGCGTGGGCTCGGACATGAGCCAATCCTAGCGCTTGGGGAGCCAAGCCGAAGGGTGGTTGACATAAGCAGCGACCGCTTGGTATACTAAGCACCAATCAGCCCACCCGCAATTCAAAGGAGACCACCCATGGCCGACTATGAGACCTACGTCACCGACCTGCAGAAGCAGTTTCTCACCGCGATCCAGAAGGTCGGCGAGGTTCAGGCAAAGCTGTTCGAGGCAGTTCGCGACGTGCCCGCAACTCTCGAGAGTGGCCAGCTGACTCCCACCGAGCTGGTGGCGAAGTCGTTCGACTTCGCCACCCAGATGCTCGACACCCAGCGGGACATGACCATTCGGCTCATCAGCGCCGCTGGTGGGACACCGGCCAAGACCCGGACCGCCAAGCAAGCCGCCTGATCTTCATAGGGTCGAGGCAACTCGACCCTATCGGATGCGAATCGCGGGTGCCTCAGCGAGAGGCACTCGCTCGTGGTTACGTCTCCAACGTCGGACCTTTCACGTCCGGTCATGGTGTTTCTATCGTCAGTTTGTTGTTCGCCTGATCGTAATAGCCCGGGCCGTCGGGCCCCGTTTGGTTATACGTGTCGTACGGCGCTTCGAACGTCGCTCCGGTCGCAGGATCGTTGACAAGGTCGACGCCGGTCAGGGCGTAGTCGAACCCCTGAACCTGCTGCGCAAACGCCTGTTGCTGTTGGGTGATGTGCTCCCATTGCTGGAAGTCCTGCGCAAAGCTGTGCTGGATGCTGTTGAGGATGTGGGCCAGTGCCCCGTTGGTGGAGTTCCAGAGAGCCGGCGTGGTAAGAGCCAGACGTATGACACCGGAAGGCGTGCTGCCGGTGGTATCGGCGACAACGTGCACCTCCCCGTGGACCGCCTGACCATTGGAAATGGTCCCCGTGAACTCTTCGCTCAACAGTCCCTCGGTGGTCCCGTTGACGACCTGTTGCGATTGATGCGAGCCAACCACCTGATCGATGGTTATCCCGAGCTTGCCGAAGTCGAATGTGATGACTCCCTGAGGCGAATCCACACCGGATCCGGGAAGGAACAAGTTCAGTAAGTACGTTGCCGAAGCATTGTTGCCGTCCGCGATTTCGATGAGATCCTGACCCTCACTGGCAATTCTCCAGCCCAGTGGGATGGCATACGTGAAGACCTGATCACTGATTATCTGGTAGAGCGCTCCTTGCTGCGGCCCGTAGCAATTGCCGATGGCGCTGAGCGTGGGCCGCTCACTTGCGAACGTCGAGGTGGGAGCCCAGCTGGAGAGAAGGGCAGCGACGGACCCGCCGTGCGCGGTCGGTTCTGGTAAGACCACCACGCTTGCCTGGCCGGTCATCGTGACCGAGCCAGACTGCAAGCTGAGACTCGCCGTTGGAGAAGTACTTCCCGCGCCCGTAACGCTGGAGGTCATCTTCCCCCCCGCGGCATCGATTTGCTGCTGCAGCGAGTTGAGCGAGGAGGCGAAGACCGAGGCCGGCGTGAGTCCCGATGTCATCAGGACCGGCGTCACCGTGGACTCCTCGGTTGCGCTCTGGTCCTTCGACACATAGACGGTGCCGTTGGCAGAGAACACCGACCAACCGCTTGGCACTCCAATGTGGAACCCGTCATAGACATCCTGGACGACGGGCATCGTGCACACAGTCGCGGCCCGCGTCGGTGAGCTCGTCCCGCTCGGTAACGGGGTTCCCGATGACGACGGCGGTGCCGCACCGCATGCCGAGGCGCCCACCAGGCCGGCCGCAAGAAACGTGAGATAGACGCGCGGCCGATCGGTATCCATCCCACGACCCTACAGCCTCGGTTGACGCCGGCATTCGATGCCTCTTCAGCGGCTACGCTACCTGCATGAGTCTCTGTCCTGCGTGCGGACATGAGAACCAGCCTGGGGCGAACTTCTGCTCGAAGTGCGGCGCTGCGATGGTCGAGGCCGGTACCGCCACCAGAGAGGAGCGCAAGGTCGTGACGGTGCTCTTCGCCGATCTGGTGGGCTTCACCTCGCGCTCCGAACAACTCGACCCCGAGGATGTGCGCGCCTTACTGTCCCCGTACTACACGCGATTGCGCACCGAGCTCGAGCGCTTCGGGGGCACGGTTGAGAAGTTCATCGGCGACGCGGTGATGGCGCTCTTCGGGGCGCCGGTCGCCCACGAGGACGATCCCGAGCGGGCGGTGCGCGCGGCCCTCGCGATCCGCGACTGGGTGGTGGAGCAGCGGGCGGACCTGCAACTGCGGATCGCGATCAACACCGGCGAGGTGCTGGTGACGCTCGGCGCCCGGCCCGCCCAGGGCGAGGGCATGGCCTCCGGCGACGTGGTCAACACCGCGGCGCGGCTGCAGGCGGCGGCTCCCGTCAACGGCATCCTCGTTGGGGAGGCGGCCTACCGGGCCACGTCCCAGGTGATCACCTATCGAGCTGTGGACCCAGTGGTGGCGAAGGGCAAGGCTGAGACGGTGCTTGCGTGGGAAGCCCTCGACGCGCGCTCGCGGTTCGGCGTGGACCTTGCCCCGACGAGCCGAGGGCCGATGGTCGGCCGCGCCCATGAGCTGGGTGTGCTCAGGGACGCCCTCGCACGGGTCCGCGATGATCGCTCCCCGCAACTGGTGACCATCGTTGGGGTCCCCGGGATCGGGAAGAGCCGGCTGGTGGCCGAGCTCTTTCGAGTGGTCGACGAGGACGCGAACGACATCGTGTGCTGGCGTCAGGGTCGCTCTGTGCCGTACGGCGATGGGGTGACCTTCTGGGCGCTCGGCGAGATGGTGAAAGCGCAGGCGGGGATTCTGGAGACGGACCCCCCCGAGCAAGCTGAGGAGAAGCTCAACGCGGCGGTCGCCGCGGTGATCCTCGAACGGGCGGATGCGCAATGGGTGTTGGGCCACCTCCGTCCGCTGGCCGGCCTGAGCAGCAACAGCGAGGCTGGCGGCGACCGGCGCGAGGAAGCTTTCGCCGCCTGGCGGCGGTTCTTCGAGGGGCTCGCCGAGCAGCGCCCCCTGGTGCTGGTTTTCGAGGATGTGCACTGGGCTGACGACAATCTCCTCGACTTCGTCGAGTATCTCGTCGACTGGGCCAGCGGCCTGCCGATGCTCATCATCTGCAATTCCCGGCCGGAGCTGTTCGAGCGTCGGTCCGGCTGGGCCGGCGGCAAGCGCGAAGCCATCACCCTGTCGCTCTCACGGCTCTCCGACACGGAAACCGCACAGCTGATCGGCAGCCTCAGTGATCGACCAGTGATGGCAGCCGCGACGCAGCTGGCGCTGCTGGCGCGCGCGGACGGCAACCCGCTGTACGCGGAGCAGTACGTGCGCATGCTGGCCGAGCGAGGCGATGCCGAGACCTTGCCATTGCCAGAGACCGTTCAGGGCATCATCGCGGCCCGACTCGACGCCCTCCCAGCCGAGGAGAAGAGTCTGCTGCAGACGGCTGCCGTCATCGGCAAGGTCTTCTGGCTCGGTGCCGCCGCGCAGGGGAGCGGGTTGGACCGCGGGGCGGTCGAGCTGCATCTCCACGCACTGGAACGCAAGGACTTCGTGCAACGGGCGCGACACTCCTCGGTGGCGGATGAGGCGGAGTATGCGTTCCTCCACGTGCTGGTCCGCGACGTCGCCTACGGCCAGATCCCGCGTGGGCGGCGCGCCGAGCAACATCACCTGGCGGCGGAGTGGATCGGGTCACTCGGCCGGACTCAGGACCACGCCGAGATGCTCGCCCACCACTACCTCAGCTGCCTGGAGCTTCGGCGCGCAGCGTCGCAACCAAGCGACCTCGTCTTCACCGAGCGCGTCCTGGCAAGCGTCGCTGACGCGGGCGATCGCGCATTGTCGCTCAATGCCCATGCCAGCGCGGTCGGCTTCTACCAGGCTGCGCTCGAGTTGGCGCCGGCTGGTTCGCCGGATCGGGCACGGTTGCTGTTCCAGCTCGGCCGGACGCAACTCATCGGCGGTGATCTCGAGCCCGCTGTGCTCGCCTCGGCCTGCGCCGAGTTGGTGGCCGTCGGCGACCGTGAGACGGCTGCCGAGGCGGAGGCGACGCTCGCCGAGTTGCATTGGTACCGGGGAGATACTCAGCAGTCCGCGGAACATGTGCGTCGCGCCCGCGAGCTGGTGGCTGCGAGCGAGCCATCACGCGCCAAGGCCGCTGTCGTCGGCAGCATCTCCCGATTCCTGATGCTGGCGTCAGAGAGCGGTGATGCGATCAGCCTTGGACGGGAGGCAATGGCCATGGCAGAACAGCTCGGTCTGGACGAGTTGCGCGCGAACGCAATGATCACCATCGGCATGTCAAGGGTGGACAGTGGTGACCCCGGTGGCATCGAGGACCTTGAGCGAGGCCGCGCTCTCGCGCTGGAGGCGAATGTGCCGACAGCGATCTGCCGGGCACAGGGAAACCTCTCAGCGGCGCTGTTCATGAATGGCCAGCTCGCGCAATCGGCTGTGGTGGCCGCCGAGGCGGCCGAGACCGCCACCCGTTTCGGCCTGGTTGGACAACAGCGCTGGATACGCGGCGATCAAGCCGGTGATGAGTTTGACCGCGGCCACTGGCACGAGGCTCTGCATGTCGCCGAGGAGTTGATCGCCCAGGTGGAGGCCGGCTCCCCGCATTACGACGCCTCGTGGACGTACCTCATTCGGGCGAAAGCCCGGATCGGTCGCGACGACGCTAGCGGAGCACTGGCCGACGCCGATCGATCGCTGGAACTCGCCCGCGGGATCACGGATCCGCAGATTCTCCTCCCGACGCTGGCAGCATGCGCGCACATCTGGTGCGAAAGCGGCGAGTCGGAGCGCGCATCAGCGCTGGCTGATGAGTTCCTCGCCGCGTTGAAGACGCGCAGAAGGGTCGCGTCAGCCATGACCGCCCTCCATGTACTTGCGTGGACACTTGCCGCCCTGCGTCGAGGAGAGGAGTTGATCGGCGTTCTCCCCAAGTCAGATGTCCCGTGGGTCCAGGCGGCCGCTGCCTTCGCCTCGGGAGATCTGCGCCGAGCGGCGGACATCTGCGGCCTCATGGGTGCCGCCACTGAGGAGGCACGCGACCGGCTTTGGCTAGCGGAGACACTGATCGAGCAGGGCTCCAGGGCTGAGGCCGAGGTCGAACTCCAGCGCGTCCTTGCCTTCTACCGTTCGGTCGGCGCGACCCGTTACATCCGCGAGGCTGAGGCCCTGCTCGCCGCGTCCGTGTAGCCACACCAGCCGA
>OBLU010002699.1_pt1 | contig 16209 bp, 20 predicted proteins | sample 1518681 | NCBI WGS metagenome assembly OBLU01 (sample SAMEA3539304, study PRJEB22396) | soil metagenome | biome: tundra; feature: field; material: soil | place: USA | collected 2010-05 | depth 0.15 m | reverse complement strand
CTGGAGTTCAGACGTGTGCTCTTCCGATCTGCGTTATCGGCTTCCGTATCCAATACAGTTTCCCGTCTTGCCACGCTCGCCCGCAAGATTACATTTATCCGCAAGGCCACCGTATCGGTTTCCAATTACGTCTCACGGTTAGCCACGGTTGCTTATAACAAGATTTCTGGAGTAACCACTTGGGTTAAGTCTGTATCTGTAAGCGTAAGTAATGCGGCTTCCCGTCATGCTATCGTAAACCGATTCGTTAACTATACTCGCAAAACTTCAGCCACAGTTTCCAATTCAGCCAGCCGCTTTGCCACACTAGCCAAAAACTTCATTCCCGCTATTGTCACTTGGGTAAGGAGTGCTTCGGTTTCGGTATCAAACAGCGTGTCCCGACTGGCGACGACAACAAGAAAGCTCACGCTTGTTCGCAAGGTTTCAGCCGTAGTGTCTAATGCCGCTTCCCGGCTGGCAACTGTAAAACGCGCTTTGGCTTATGTCAGGACAGCCGCAGCCTCTGTCAGTAATGCCGCAGGGCGCCACGCCACGGTAACACGCTTAAAAATAATTTTAAGAACCGTAGGGGTTACGGTAAGTAATGCCGCCTCGCGCTTTGCAACAGCTACTCGTTTAGCTCATTACGCCCGCACAGTATCAGTTGTGGTAAGCAACGCCGCCGGCCGATTGGCAGTTCTATGGAGACTAGTCAAATTCATTCAATATAACAAAAGCGTAAGCACATTAACTTTGGACAACCGTACAGCGACGGCAAGCTTAACCCAAGATAACAAAGCAGGGGGGGTGTATTTGTGGACTAGCGCTATATATCCGTGGGCTTCAACTACTCTGCCTTGGATGATAACCGGAGGTTTCCCAATATTAACCCTTGACCTTAGACACTAACTTTATGAGCGATGTAAGCGGAGTAGACAATTTAAATAGTGGTTCAACAGGCGATGTTTCCCTGACTGGTATTAAAAGTGCGGTTGATAATCTTAACGCCGGCAAGGCTGAGAGTTCCGCCGTGGTTCCAAATACGCGGCAAGTCGCAGGTCACGCTCTTTCCGCTGATGTGACATTGAGTAAAAGTGATGTTGGCTTAGGGAATGTAGACAATAGCTCAGACACTACGAAAAACTCTGCCGCTGTCACCTTGACTAACAAAACGATAGCAGGCGGTTCCAATACTATTTCAGGCATTACCGAGGCGATGCAAAGCACGTCCGACGTGACTACATTAAATGTTTCAACTTCCAAGCACGGGTACGCCCCGAAAGCTCCGAATGATACTACAAAATTTTTAAGAGGCGATGGATCTTGGAATGCTATACCAGGAGCTTACTTAAATGGTTTTGGAACTTGGGCATCGGCAACCGCAGACGGAACCGGGTATCAAGTCACGACAGACGGTTTTTTAGTAGGTTCATTTGCTCAAACTTCGACGGGAGCTTCATATATTTATACCGACAGCGCGGCAACTCCAACAACACAACGAGTGGGCGCTGCTCCTTCCACTTCCGCTGGTTCCCTTACTCCTTTTATGTGTCCGGTTAAAAAAAATGATTATTATAAAATTGTTTTAGGTACTGGAGTAAGTTGCACTGTATTCTTCTTGCCTCTTTCTTAATAAATTTATGTCACAAAAAATACTAGAATTTAAAAGCGCTGATTGGATGAAGGGAATTTCAGCGCAGCCAAACCTGCCGGTCGGTGGTCTTTTCCAGCAGTTCTCCGGCTGTGACCCGTTCGAGCAGGGAGGATTAGCATTGCCATCACTTACACCTGCTACTCAGGCTTTAAGCAATACACCCAAGATTCTAACAAATTTCAATTCTGGCGGAAACGGTTATGTATACGCACATTGTGCTACTAAGCTATACCAAGTTCTCAATACTTCACCTTATACCGTAACTGATGTCACCAGCAATATAACCGTGCGAACTGATATCAAAAATGCCATTGTCTGGAAAGGGTATTACATCTATGCCAACACGGATGCCGGTTTTCCTGATATCCGTTCAAATACCCTGCCGGTTTCGGGAACTGACACGCAAATAAATGCAGGGCCTTGGCAATCGTCAGACTTTGACTTTGCTCCGATGTGTGTCGGCGCTGACGGTAATTTATATGTCGGGAATTATGGGCGGGTTAATGAAATGACCACTCCTACCGGCACGAGCGGCAATACTACTTACTTTATTATTGACAACGGGTTTACAGTTAGGGACTTGGTAAACGATGGCCGCTACCTCGTCATTGTCGCCGACAATAATACCATCTCCCTTGGAAGCGCCCAGCCGGGTAAGTATCAGTGCCGTGTCTATTTCTGGGATATGGTGCAAACGGATGGTAGTGGGCGCATAATCGCGGACGCCGTTTGGGATATCAACGATTCTTATCTTATTGCAGCAAAACTGTTAGACAATGTAGTTTACGTAATTGGCTACAATGGGTTATATGTCTGTAACGTCGCTACTTCGCCAAAATTCCTTCGTGCTTTTCCTTTGACAGCAAATTTCTATTTTGGCCGACCATTAAACTCTAGGCAGGTCACCGTAAATAAAGGGTCAATCTATTGGGTGGACGGCTCATTGCCCGGCTCAGCGGGGATTATGGCCTATGGCAACCCCATCACGGGCCAACCGAAGATTTTCTACCAACCTTACTTAAAAACTGGTGCTAGTTTGGCAACTTGCTTATCCGTGGCCGGCAATAAGTTCATTTGTGGCGATAGTGCGCCGGAGTTGCAATTCTTCAATACCGGATCAAGCAGAGGAACGGTCACCGTTTTAAGCCTTGATACGAATATGGTACAACCCCACCGGTATGACGCGACTAAGGTGGTGTTAGGACAGCCTTTGGCTTCCGGGCAAAGCGTAACCTGCCAAGTCTATTGTCAAAACCACTCTCAGCTAATTTCAACTGAAACCAAAGTTTTTAACTCAGCCAATCCTAAACAGAATTTAATATTTAAGCCTGTTAGGACAAGTACCAATCAGCCAGATAAGTTTGAGGACATTGACATACAAGTAACTTCAACAGGAGCAGCCATTCAGAGAGTAAGCGTATATGCCACACCGCTTGGTGACTTAACCGAAGATATATGACAGACCCATTAGTAATAAACCCTAACAATCCGGAGATTTCCGTTCTGAATAAGATGCACGGGGATAATCTTATTCACGCTCCGCAGCCTGCCTTAACCGTAACCAGTGGCGGTGGGCTTTCCTCCGGTGGCCCGGCTAATCTTGGAAGCGGGGATAGCGGGATTTTATCCAATACCATTACCAGAGTTAACCAGATAGAGGCCGCTTTAATTAAACTTGGATTATTAAGACACCCATAATATGCCCGATGGATTACAAATGAATGAGATAGTAGCAGCCCAACAAGGACAAACACCAGACCAACTGGCGGCGACTGCCCAGAGTTCAACGTTGCCAGCTTCAATAGCGCCAAATTTCAATTCTATAAGCAGCACAAACCTGCAATCAACACCACAGGTTACTTTGCCGCCTCCTCCCCCACCTTCCGGTAACCCCAATGGTTTAGTGTCTTCGGTTAACAGTACCTTGCCAGGCTTACAGAACACTATTAACTCCCTGACCCCAGCGCCAACCGCAGCCGACACGCAGAATCAATCTATTTTAGACAGCATAAGTTCCTTGACCAGCCAGGACACTGGAAAGACAGCCTACGAATTACAACAACAGCAGGCTGGAGGCGTGCCTGGCATGCAGCAACAGCTTACGGATTTGAACGGCCAAATTACGACAGGAAACGCCGAATACCAGCAGTTGATAGCCAAGAATAATCAGGATATGGCTAATCTAGGAGGCAACGGCTCTGTGGAGACCAAAGCTGTGCTCGCCGCCCAGCAGTCCGGTGTCACGAGGGCAGCACAAGCCACACAAGCCTCCAAGGCAGCCGATTTAGCTCTTTTGGCTGCCAGAGCCCAGGCCACCAGCGGAAACATCAACACAGCCCTTACACTCGCCAAGAACGCCACAGACGCGAAGTACGCCCCAATTGAGGACGGTATCAAGGTTAAGCAAGCCCAGCTCGCCGCCATTCAGCCGATGCTCGATAAGGAGCAGAAAGTGACAGCGCTTGCCCAGCAGAAGCTTTTACAAGACCAGGCCGACGCCACAGCACAGAAAAAAGCTGACGAAACCAATATTCAGCAGATTGCTATGCAGGCGGCCGGCAATGGCGCCAGCCAAGGCATCATGACGGCGATTACCAACGCTACAGACCCGAAAGTTGCTTTGCAATTAGCAACTCCGTATTTAGCGAAAGCGCAAACTCAAGTTGTTGAAGTAAACGGACACAGTCTTTTGATAGATTCCCAAACTGGCAAGACTTTACAGGATTTGGGAACATCCAACGCGATTATTCAAGCCAATATTGCCCACTCTGCTTCTGCTTCTGCTAGTGGTTCAAGCTCTATTGTTGACCCAGCGACTGATGCCGGCGTTAAGGCTATCATTGCAGCCAATCCGAACGAATACGGCAACGCAGCGAACGCCATAGACGCCAAATACGGCGCCGGGACAGCTTCGTTGTATAATTCTCAGCTTCAAGCCGTCTACAATAACAAACAAAACGTAAATTCCGTATTTGCCAGTTCTTCTATACCGAGCATCGTAGCTCCTTACTTAAATACAGCTTCAACCGGAGTTCAATATGTTGATGCTTCTACCTTGAAAGGAACAGCAACCCAACAGACAGAAATTATTAAAGCCGCACAAAAAGCAGGCCTGAAGATTATAACGAACAAGAACACCGCCGCGGATCTGGTAAATATTTCAGACGCTAAAGCCAAGCTTGACACAATCGGGACAGTTTTTGCCAGTATCGCTCAACCTAATGCTCTTTCCAGAAACCTTTATGGTCTTGGTTTAACAAAGTTCTCCACCATGGCCCAGACCAATACTCAGCAAGCCGCTGCCGGAGCTTTACAGTCAGTCGGTTTGGATATTTTGAAAGCTATTTCCGGAGTACAAGGGTTTAGAGGAAATCAATCAGCTATACAGCAAATTACCGACCATCTACCTACCATCTATGACACTAAAGATGTCGTCGCCCAAAAAATCGATTATATCAACCAATTAATTTCAGACAGAGAAAACGCCGCCTTAGGGACTTCAACCAATCAACCACAGTCTTCAACTTCTAATACTTCAAGTAGTGCTCCGCCGACAGTTGTACCAGCTTCACAAATCCCCCCAGGTTATTATCAAGCAAGCGACGGTAAATTTTATAAAAAATAACTATGAACAATCTCTCACAACTTCCACCACCACCCACTGGACAAACAGGTCTGTCTTTCAATGAGCTTAAGAATCTTCCTCCGCCTCCAAGCGGACAGCAAGGCTTAACGCTTAACCAAATCCCAACAGGCTCTCAAAATAACCAGCCTACAACAAACAATCCCCAACTGGTAGAAACGGCAGCTACTAAAGGAGCTACTGGAGCTTTTAAAGTCGCCCAAGGTTTAGGTATTGCCAAGCTTGGAATGGGATTAGCAACCGCAGGGCGCGTTGCCAGCGGTTCGATAAATCAGACCGGGGCAGACGAATACCAAATGCAGAAAGACCAGCAGACCGTTATTACCAAACTTCAGCAGTTGCGGGCGCAAGGCGTACCGAGGACTGATTTGAATTATATGCAATTGGAGAATTATCTCAAAAGAGCCTCTGGACAAACCGCTCCTACACAGGCTCAAATAGACCCAGGTACACAGTTAAGTAATAGGGAGGTGATAGGTAGCGCCATAGACACAGCAGGTTTAGTTCTCGGTAGCGGGGAGTTTAAGGGTGCTACTGAAGCACCACAGGCTCTTTCCGCAGGCTCAAAAATTTGGCAAGCCACAAAGACTGGCGCTAAAGTTGGCGCTACACTTGGAGCCACTCAAGGTTTGGGTACGAGTTTACAGGACAATAATAAAACTGCGGCTGATGTTGCCGGCGCAACAGTTGCCGGTGGCGTGGGCGGAGGATTAGTTGGAGGGGCAACAGGTTTGGTCGCTGGATTGATTTCGAAAGCGCCCTTGTTGTTTAAAGGTGCAGGTGCGACTGCACAAGAAGCTACCGGAGCCTACCAAGACGCTTTCAAAACTGTCAAAACGTACGACAGAGCGATTGGCCAACAATTTTCTGATGCCGCTACACAATTGGCAAAAGACAATCCTAACTTAAAAATACAGTTATCAGCCCCACAATTAGACCAGTTAAGTCAGTTGCAGATTAAGCATGGAATTGATATTTCAATGCTAGGTCAAGACGGAACTTTAGACGCAAAAGCCGCTCAGGAACTTTCAACTGAGCTTAACCGCAACAAATTATATACCGAACCCTTAATAGCTAACTTCAACAGAACTTTACGAACTCAGGCTAACCAAACCTTCGGGCCACAATTCGGTCAGATTTTTGACACTTTCAGCACACAGAAGCAGGCTATCCAGAGTTTAGGGGATGTCTTTGATATAGGAAACAGGACTCCTACCCCTGGAGACTTAAACAAAGGAATCAAAACCATCAAATCCTTAGCCAATGACCCAAACGGAAAAGTTTTGCTTCAACAAAGCCTAGACCACTTTAAACAAATCAGCGGTATTGACCTAACCAATAGTGTTGAAGCTACAAAAGCTGTCAGTGCATTAAAAAACCCGACGCTTATAAAAGCGGCAGGCTCAATATTAAAGATTATTGGACTGGGAACACTCGGTGTAGAAGGCTCGCGACTTTTGCATTAATCTAAAATCGAATCCACAAATTTAAACCAGCCATAAATCGCCAAACCTATAATAACTATTATCATAAAGTTCCTTTCCCCCTTACCTTAAATCTTAAATAACTATCCGTCAAGCTTAGTTATCCCCTTTTTATCCACATGCCCAACGTACAAAGTGACAAAGTAACAGAAGCAAATCCCATAGACCCGACAACAAATGTCAGGGAGTTGATTGAAATGGCAATTAAACGTCTTGATGATATATCGGATGTCAGGACTAAAAGTTTTGACGAAAAAATTCACGACAAAGATGTCCAGTACCAGTTGCAGTTTAATTCTGCAAAAGAGGCTGTTAGTATCGCTTTAATAGCACAAGAAAAAGCTGTGGCAGCGGCTCTTGAGGGAACAAAAGAAGCTATCAACAAGGCTGATATAAATACCGACAAAAGATTTTCTTTGCTGTCGGAAAAGATAGACGGGATAACAAGTTCAATGAGTAAGAGTAGCGGTGAACGGGGAATTTATGTGACACACACGGATTTGAATATTGCTATGGACAAGTTACAATCTTCTATTGAAGCTACTTTGCGTCCAGTTGTTACTTTTATGAACTCTCAAACAGGCAGTAAGACAGGTATGGCAGATTTAGCAGGCTGGATTTTTGGAGGACTTACTTTGCTGTTGGCTATTGCTGCGGCACTATCAGGACATTTAAAATAATTTACAAATAAGTCCACAAAGATAAGTTGTTTTCCCAACTCTAAAAGTCGACGGAGTTTAACCAAGAAAGGAATAACACAATGTCACAAGGTACACAAGGCGATAAGGGTTCTCAAGGCGATAAGGGTTCAAAAGGCGCTCCAGGAACACCAGCAAGCAAATAATTAAGTCCCTAAGGACAATAGAAAGAATAATAATATGTCAAGACAAACAGATTTGGAAAAGATACAGGCTGACCACGTCAGCAACCCCTCCAATCCCGCTCTTACCCCCGTCGAGCAAACCGAACTCACAGGTTTGCAGGCTGAGCCTAAGTAGTCTTAGGAAAATTAAGAGGGTGGTGAAACCCTGAACAGTTTGCATATTTTCCACCCTCTTATTGTTAAGGCTTTTATAAATAATCAATATTTATGCCGAACATTGAACAACTTACCAAAGGAGCGGTACCAGATCCGATAGACCACCGTGACTTCGCCGCGGCCCCCATGTTGTCGGTCCTCCCTCCCGTGGACTGGAGCAAGGGCTCCGGCCTTTCCCGGCCGCCTCTCCGCGACCAAGGCCAGGCCGACTCCTGCGTTGCCCACGCTTGGAGCTACTACCATCAGCAGATTAAGAGCCTGGAGTTTTCCCGCCGTGACCTGTTTGCCCGAATTGCACAACAGTACGGCGCCGGTATCCGTGACGGTGGCTGGGCGATTGTCACCCAAGGCCAGCAGACCGAAACCGAGCTACCTGATCCGAACCCCGAGACTCCGGCCAACATGCGCGACAAGACCGGCATTGACCTGACGAAGGAGCTGGACGACCAAGAGGCGAACTCGTTTATCGTTCCCAATGACGTTGAGTCCGTAGCCAAAGCTATTGTCGCTTATAAGGGCGTTGCGGGAGGGGTAACCGGCAGCAACGAGGGCTGGCACGACATGACCAACCCACGGCCACCGCAGGCCGGGGAAAGCACCTGGGGTCACGCCCTTTACTTCGTGGACTTTCACATTCACAGCGACGGGCAGAAATGCATTATTGCGGTGACGAGCTGGCCGAACGCCGGCATTGTAGAACATCACATAAGAGAAAATTATTTTACATCAGGGAACACCTTTAACCCGTGGACTCTGATACCAAAGGAACAGCAAATTATGCCAAAGAAATTTAAGGTAAATGACCACGGCAAGTTAGGAATTATGATTTTGGAAGGCTTTACCGGAACCATTCTGTTTGCCGACAGCATGGCTCACTACACGGAGCTTTGCGATGCCAACGGCATTGACGATACCACACCGACCATAACACTTCCGTAATGAATAAACTTGACCTCCTACTTTTAATACTAGCCGCTTTCGGCGCGGGAATTATCGTCACGCTCTGTCTTTTCTGGTTTCACCACTTCCCCCAAATTGGAACGGGAGCTTACATACATAATTAACGGGTTATCGCCCAAGTTTATTATTAAGAGGCGTTGAAGCGCCCAAGAAAGAACTTTATGAGCTTAATAAGCTTAGTGATTGTGCTGATAGTCGTCGGTGTCCTGTTGTGGCTTGTAGATACCTACATCCCGATGGATGCTACAATTAAGAGAATCATTCAGGCAATAGTAATTATTGCCGTTGTTCTATGGTTGTTACAAGCATTCGGATTGCTTGGTGTTGCCAATACCGTTAGAGTTGCCCCTCTAAAGTAAGCCTGTGCATAACCGATTTGACCGAATTTATAGAAGTGCCATACTTATCTTAGCTGGCAATGGCTAGCACTTTTAGGGGGAGCAGGTTTTAAAAGATATTTCCTGACTCCCCCGTCTTACCTCCTTAACAATTCGCTTTCGGATGACACGCTCTGAATGGGTGAAGTCATAGCCCATTTATCGTGTGCCACCCGCAAGGGAACAATGTGACCTGCCCCTCCAGCTTGACTGGAGCCCTGGGTACGGCTCCTAAGCCTTCGGGCTTGGGGGGCAGTCCACATCTCCAAAGGAGGAGAACAATTGCTCGCAGTGTTTTTTCACGAACGGCAGGACAGGTGCATACTTGATGATTTCAAAAATCAGCAGTGTGGCACCGCGACTCGCAACGAAGACGGCTCTATCGATTTTGTCTTAACGACAATAGCGCCAAACATCGTATTCCAAATCAGAGAAACAGGAGAAACAGCATGTCCGAAGTCACGTTAATTGCCGGTTCAGATACGAACGGCAAACTCACACGGCAGGAACTTGCTCTTGTACCTGCCCCGCACTCAACCGCAACCCACCAGGTCATCCCTCACGTGGAAATCGTGAACAGCCTGGAAGAAGCACTCGGCTTCCGCCACATCGGCATTACTCACGAGGAATACGCCGTCACCAAAAACGGCGAAAACTTCTTTGGGGTGATGACTCTCGACCAGGGGATTGACGGCGCCAGCTTCGCTCTCGGCGTTCGCAACTCCCACAACAAGCAATTCCGCCTGTCCATCGTTGTCGGCCTCAAGATTTTCGTCTGTTCCAATCTCCAGTTCGCCGGCGACTTCGACATCGTGCTTTCCAAGCACTCCAAGAACTTCCAGCTCAAGCCCGCCATCTCGGTCGGCATTGACGAAGCCCAGCGCGGTTTTCTCCCGATGAAACTCCGAGTGGAACGCTGGAAGCGCGCGCAGGTCACCGACGACGAAGCCCGCCTGACCATCTTCCGCGGCTTCATCGAAGATCAGCTCGACGCTCCTAAGCACCTGGCCAAGGATGTCTGGCACAACTGGCAGGAACCCGCCTATGACGAGTTTCGCCCCAGGACGGCCTACAGCCTCAACAACGCTTTTACCAGCGCACTCGGCACACTCGAACCCGTGCCCCGCTACAAGGCTACGGCAAGTCTCGGTCAATTCTTCGGAAGCAACTAAACATCAAGGGGCGAGCCGAAACTAGACTTGCCCCACAACCCTTTTGCCCTTCCAGTCCTTACCCTTCTGGAATAAAAACAGAATAGTGCATCCCTCTAAGTCAAAGAACTTGGAGGGCAAGAAGGTTGTTAAAAAGTAATTGCTGGAAAAAGCCGGAGGGGGCTCTAAAAGCAACACGACACCTATGCGTGTACAAAATACTTATCATCTTATCAATCCTAGTAGGTCTCCTGCTACCGCGCGTTGCCTTTTGCCTGCCTAACTTCCCCGCAGCCGACCACCGCTGGTCAAACCTTGGCCTGTTCTTTGCTAAATACCATTGTCCAGACATTAACCAAACTCTCATAGATGACTATATTTCAAGCGCGGACAAATATAATATCCCGTACACTCTGTTACCTGCAATTAGCATTATAGAAAGCCAGTGCGGCAAACACCAGCGTTACTCAAATTGGTGGGGCTTCTGGAGTGCAACTAAAGGTTTTGATTCTGTCCCTGAGGGAATTGAGTATGTCACCTCTCAACTTGCCGAAGGGAAGTATTATAAAGGCCTTACGACCCGCCAGAAACTTAGACGGTATTGCCCCAATCCTACCTATCCAGACCGCGTATTAACATTAATGCAACAAATAGATGAAACGAATATTTCTAAATAACGGAGGGCACTGCAAAGTAGATGATGAAGACTATCTAGCTTTAGCTAAGTTCCAATGGAACAAAATTAACAGCGGATACGCTGCGGCATATATCAATGGAAAAACGATGTTACTGCACCGCTTCATAATGGATGCGCCGCATAACAAACAGATTGACCACATTAACGCCGACAAGCTGGATAATCAAAAAGTTAACCTTCGTCTCTGTTCCCGGTCTCAGAATTGTCATCGCACGGGCAAGAAGGACAAACATCCCACCTCATCTTTCATCGGCGTTTCACTACATAAAAGAGACAAGTTATGGCGCTCCCGGTTACAACATAAAGTTATAGGCTGTTTCAAAGATGAACATCTTGCCGCTCTTATGCACGACTTCTGGGCTACGTACCATTTCAAAGAATTTGCCAATACAAACTTTAAAATAGTCTCACATAATTAACGCTCCTTACGGAGCAGATAAAACAATAACATGTTATCAAACTTCTTCGTGAAGGTTCTGCTGGCTTTTCGCAGTCGGACAGTATGGTCTATCTTAGCCCTGCTTGCCGCTCAATTACCCGCATTTAGGAATCAGGTATCTCCTACGTGGCAAGCGGTAATTGACGGCGTCCTTGCCCTGCTGGCAATTTACTTCCGTCTCAACCCGAATCCCGTGTTGGAAGAAAGTCTGAAAGTAGTATCAGCCCAATAATGAAATACACCTGGATACATTGCTTATGCGGTAAAGATGTTCACATGTTGGACATGCCCAGACATTACCAAACTAAACACGAGTGGCCAAATGAGCACGAGCGCACAACGAAAACTGAAACGGAAACTTCGAATGAAGCAGGAGGCGGCGCGGAAGCGACAGCTTGATATTTGCACGTCTTGCTCCCTACCAATGCCCCCTGGTCAAAAGTTCAAGCACCAATGGTGCTATTAGCATTAACTTGACAAACTATGTCATTTACAACAGACCCAAAAGACCCAGAATTAGGGCACGGCGTTGACGACAAGCCAATTCCGCAACATAAAAAGTATTTGGTTTTGCCAGACGGCGGGGAGTACATCCGGCCATATAGGACAACCTACGTACATGGTAAGTGTGGCGTGGCAACGACTATGAACGGCACCATTTCCGCAACTTACGCCAAAAACCCGAAGTTTTATGGTTCTACATATTGCGTAGGGTGTCGGAAGCACTTACCTGTTTCTGAATTTAAATGGAAAGACGGCGAGGTAGTGGGCAGTTAAAAGCCTCCCTTATTAGTTCTTTAAAATCTGGGGTCACGTCTAGTGAGGTCACGTTATGTTAAAAAGTGTTTCCCCTGTCGGAGCAACTTCCGATACGTGGGATGAAGAGTTTAATAGTTTCGTAATGTATCTAAATGGTTATGTCCAGTATTCAATAAGTCAGCAGTTATTAGGCAGGCTTTTAACCCTTTTGGACGCTTCTTGCGAACCTGGGGCGAAAACCGAAGCCTTAAAGGACTTAGTTAGACAAGAGTGCCATGCAACCTATGATGATATTTGGAGGCAGAACAGCAGGCTTGATAAAAGTTATTCAATCAAGTCCCTTCCAAATGGTGCAAATCAAACAGCCACACCTCTCATAAATAATTAACCTGACTGACCCCAGGTTTTAGAGAACTAGCCTCCCTGATTTAAGGGAGAGCTCGCTTACGGACTTAGACTCCGTAAAAGGCGGAACTCTCCCTCATTTTTCAAGGAGGAAAATGCAGAGACTATACAGCGGAATGATTCGCTTTTGTTCGCTGTGTCAAAAGAACACCGAACACTACCCACTCCACGGCGACGGTTGCGTTGCGTGGATATGCTCTCAGCACAAGGAGGTTTGCGATGGCAACAATCGGCCTGATGCACTACTGGTGCGATAAGCACAAAGCCGGATTCGGCAAGATGAAGTGCCGACGGTACTGCCGGAGGATAAAATGCAAATGGCTTAAATGCCAACCTCTCGTCCAGCTCGCCAAAACCCACGCTGCATAACGCCCGCCAATCCCGCAATGGAAAACTAGGCCCCCGCTGTTAACCGAGGGCCTTTACTTTTGTAAAGGAGTATGGATACAATGGCTAACGAAACGGCAATACCTAAATCGGAAGGAAAGAGAATGGCAAACACCGTACTGGAACAGCTCAAAAAGCTTGACGAACAACGCGCCAAACTTCTGGACGGCGCAAAGGCCGAGGCTTTAAAGAAGGCCGAAGAAGCCGTTACCGAACTAAACGAACTCGGCTTTAGCTACCGACTCGTGGAGGGCGACGGAGCAGGACCGAAGAAGCGCGGAACGAGGGCAGGCGCCGGAGCAGTTGATCCGAATAAACCCTGTTCGGTTTGCAACTTCGTCACCGTGCCTAACCACGACGCACGGAAGCACCGGGCGCAAGGGGACGCCAAGAAGGCATTCACCGCCAAAGAGCTGGAAGCGTTCGGCCTGAAGAAGGCATAGTCCGCGGAAGTTCCGCCCACCATAAAAGCCGGCCATTCTCCCCTTGGAGTTTGACCGGCTCGTTTTATTTCTGACGCTTGGCAATCATGTACTCTGCCGTTTCCTTGGCATACTCTAGACCCCTATCCAGAGGGCTATAGAACTGCTCAAACAGGAGTTTTACCCGAGTGCCGGGCTTTCTTCCTGCCGTCATGATTTTCACGTCTATGGCGTAGTTCAAAGGTATCTGTGTTATCCGGTAGTTTTCGTTTTCAAACACAGGTGCACCGTTAGGCACTCTGCCTTTCTTGTTCATAAATGTGTCGTTAATTATTTCCATCCGCACCGCTTGCACACCCTATCCCCCTTGTCCATCCAATAGGCACACCGGAAGCACCGTTTAAAGCGAGAATTGGGGTCTGGGGCGGGCTTTTGTACCGGAGGCCTAGCTTGGACACCACTTGTCGGCAAACCCGCCCTTTTGCGCCTCATCCATTCCCTGTTATAGTCGTTTACCTCCTGCCGGTGAGCATCTCTGTATACTTCCCAATACTTGAGTTTGGTTTTCTTCCGTGCCGGAGACTTCCATACCCTATCAGTCTGCTTCTGTACCGCTTTGGCGTGCCCAGCCTCACGGCAAGCGTCGCATAGGCGGCGCCGGCCGTTTTCAGCCAGGTAGGTGTTTTTGCATTTGGGATTATGGCAGCGGATAGTACGGAGCATTCAGATAAGTTTATTTATAACAGCTTCTACAGCTTCCCGTTCGGTTTCTCCTTCTGCACTTTCCCGCCGAGGAACTTTACTTACTGCGCACCATTCGGGGTAGGTTTCCCTTTTATGATGGCCAAGTGATTCTAGCCACTTGGCGATGCTCTGATTCGGTTGGTAGGTTTCAATTCCGTATCCAGCTTTCATTTGCTCGACTGTGTACTCAAACAAAAACTTAGACATACATTTAAGCTTGAGGGTCGTTCATAAAGCTGTCTACTGGCGGTTCATCATCTATCGGGATGTGTACGCTCGGAGCAGGCGTACCAGTTATAGCAACTACACCGCTAAGGGTTTGGATTTTACCAAACAAGCCATTTAAGGCAAGCAGGTCTATCTCACTTGGCTTGGCTCCGGCTGACAACATTCCGTTAACCATTCCGCAAAGAGCTTTTTGCTTACCGATAGAGTCCCAATCGGTAGCTTCTTTTTGTGGTTTAGCTGGAGCGTATTGGTTTTCAACTGGCGGACGGTATTTACAGTCCTGTATCTGACAAGCGTAAAACGCATTGTAAGACTTACCAGTTTTTTTACTCACACCGGCGGGGATTAACTTCATCTCCGCTTTATGCACTTCGCACATAGGCATATATTTGCCTTTCTATGGCCCCATCATTCCGGGGCTTAATGTTGATACTATCAGTTTAACCGTTCGGTTAATCGCTGTCTATGGCTGTAAACATTGGGGTTTCTTATTTCGGGGCGGAGTTGTCCACAGGTAGATTTGACAAATCTATCAGAACTGATAAGCTTAAAGCAATTAAGACTTTGTATGCAAAGAACCCTATTAATTGGGGTTGGCTTGTTGCCAGCATACAGGCCAGCCATTCCCAGTTAATAGGGCTTTTTATATGAAACAAACAAGACAAATAAGGCACGATATTTACGACTACCTTGAGCAGCAAGGATTTAATTTGACTCCTGAGCAGATCAGCTATTTAAGCACGAAGATTCAGGAGCATTCTGACAACAAGGCTTATAACCTAAAAGAGATTTCCAGCAAGCACGGTTTTGCGAATGATAAAATCGCCGCCTATTTAAAAAAGGCCGCGACACTTCCGCAATCTCCAAAACTTCAGGCGCAGGTAGAAACTCTACATTTAGTTTCAGGGTGGTTAAACGAAGACATAGACGGACAGTCTCCCTCACTCAGTTAACACTTGGTGAAGGGGATTGTCTTTTTATTTTAGACAAGCGGCTGCTGTAGTAGCCGTGGCGAGGAGCCAGAAGGACTACAGCCCGACCGACCGACCGACACCTCAAGCAAGCGCCGATTTTAAAATCATTTTGGCGTTTAAATACAAGAAGACAAGGACTAGGGAAACCTGGACCCGACTACTTGCTTAGGGAGAGGGAGAGAGGGAAGGGGTAGCTTGCCAGTGGTGTTTCCCTGTTTCTGAACGCTCGCGCGGAGCGCAGCCCCTTACACTTCTATTTAGTCCCTTATACGCCGCTTCGTTGAAGAACATCCAGAGAGCTTGCCTGGATTAATCAAACATCGTGGCTGAGTTCTTCATCTGACAGCATAGCGATTTCGTCTGCGGTCATTTCTGATGTGTATTGAATTGGGTGGCCGAGTGCCGCTTCCCGCTTCGCTCTATAGGGGGCATCGACAGAGTCCGGGCAGCCGCACACTGGGCCGCTGTAGACGCTGTGGCAATATTGGCACTGGCTACGGTCGTCAACCTGTTCAGGGTACTCCATACTGAGAAGGTATCACGCATCTTCATGGAATTCAACCCTTGAAAAAGCTGTGGATAACCTCTCCGCACTTCGCATACCTAAGCCATTTGACGCCCTCCGCAGGTTTGCCATAATACATATGCGGGGACGTATAAGGTTAGGCAGACCTGGCCACCCATAGCGCATGAACATTCGTGCCTTACGGGTGGGTGGTCTGGATACAGCAAATAGCTACTTGCTCCAGTCGTAGGTTTAAGTCCTACATCCCCGCACAATTAACTCTACCTCTACGAACAAATTCCTCTTCGACCGCGACCAGCGCGGCGCACCCCTTGAACTTGCCATAGCCGATAGCCTCC
>OBLU010002698.1_pt1 | contig 16211 bp, 11 predicted proteins | sample 1518681 | NCBI WGS metagenome assembly OBLU01 (sample SAMEA3539304, study PRJEB22396) | soil metagenome | biome: tundra; feature: field; material: soil | place: USA | collected 2010-05 | depth 0.15 m | reverse complement strand
GCGAGGCTGAGGCTGGGAGGTTGTTCGCGAAAGTGACGGCGGGGACGGCTGACGAAGAACTGCAAGAGCTTTTCCGAGCGCAGATGCTGACCGAGATGGCGCGCATGAGCCTGGAGGATGGGCTGGTGATGCAGATTCACCCGGGGTCGGTGCGTAACCATAATGCGCAGATATTTGCTCGTTACGGGCGGGACATGGGCGCGGACATTCCGCATCCCACGGGCTATGTCGAGGCGCTTCGGCCGCTGCTGAATCGGTTTGGAAACGAGCCGGGGCTGACGCTCATTTTGTTCACGCTCGACGAGACCGTTTATAGCAGGGAACTGGCGCCGCTGGCGGGGCACTATCCCTGCCTGCGGCTGGGGCCGCCGTGGTGGTTCAACGACAGTCCAGAGGGGATGAGGCGCTTCCGAGAACAGGCGACCGAGACGGCTGGGTTTTATAACACTGTGGGGTTCAACGACGACACGCGGGCATTCCTGTCGATTCCGGCGCGGCACGATGTGGCGCGGCGCATGGATGCTGGGTTTCTGGCGCGGCTGGTGGCGGAGCATCGCATCGATGAAGACGAGGCAGTGGAGTTGGCGCAGGAATTGACGGTGGGGCTGGTGAAGAGGGCGTACAAATTATGAGGCTAGTAGCAGATGTTAAGGTTTTTGGGATGGGTTTTGACGGAAGAATGCGCGCTGAGTGAGAGCGCGGAGCTTCGCGGGTTCAGATAAACAGGGGGCAAGCTGATGGGCAAAGGTCTTTTCGATCTAAATGGAAGAGTCGCAGTTGTAACCGGCGGGACAACGGGGTTGGGTCATGCAATTGCGTTGGGTTTGGCTGAGGCCGGTGCCGATGTGGTGCCGAGTTCGCGACGGTTGGAACAGGTGGAGAAGGCCGTCGCGGAGATTGAGGCTCTCGGGCGGCGCTCGTTGGGCATGACCAGCGACGTTCTGGATCGTTCCTCGCTGCAGGCGCTACACGATGCGGTGTTGAAGGAGTTCGGCAAGGTGGACATCCTTGTGAACGCGGCGGGCATGAATCAAAAAGCGCCGACGCTCGATGTGGCCGAAGCTGACTGGTCGCGCATCATCGAGACCAACCTTACCGGCACCATGCGTGCGTGCCAGATTTTTGGCTCGACTATGGTGCGGGCGGGTTATGGGCGCATTGTCAACATTGCCTCGCTCACCACGTTTGTGGGCTTCTACCGGGTGGCGGCGTACGCGGCCAGCAAGGCCGGAGTCGGCGCATTCACCAAGGTGCTGGCGGTTGAACTGGCAAAGACGGGTGTGAATGTGAACGCGATTGCTCCGGGCGTTTTTCCGACCGAACTGACGGCACCGCTGATCCTGGGAACTCCGCGTGGCGAGGAACTGATTCTGCGCACGCCGATGGGCCGTTTCGGCAAGGCGCACGAGATTGCCGGGGCGGCGATTTTCCTGTCTTCGGAGGCTGCTTCTTTTGTTACGGGAGAAATTGTGGCCGTCGATGGAGGCTTCCTGGCCAGTGGGGTGAACCAGTAGCAATTCGATTTGGTTCCTCAGAATTCAGGGTCACAGCCCAGGAGTGATTGCAGCCTTTTGAAAATCACCAACGCATTTGTGAACATCACCTCGCCGGGCCGGAACTTTGTCACATTGAAGATCGAGACCGATGAAGGAATCTTTGGGCTGGGCGACGGCACGCTGAACGGCCGCGAACTGGCGGTAGCGAGTTATCTCACTGAACATGTTCTTCCTTGTATTATTGGCCGCGATCCCTTCCAGTCAGAAGATATCTGGCAGTATCTCTATCGGGGCGCATACTGGCGGCGCGGGCCGGTGACGATGGCGGCGATTGGCGCGGTGGATGTGGCTCTGTGGGACATCAAGGGCAAAGCGCTGAACACGCCGGTCTACAACCTGCTCGGCGGCAAGAGCCGCGACGGTTTGCTGGCCTATGCCCACTGCACCGGCAAGGACATCGATCACACACTTGAAGATGTGGCCCGGCACAAGGAGATGGGCTTCAAGGCGGTGAGGGTACAGAGCGGGATTCCCGGTCTCTCGACAACGTACGGAATAGCGAAGGGGGCAGGGCGATACGAGCCGGCGGAACGCGGGCTGCCCTCGGAACATCAATGGTCCACCGAGATGTATCTGCGTCATGTGCCGCAGTTATTCGCGCGAGTGAGGGAAACATTCGGCGAGGAGTTACACCTGCTTCACGATTGTCATCACCGGTTGACGCCAATCGAAGCAGGGCGGCTGGGCAAGGAACTGGAGCCGTTTCACCTGTTCTGGATGGAAGACCCGACACCGGCTGAGTTACAAGAAGGCTTCAAGATCATTCGCCAGCATACGACAACGCCGATTGCAGTGGGCGAGGTGTTCAATACGATCTGGGATGCGCATGACCTGATTCGCAACCAATTTATAGATTACATACGAATGACACCGGTGCATTCCGGTGGTTTGACGCACTTGAAGAAAGTGGCCGACTTCGCCGAGCTATACCATGTGCGCACTGGCTGCCATGGAGCGACGGATATGTCGCCGGTAACTCTAGCGGCGGCACTGCACTTTGATACGGCCGTGCATAACTTCGGAATCCAGGAGTTAATGCCGCATACAGACGAGACCAATGCGGTTTTCCCGCACCAATACAGATTCAAAGATGGGATGATGTTTCCGGGGGATGCGCCAGGGCTGGGCGTCGACTTGGATGAGGCACTGGCGGCGAAATATCCGTACCTGCGGGCCTATCTTCCGATAAACCGCAAACTCGACGGTACACTTACAGACTGGTAACTGCATGAACGAAGTAACTGAAAGAACGGAGTTATTGGCGGAACCGCCCGCTCTGCCTGGGCGTTGGACCATCTGCGCGATGCTTTTCGTCGCGACTTCAATCAATTACATGGACCGCCAGGTACTCTCCATCCTCAAGCCAGTTCTGCAAGGCAACACGCTTCACCTGCAACCTTTCTTTCATGGTTGGCCGACAGTGGAGCGGTCAATCGGCCTGAACGAGATTCAATACGGCAATATTGTTTGGTGTTTCCAGATCGCCTACGCGCTGGGCGTGATTTTTGCCGGACGGCTTGTGGACCGGGTGGGTTGCCGGCGCGGATATCCGATTGTCACAGGCATTTGGAGCCTGGCCGCTATGGGTCACGCGCTGGTCAACTCGGTTTTCGGATTTGGCGTTGCGCGGTTTTTTTTGGGGCTCGGCGAGAGCGGTAATTTTCCGGCGGCGATCAAGGCGACGACCGAGTGGTTTCCGCCCAGGGAACGGTCGCTGGCCACGGGCATTTTTAACTCAGGGGCCAGCGTGGGGGCTATTCTTGCGCCGTTCGTCGTACCGTGGGTTGCTCTGCACTTCGGCTGGCGCGCCGCGTTTCTGGTCACCGGTGTATTCAGTGCCAGTTGGATCGTGTGGTGGTCGGTAAAATACCGGAAACCGCGCGAGGCCATGGACTGGACTCGCGGTGAGGTCGTTGTGCCTTCTGCTGGGCCGCCCCTCGCGTGGTGGCGCCTGCTGGGCTATCGACAGACCTGGGGTTTTGTGCTGGGCAAGTTTCTCACTGACCCGGTCTGGTGGTTTTATCTCTTCTGGCTCCCGGGTTACTTCAGCACGCGGTTCAAGCTGGACCTTTCGCACATAGGACTGCCGTTGATCGCGGTCTACGTTCTCTCCACTGTGGGTAGTGTTTGCGGCGGCTGGCTGCCGCGCGGATACGTGAATCTGGGTTTGACTCTGAAACGCGCGCGGCTTGCCGCGATGCTGACTTGCGCATGTCTGGTGGTTCCGATCGCTTTGGCCGGCGGACTGCAATCGGTGTGGGTTGCGGTGGCTCTGCTGGGGCTTGCAACAAGCGGGCATCAGGGCTGGTCGGCTAACATCTTTACCACGGTTTCCGATATGTTTCCTGCTGAGTATGTAGGTACGGTGGTTAGCTTTGGACAAGTTGGCGGAGCACTGGGTGGTGCTATCTTCGCATTGGTGGCTGGGCACATTCTGCAACTTACGCACAGTTATGTGCCGCTGTTTCTCTATTCGGGCTTTGCCTATCTCCTAGCGCTGATTATTTTACGAACACTTGCGCCGGGACTGAAGCGAGCGCTGCCTAACACCTTAGGCGAGCAATGAAGGATTTGAATCGCAAGGCGCTGATTGCAATTGTGCGGACGTTTGTCATTCTGGCCGCGGTGGTTTTCTTATCGGCGTGGACGCTTGATTACTGGCAGGGATGGGCGTGCCTGGCGGCGTTCTTTGTGCCGGCGACTGCGATCACAGTTTATGTGGCAAGGTACGATCCGGCGCTGCTTGAGCGCCGCCTGAAAGCGGGCCCCGGTGCGGAAAAGGAAAAGGGGCAAAAGATCGTTCAGGTTATTACCTCCGTGGCTTTTCTGGCAGATTTCGTCATCCCGGTGCTCGATCATCGCTTCGGGTGGTCTTCAGTGCCGGGTTATGCCTGCATAGCTGGAGACGCGCTCATGGTGCTGGGGTTTGTAATCACCCTTGAGGTCTTCAAGACGAACACTTATACGTCAGGCATTATTGAAGTCATGGCAGAGCAGAAGGTCATTTCGACCGGGCCTTATGCGGTTGTGCGTCATCCCATGTACGCGGGGGCTTTGATCATGCTGTTTGGCATCCCGCTGGCGCTTGGCTCTTTATGGGGCCTGCTCGTGAATGTTCCCTTGACGGGAGCAATCGTTTGGAGGTTGCTGGATGAAGAGAGGTTTCTCGCGGGGAAGCTGGCCGGTTATAGGGAATATTGCCAGAATGTGAAGTTCAGGTTGGCGCCATTTGTCTGGTAAGTGGAAGGAACTTAGTAAGTGGAGGGGATTGATATGACGAAGCCACAGAAGTTGCGGATGGGAATGGTAGGCGGCGGCCCGGGAGCATTCATTGGCCCGGTGCATCGCATGGGCGCGGAGTTGGACGGGAAGATTGAGTTGGTAGCTGGGGCGTTTTCGCAGACCGCGGAGAAGTCGCGGATTGCCGGGGAGTCGTATGGAATCGATCCCGGCCGGGCGTATGCGACTTACCAGGAAATGCTGTCAGCAGAACGAAAGCGTCCAGATCCGATTGACTTTGTAGCTATCGTTACGCCGAACAGTACTCACCTGCCGATTGCCCTGGCTGCACTCGAAGCGGGGTTTCCCGTTGTGAGCGACAAACCTGCCACGACCACTTATGCTGAGGCGCTGACCCTTGAGGCCGCGGTAACCAGGACGGGCCTTCCTTATGCACTGACACACGCTTACGCAGGCTATCCCATGGTGCGCGAGGCGCGCGCTATTTGCGCCAGTGGGAAACTGGGAACGATTCGCAAGATCGCTGTCGAGTATTTTCAGGGCTGGCTTGCGCAGTTGCTGGAGGCTACAGGGCACAAGCAGGCTGCGAGCCGCGCCGACCCGGCAATCAACGGGCCGGGCGGCTGTGTGGGCGATATCGGCGTGCATGCATTTCACATCCTTGAATATGTCACCGGCCTGCGCGTGACGAGTTTGAATGGGACTCTGCGCACGGTTGTGCCGGGGCGGATTCTGGACGACGATTGCAGTGCGTTTCTGCGCCTGGACAACGGCGCTACCGGCGTGCTGATGGCGACGCAGGTGGCGGCGGGCGAACTGAACGAGGTGCGTTTGCGTGTTTACGGCGAGAAGGGATCCATTGACTGGCGGCAGCAGGATCCGAATCGCCTCCGCGTGAAATGGGCGGATGGGCCGGAAGAGATTCGCCATGCAGGGACCGGTTACCTGAGCGAGAGTACGCGTGCAATATCACGGTTGCCTGCGGGGCATCCTGAAGGATATATCGAGGGTTTCGGCGTGCTTTACCGGGAGTTTGCCAACGGGTTGATCGCTTGGCGGCGCGAGGGGGTAAACGCTCTTCCGCCGACGCTGCCCGGAATCACCGCCGCAGTACGCGGGATGCGGTTTATCGAGCGCGTGATTGAAAGCAGCCGGGTGGAGGGCTGGGTGGAGTTTTAAATCGAGTGCGGGCTTGAATGGAGTGGCGCGATGTAGGGGAGTAGGCGGGTCGAGGTTTGTGCTAACCCACCCTTGCGTAGAAAAAACGCAAGGATGGGGCCCGTTCCTGGTGGTTGGATTGAGTGAAAAACGGTGAAGAACTGCCGTTAGATCGTTATTCCGGCGGAGCGGTAGATCTCGGTGATGTAGCGCATGTCGCGCAGCCCTTCTTCGCCTGCGGACTTGGGTTCCAGCCCATTTTGAACGCAGTGGGAGAAGTGCTCACCTTCGGCTACAAAATGGGAGGGATCGCGGGCGGGATTCAGCTCGCCGAGCTTTGTGCCCTTATACTCGGCGCGGAGATGGAGACCCTCGTAGACAAATGCGTTGTCTACCTGGAGCCAGCCCTTTGACCCATACACTCGGAAGTAGCCGGGCATGTTGGCGCCGTAGGTGGTGCTGCAACTGGCGACAATGCCGGAAGGGAAGCGCATGGCCCAGGAGCAATTCTCCTCGACCTCGTTGAAGCGGCCGTCGTGATCGATGACCGAGGTATTGGCGGTGATGTGGTCCGGTTCCTCCCCGGTCAGGTAGCGGCAGGCGTTCAGCGAGTAGATGCCGACGTCGAAGACCGGGCCGCCACCCGCGAGCTTCTTGTTGTAGCGCCACTCGCCGGGGGCGATGTTGAAGCCAAAGGAGCTTTCGATGGCCTGCACCTGGCCGAGCGCGCCCTCCCGGATAAGGCGAACGGCTTTAAGGTTGGTGGGCTCGTAGTGGCAGCGGTAAGCAATCATCAACTTGACGTTGGCTGCCTTGCAGGCCGCGATCATTGATTCCGCTTCGGCCACGTTGGTGGACATGGGTTTTTCGCAGAGGACATGCTTTCCGGCCTTTGCGGCGCGAATGGTGTACTCGGCGTGCATCGAGTTGGGCAGCGCCACGTAGACGGCGTCGATGGCCGGGTTATGCGCGATGTCGTCGAAGTTGTCGTAGTTATAGATAGAGCTTTGGGGAACGCCGTACTTGGCGGCGGTGCTCTCGGCTTTGTCGCGGTGCCCGCTGACAAGGCCGGTGAGACGGCAATTTGTGGTGCTGAGCGTGGCCGGCATAAAGTGGCCGGCAATGCGGCCGATGCCGATGACGGCGAAGCCGATCCGTTTTTCAGGAGCCTGTGCATTCAGAGTGGGGACGAATTGCGCCGCCAGGCCAAGGGCGCCTAGTTTGGCGAAGTCTCTGCGAGTCAGAGTCATTTTGATCGATTCTCGCTTTCTGGGGGTTCTATGGTGCGACGTGGGGAAGTGAACGCGGGCGGTGGGTTACGCACGCAGGGACCATTTAACTATAGAACGGTTTGGCGGGAGGGGCGCAAGGAGCTTGCTGAAGTGAAATTGAGAGCCGCTGAGGGTCGTATCGCCCCTACGGGGCGATGGACTCCATATCGACCCTTACCCATGGTTGCGCTACGCTTCACCGTGGGCTATTTTCGTTTGCTCCCTTCCGGGAGCACGGCGAGCTATTTTCCTCAGAGACAGTGGTCAGCTTGCCGGGGCGTTGTATCAGCGGCGCTTGACGGCCTACTATCTGGTTCATGGAAAGACTGATTCTGGACGGCCAAGCCCTGACTCTGGCCGAAATCGAGGCTGTTTCGTTGGCTGGCTGCGAGGTGGCTGTTGCTCCTGCCGCATTGAGACGGGTGGTAGAAAGCCGAGGGCTAATTGAAGGAATTCTTGCCGCGGGCGAGACGGTCTACGGCGTAAACACAGGCTTTGGCAAGCTTTCGGACGTGCGCATTCCGCTGGACAGGCTGGCGCAATTGCAATTGAACCTGGTGCGCAGCCACGCGGGAGGGGTGGGCCAGCCGCTGTCTGAAGCGGAGTCGCGGGCCATGGTGCTGCTGCGCGCCAATGTTTTGGCCAAGGGATTCAGCGGCTGCCGGCCGGCGCTGGTTGAGGGCCTGGTGGCACTGCTGAATGCCGGGGTCCACCCTGTGATTCCAGAAAAAGGCTCGGTAGGAGCGAGCGGAGATCTGGCACCGCTGGCTCACCTCGCGCTGGTCATCATTGGCGAGGGGGAAGCGATCTACAAGGGCGAGCGGATGGCGGGAGGAGAGGCGCTGCGCCGGGCCGGACTGGAACCGATTGCGCTGGCGGCCAAAGAGGGTTTGGCGCTGTTGAATGGGACGCAAGCCATGACTGCGGTGGGCGGACTGGCCACGGCGCGGGCTCGCCGGGTGGCCAAACTGGCCGACGTGGCGGGGGCGATGTCGCTGGAAGCGCTGATGGGGACCCCGGCCGCATTCGACGAACGAATTCACAAGGCGCGACCACACCGCGGCCAGATTGCCGCCGCGGCACACCTGATCGAATTACTTGCGGGCTCGGAGATTCGAGAAGCGCACCGCGAGCGCGACTCACGCGTGCAGGATGCATATTGCCTGCGCTGCATGCCGCAAGTGCATGGGGCTGCGCGCGACGTGCTGGATCATGTGGCCGGTGTGCTGGAGATTGAGGCCGGCTCGGCAACGGATAATCCGCTGGTGTTTCCAGGGAGCCCTGCGGGCACTTTGACCGGCGGAGCGGTTGTCTCGGGGGGGCATTTTCATGGGGCGCCGCTGGCCTATGCTTTCGATTACGCGGCAATTGCGCTCACCGACCTGGCCGGTATTACGGAGCGCCGCATCGACCGGCTCCTCAATCCCGACATCAACGAGGGGTTGCCTGCATTCTTGTCTCCCGATCCAGGGCTATCGTCGGGGTTCATGATCGCGCAGATTGTGGCCGCGGCACTGATCAATGAGTGCCAGGTGCTTTCTCACCCGGCATCGACGGGGAATATTCCCACCGATGGAGGAAAGGAAGATCACGTTTCGATGGGGATGACGGGAGCGTTGAAACTGCGGCAGATTGTGGACAATGCCGAGCGGATTACGGCCATTGAGTTGATGTGCGCGGCCCAGGCGCTGGAGTTCCGCAGACCGCTGAAGTCCAGCCCGGAGATTGAATCCGCCCATGCGAAGGTGCGTTCGGTGGTTCGGCGGCTGGGGGAGGATCGGGTTCTGTCAACAGATATAGATGCACTGGCTGGGGCGGTAAGGGCCGGGGCGTTTGATGCTTGGGTTGCTTAGCGGGCGGGGTGGGGTTAGGCCGGGCACATCTGTGCCTTAAGGTGCGGCGGGAACGGAATTCCCTGCGTGCTTGAGCAATCATTCAGCGGCATGTTGTCAAAAGAGTATCGGGTGAAGGGTAGCGGAATGTTATCGATTTAGACAATCCCAACCGGATGCGGATTCCGCCGCGAGGGCGAGGTTTCATCGCCTAAGTTATTTTGATATAATCATATACGTCGATTATGGCGCTCACCTTTACGCGCGAAAATTGTGCAAAAAGTGAGCTATTTTGCTATTGATTTTTGAAGAAAATATCCTTAAAATAAGAGTCTAGAGTTACCCCTCAGGACCGACAGTCCCCCAGATCGTGTCCGAGGCTGTACATGCACGTCACCTCTTTTTTTAAGGACACAAATTCAATGGCAAAGCGTCGTGGAAATCCAAATTGGGGCAAGCCGGAGCCTATCGGCCCGGTAGTGCCTACTGTGACCTCCTTCGAGCAAATCGTCAAGGAGTTCAAGCTCAGCCCGGATCAGTACATCCGGTCCACTCGCCTGCGGGAGTGGGCTCGCCGGAACAAGAATTCCAAGTACATCCCCGAGGCACTTCTCGAGGCTTGGGGTTTTGAGATCGAGTCGACGTTGTAAGCCTGTTTCGTCCTGGGAGTTTCAAAGAGAGCGCCGCCTTCGGGCGGCGCTTTTGCTGTTTATAGCTGCCATAGGCGAGAATGGGAGAGTCGTCATGCCTCAAAATGCCCGCACTCTCGAGCCACCCTTCATCGACGTCCCCGGCGCCCTGGCCGAAATCCGTGCGGGACGCATGGTAGTTGTGGTCGATGACGAAGACCGGGAGAACGAAGGCGATCTGACCTTGGCCGCTGAGCACGTGACTCCCGAGGCTATCAACTTCATGGCTCGCTACGGACGCGGGCTGATTTGCCTCACTCTGACCGAGGAGCGCGCCGACTATTTGCGGCTGTTCCCGATGACGCAGCAGAACTCCTCGCGCTTTGGTACGGCTTTTACTGAAACAATTGAGGCGCGTGAGGGAGTGACCACCGGCATTTCAGCGGCGGACAGGGCGCACACAATCAGCACGGCAATCGCCGCCGGCGCAACTTATACCGATCTGGCGCGCCCGGGCCATGTTTTTCCGCTGCGGGCTCGCAAGGGTGGCGTCCTGGTGCGGGCGGGGCAAACCGAGGCTTCTGTTGACCTGGCGCGACTGGCCGGTCTCAATCCCTCCGGAGTGATTTGCGAGATCATGCGCGACGACGGCGAGATGGCGCGCATTCCCGACCTAATACCTTTCTGCCGGGAGCACGGGCTGCACATTCTTACCGTGGCGGAGTTGATTCGTTACCGATTGCGCAACGAGCGCTACATTGTGCGCGCGGGAGAGTCCCGGATCCAGACGCGCTACGGTGAGTTCCGCATGATCGCCTACGAGAGCGAAGTAAACGGCGGCGAGAGTCATATTGCGCTGGTGCGCGGCGATCTTTGTCAGGATTGTCCGGCGTTCCAGGGCGGTTCCGCTATTGACGGCACGATGGACGAAAAGGTGCGCGCCGTGCGGACTCCGTGCAGCCATGCGGTGCTGGTCCGTGTGCATACGCGATGTACGGCGGGAGATGTGTTTGCGGCGGATTGCAGATGCCGCGAGACGCTGGACCACTCCATGCGCATGATTGCCGAGGAGGGTTGCGGAGCGGTGCTTTATCTGCATAACACCTCGCGGGGATTTGAGATTGACCACAGTATTCCGGCGGATGCGTTCGCTCCTGGCGGGGCGGCGGCTCGGGTCGGGGAGCAAGATGCAGCGGAGGCCCACTTGATTCTCCACCAGGAGTTGCGCGCGCGTGAAGGCACGCAAGCCCGGACCGGGCGAATTCTCCGCGCCATAGGCCTGGGCGGCCAGATTCTGTCGGACCTGGGCATTCAGCGGATCCGGTTGTTGTCGAATACGCCCATGCACATTCCGGCCCTCGAGGGTTTCGGGCTGGAGATCGTGGAGCAGGTGGCGATTCCGATAGAAGAGTGCAGCCGGGTGGGGTGAGGCTGAAGCGTAGGCCTGAGCATAATAGATCGCACACTCGCGCAACGTTTGTGCTACCAATAACTCTTGTTTGTACCTTATCTTCACCAAGAGTCATGAGCCCCGAATTGCCAGAGATGGGAAGTGATGATTCATGTCTTCCTCGCCCAGAGCAGAGGATCGGCGCCAACTGTTCGAACTGAGTTGGAATTTTGCAAAGGACAGCAAATTTGCGTTCGATGCCGAGACCGGCATATTACTGGACGCAAATCCCGCCGCGGAAAAGTTGATGGGCCATTCCCGCAAGGAACTTCTCGGCATGCATGTGACCATGCTGCACCCTGAGGTTGAGCGCGAGCGGGTCAAGGTCGAATTCCGGCAAACCGCGCACGAACATACGGAGCACTCCGACTATCACATTCAACGCAAGGACGGGCGGTGCGTCCCCGTTCTCATCACCTCCTCGAAATCTGCACAGGTTGGCAATCGGTCCGTGCTGATTGCGGCGATTCGCGACATCTCCGACCAAGTCGAGAGGGAATTCCGTCTTTCAACGCTGAATTGGGCGCTTTCAGCGTATGCTTCCGCCGCTTTGGCTCTCGGGCAGGTCAGTTCTCCCGAAGACCTTCACCAGGCCATCTGCGAGGCCATCACCCGGCAGTCTGCCTATGTGCTTGCATGGGTTGCAATTGCGGAAGACGGCCCGGATAAGCGAATTCAAGTAGCTGCCGCGGCAGGCAGCGCCGTGGGTTATTTGGATGGCCTTAAGTTGAGCTGGTCGAAGAATGAACCAGGGGGAGTGGGCCCAACCGGAATTTGCATTCGAACCAACCAGTTACAGATTATTGAGGACACCGAGACCGCGCTTGTCTTTCGACCCTGGCGTGAGCGCCTGCACCAATTCGGCATACGCTCAATCGTCTCCATTCCTTATTTGATCGAGGGCAGCCAGAGCGGAGCATTGGAAGTGTGCGCGGCGTACCCCAATGCGTTTGAACCAGTCGCTTTCGAGGTGTTCCATAATCTGGTCAAGGAGCTTCGCCACGGCATCCGTACGCTTGATCAGGGGCGGGTTCTCCAGGAGGAGCGGCGGCGGGGCGAGGCAGTTCAGACACAATTGAACCAGGCGTTGTCGGCAATGGTGGCGCCTATTGTTACCGCGATGGAAATGCGCGACCCCTACACGGCGGGACACCAAGGGAGAGTTGCGGAGATTGCCTACGCGATTGGCAAGGAAATGGGCTGGCCTGAAAGTCGCTTGCAAGGTCTGCGGGCGGCTGCGCTGGTTCACGATATCGGGAAGATTTCCATACCTTCCGAGATACTGACGAAGCCGACCAAGCTAAGCTCGGCGGAGAGGGAGATGATCAAAGCGCATGTCGAAGCAGGCTACACCATTCTGAAGGGCATTCCGTTTGCCTGGCCTATTGCCGAAATCGTGCGCCAGCATCACGAAAAGATCGATGGATCAGGTTATCCACGGGGACTGCAGGCGGACCAGATTCTGGCCGAGGCCAAAGTGTTGACTGTGGCCGATATAGTGGAAGCAATGGCAGCGCATCGACCTTATCGGCCGGGGATGGGACTGAAGCTGGTGCTGGAACAAATTGAACGAGAGGCCGGGAGCCTGCTGGATGCGGAGGTTGTTCGGGTCTGCGTGACTCTCTTTCGCGAGAAGGGCCTCCTTGTTGCGGGGTTGAATTCGGTTTGATTCGCATCTCATGGGCTACACCTTACGCTGCTCCACGCTTTCAATGGACAAGTCAGCTAACTGGCGACTGCCGAAGCTGCGGAACTGCTTCACTTGCTTCAGGTCGAAGACAGGCGCCGCGCCTTGAGGCACGCGCAGGCGGAAGAAGTCCGCGCCTACAACATCCTTAAGCCAGAACGCAGGACGAGCGTCGGAGGTGCGGGTGGAGATTTCGACGTTAGTCATCTCAAGATTGCGCACATGGCGCGCAAAGAAACCCGTGGCTGGGAGCGTGCCGAACATATGCGGGTCAGGATAGGCGGCCTCGCGCTCCTCGGGCTCAAGGACAGCCATCTCGGCGGGACCGCCGCCAGTCTGCTCAAGAAATACATCGCTGATCTTGATGTCTTCGATAGGGTGGCCCGGAACTCCGCTGATGATCGAGGGCAACTGCGAAGCGCCTGAGCTTGTGATGTTGCTGATGATCACGCGCCTCATGACGCCTGGTTTGGCATCGCGCGGACCCCTCATGCGTGTGCCAAGACGAAGAAACAGGGGAGCGCTGCGGATATCGCGCATGGTGATGCCGGTTAAGGTGATGTCCTCGACTATCGCACCGTCTTCGCTCTCCAACGCAAAGCCCTGGCAGCTTTCAAATACGCAATTTGAGATGGTGACATTGAGGAAGCCGCCGTTGGATTCGGTGCCCAGCTTGATGCGCCCTGTGGGGATCTGGCGGTCTTTGGCCGCGCGTTTCCAGGTGCCGTCCAGAACCGAGCCAATCACGAAATCCCCGGTGACGTAGCAGTTGGTGATGGTCAGGTTCTCCGTAGGCCGCGCATAGCCGAGGGCGAACGAACTCTTGGGACAGATGGCATCGTCATACGGCGAGTTGACCGTGCAGTTGGATACGCGGACATTGCGGCAGCAGTCAATGTCCATTCCATCGCGGTTGGTGTCGATGAGCAGGTTGTCGATGGTCAGGTTGTCGACGCCGGTGGCCAAGATTCCAAACCAGCCGCCTTCCAAGATTTTGAAATCGCGGAGCAGGACGTTGCGGCAGTCCTTGAGCGCAATGGATTTGTTGCCCACCCCGGGTTTCGTGTCGTCGGGCTTGGTGAGTTCCTTGTCCCAGCCGCGGCTAAGGCCCTTGCCCCAGATCATTCCCGGGCCGGTGATGGAGACGTTGTCAAGGCCCTCGCCCCAGAGCAGCGAGTTATGCCAGTGGTTGTGCCCGTAGTCCTGAAAGGGCTCCCACTCGCCTTGCGGTTCGGCTGCGTCGTAGCCGCCTGTCGCTGTGCCGTCGAGAGGCGTAGGGCCGGCGAGGATAACGGCCCCGTGGTCAAGGTAAAGGCCCACCTTACTCTTCAATCGGATGGAGTAGCTGAGATAGACCCCGGCTGAGAGGTAAACCGTGCCGCCTCCAGCCGCGGCGGCTGCGTCAATTGCCCGGTTGATAGCAGGCGAGTCAGTGGCCGCGCCGTCTCCCCTGGCGCCAAATTGACGGACATTTAACCATCCTGCGCCAAGGCCCACACCCAAGCTCAGAGGGGCCTCGGCGGTGAAGGGCATTGGGTCGAGCCCAGCGGCCGCGACAGGGACCACAGCAGCGGCTACTCCGGCCCCTGCCATCTTCAACAATTCTCTGCGTCGCATGATTTCCTTCCAAGGTTCCATTCCGCCTACCCAGATTGGGCGTCGTTCGCCCTGGGTTCAGCGTGCTTGGGCCATTGTGCCACAGGGAGTTGCAGGCAGGCGCAGATTCTTCCCGCGGACGAAGGGTAAGGACGATGTGAGATGATCAAGCGGGCCTTTGAAATGCGGCTCCAAGTCTGCGGAGGTCCCTGTTACACATTACCGATGCGAATTTGATCCGGCACAAATGTGGTCAGAATTGCTCACTCGGTGCCACGGGAGATTCGTAGCATCAGAGAACATGTTCGGCGCGGCGTCTTGTAGTCGGTGAAATTACTGGAAGTCGCCGAGCAATCGATCGAGAACAAAGGCGCTCACTCAGGCCGCCATATTCGCACGAGGAAAGGTAGGATCCGTTGAGCGTTCACTTGGTCAATCCGAGCGACAATTCCTTTGGCACAGCCGTTATCACGCCCAGATGGCTCTTTGTTCTTGCCGCGGCCACACCCCAAATCGCGGGCGAACCAATTCTTGTGGATGAGTCATTGGACCCCATCGTTCCGGAATCGATTCAGCCGGGGGATATTGTTGGTATCAGTGTTCACACCGGAAATGCGCTGCGAGGATATGAGGTTGGCAGGATGGCGCGGAGCCGGGGGGCATGGGTGGTGTACGGGGGGATTCACGCCACTTTGTTTCCCGAGGAAGCCCAGGAGCGTGGGGCGGCGCATGCGATCGTTACCGGCGACGGCGACGTGGCATGGGGAAAAGTAGTTGTCGATTGCATTGCGGGCAATCCTGCAAAGATATATGAAGGCGGACGACTTGACGGCGGCGAGTTTCTGCCTGCGCGATGGGATCTTATCGATCCGGCGAAGTATATGTGGGCTTCGGTGCAGACCATCCGCGGATGTCCCAAGCATTGCTCTTTTTGCAGTGTTTGGCGGACGGACGGACAAAAGCCCCGGCAGCGGAATCATCGGCGAGTTATCGATGAGATCGTCGAGTTGCGCCGCATTGGATTCAAGTTCGTAGCTCTCGCTGACGATAACTTCTACCCGGTGACGCAGACCGATCTGCGGCAGGCCAGGGAGCAGAAAAATGTGGCCAAACTCGAAGAGTTAACGGCCATCCGCACGGAGCGCTTCCAGTTAATGGCTGAGTTGGCAAAGCTGCCGAAGGACATGGTTTTCTTTACCCAGATCACGATGGAAGCCGGGGAAGACGGGGAGTTCCTTGATGCGATGCGGAACGCCAACATCAAGGGGGCCTTGGTGGGTGTTGAGGCTGTAACTCCGGAAGGACTGAAGGCGGTCTTCAAAGACTGGAACTACTCCGGAGAGGCACTCGCTCGGCAGTTACAGACCTTCAAGGAGCACGGAGTTCATGTGCTGGGCTCGTTTATCTTCGGGCTGCCCACGGATAAGCCGGCGACCTTCGATGCGACGGTGGAGATGGCTCTGAAGGCGGGCGTCACGTTTGCCCAGTTTGTGATGATGACGCCGTTTCCCGGTACCGTGGATTTCACGCGGTGGGAAAAGGAACAGGCAAAAGATCCGACCATGGTGGGTGATGTGCCGATTACCCGGTACTGGCTGATTCCGAGCGAGACTCGTCCCAAGATGTTTACGCCGCATCCCTCGATGAGTTCGGATGAGATTCGCGAGCGCACGCAGAAGGTCTGGGACAGGTTCTATAACTGGAGCGCCATCTGGCAGAGGTCGGCCTGCACGCCAACTCTACGCGCCCGGATCGCGTTCATGTTCCTTTCAAGCTCTACCAGATCGGAAGA
>OBLU010002696.1_pt1 | contig 16213 bp, 18 predicted proteins | sample 1518681 | NCBI WGS metagenome assembly OBLU01 (sample SAMEA3539304, study PRJEB22396) | soil metagenome | biome: tundra; feature: field; material: soil | place: USA | collected 2010-05 | depth 0.15 m | reverse complement strand
GGAGGGGCACGATCCGCGGCGCCGCCGCGGCGACCATCGGGTCGTCGAAGTGTCCCAGCAGCGGTTCGAGCCAGCCCGTGGCGGGCACGCAGTCGGAGTCGATGAAGGCGACGAGGGGCGTGCTGACCTGGGCCAACCCGGCATTGCGGGCTGCGGCCGGGCCCGAGTTGGTGGTCAACGCGACAAGCGTGCCCCCTGAGCGATGGACGATGTCTCGCGTGCGGCCCGGATCCGTCGAGGCGTCGTCCACCACGATGCACTGCATCCCTTTCAAGGCGGCGAGGAGGCGCTGGAGCTGCTCCGGCCGATCCCGGATCGGGATCACGACCGTGACGTCCTCGGCCCGAAACCCCGGGGGGCCGGGACGGGGAAGGAAGACACCCGACGCCACGAGTCGTCGCGCCAGGACCTGTTCGGCCCTGCGGTGGCCGACGGGCGCACCCGCTTCCCAGCTGCTGACGAGCGCGCCGGCGCGCCCCGTGAGGCGGAGAAGTCGCAGGGGACTCCCGCCCATGAGGACCCGGCCCCGATCAAGGGCAATCGTGTCGGGGTCCACGGCGAGCCCGAAGTGGGAGGGCAACGGCGTCGTTCGGCTCGGTGGAGCGGGCCGAACGGGAGCTGGGCCTTCTCCGTTTTCCCAGTTGGGAGGGCGCATGGGGCAATCTTGACAGGAATGGGGGCAACGTCGGCAGGAGATAGGATCGTGGCAACACGAAGGAGGTCAGGGTGCTGTCTGAAAACGTTGAAGTGCAGGATGTCGAAACGCCAGCTGACGATGAGGTCGATGAGCTCCTGGTGGAGGAGGTCTCGATCGATGGGATGTGCGGCGTCTATTGAGCGTGACCGAAGAGCGGTCCGCCGTGACTGCTCTCGCATTTGATCCTGAGAAGGCGTGGCGGGTGCATCCCCAGATCGCCTTGCGCGACGAGTCGTTCGGAGCCCTGGCGTATCACTTCGGGACGCGCCGCCTGATGTTCTTGAAGTCGCGCACCCTCGTCGAATTGGTTTCCTCGCTGGAACGGTACGACAGCGCACAATCGGCCATCGATGCGCTGATTCCCGAATCTGAACGAACCGCATACCGTCGTGCGCTCGCACGCTTGGCGGCCTCGGAGGTGATTGATGTCCGTTGATACGCCCACAGAGGTCCTGCCGCTGCGCCAGCGGTTCACGCAGGGTTTGGAAGCCCCCATCTGCCTGACCTGGGAGCTGACGTACGCCTGCAATCTGGCGTGCGTGCACTGCTTGAGCTCATCGGGTCGTCGCGACCCATTGGAGCTGACACCGGCCGAAGCGCGGCACATTGTGGACGAGCTGGCCGCCATGAAGGTGTTCTACGTCAATATCGGTGGGGGCGAACCGATGTTGCGGCCGGACTTCTTCGACTTGGTGGGGTACGCGGTCGAGAACAAGGTCGGGGTGAAGTTCTCGACCAATGGGACCAGACTGACGGCCGAGCGGGCCCGCCGCCTGGCCGGCATGGACTACGTGGATGTGCAGATCAGCATCGACGGGGCCCTGGCATCGACCAACGACGCCGTTCGGGGCGAGGGCTCGTTCGCCGCGGCAAGAGCGGCCATGGACAATCTGGCTGCCGCGAACTTCGGGCAGTTCAAGATCAGCGTGGTCGTGACGCGGGAGAACGTCACCCAGCTCGACAAATTCTCCGAGATCGCCGAGAGTTACGGCGCCCAACTCAGGCTGACGCGCTTTCGCCCCTCCGGTCGCGGTGTCGAAACATGGGATGCGCTCCACCCGACGTCAGAACAACAGCGGATGCTGTACCACTGGTTGCTGGAACGTCCCGACGTCCTGACGGGCGACTCCTTCTTCCACCTCTCGGCACTGGGCCAGCCCCTGGACGGCCTCAACCTGTGTGGCGCCGGAAGGGTCGTATGCCTGATCGATCCGGTTGGAGACGTGTACGCCTGCCCCTTCGTCATCGACAGGGAGTTCCTCGCCGGCAATGTTCGTGACGAAGGCGGATTCGCCGGGGTATGGCGGCAGTCGGACCTCTTCCGCTCGCTGCGCGAGCCTCACAGCGCGGGAGCGTGCGCATCGTGCGGGTCCTACGACGCCTGTCAGGGCGGTTGCATGGCGGCCAAGTTCTTCACCGGCATCCCCCTCGACGGGCCCGACCCCGAATGTGTCTTCGGCCACGGCGAAGAGGCGCTGGCGGCCCGTGACGCGGGTGCGCTCCCCGGCTCCGCCATCGGGCACTCCAAGGTCGACCGGCACGGGGCGCCCATCCCGGTGCCCACCCCGGTCCGCTTCCGGACTCCCGCGCGCGCCTAGCGCGGGCCGGCGGCGTCGACGGTGGAGCTCGGCGGCGCGACCTGGCCGGAAGTCGCGGCACTCCAACGAGTCTGCGTGTTGGCGGTGCCGATCGGCTCGCTCGAACAGCACGGGCCGCATCTGCCACTCGATACCGATACGCGCATAGCGGTGGAACTGGGACGGCGTCTGTCCCAAGCCCGCACCGATGTCGTGGTGGCGCCGCCCGTGTCCTACGGCGCCAGCGGGGAGCATGCGGGGTTCGCCGGTACCTTGCTCGTCGATCATGCGGTGTTGGCCGACCTCCTGCTGGAACTGATCCGGTCGGCGCGGGCCTCCTTCTCCGGGGTCGTCCTCATTTCCGCCCATGGGGGAAACCATGAGGCGCTGTCCCTGGTCAGCGAGCGGTGCCGGGTGGACGGTGAGGCGGCGGTGATCTGGACCCCAGCTGTCCCGGGCGGCGACGCCCACGCCGGGAGGACGGAGACGTCGCTGATGTTGGCCATAGATCCAGGAGTTGTGCGAATCGAACTGGCGGAGGCCGGCTGCACCGATCCGCTCGAAGCACTCATGCCCCGATTGCGGGCCGAAGGGGTTCGACCGATATCGTCCAACGGTGTGCTGGGAGATCCGCAGGGAGCGAGCGCAGCCGAGGGTGAGCTGTTGCTTGCGGCCATGATCGACGATCTGGTCGGAACCCTCGGTGCGCGATTGCCCTACGCGGGACAGCGGGCATGAGCCGGATAGCCGTCGTGAGCGGAGCGGCGCGCGGGATTGGCGCGGCAACAGTCGATCGATTGGTCGACAGGGGGTGGCGTGTCGTGGCCGTCGACGTGTGCGCCGACGATCCCAGCCTCGACTACGCAATGGCCACACCGGCGGACCTGGCGGAGCTCGGTGCGCGGCACGGCGACCAGGTGCACACCATGGTGGGTGACGTGAGAAGTCGGTCCGACATGCAGGGAGCAGTCGATATGGCCGTGACGGTGTTCGGTGGTCTCGACGCTGCCATCGCAGTCGCCGGGGTGGTGGCCGGTGGAGTCCCTCTCTGGGACATCGGCGATGCGCAGTGGAACGTGCAATTCGATGTGAATGTCCACGGCGTGCGCAACCTGGCCGCGGCCGCTGTGCCGGTGCTGCTTGACGCGCCGGCACCCCGGCAAGGCCGGATGGTCGCAGTGGCCTCGGCGGCCGGCCTCTTGGGTCTGCGTCGCCTGAGCGGCTACAGCGCGTCCAAACACGCGGTCATCGGGTTGATCAAGTCGTTAGCGGCTGATCTGGCCGGCACCGGCATCACCGCGAATGCCGTCTGTCCGGGTTCGACCCGCACGCCGATCCTCGATGCCTCGGCGGCCATCTACGACCTGCCTTCGGCGGAGGAATTCGCGCACCAACAACTGGTGGAACGACTCTTGGTTCCCGCCGAGCCAGCGGCACTCATCGCGTGGCTGTGCGAGGCGGAGGCCAGCGGCGTGACGGGCGCCGCGCTCTCGGTCGATGGCGGGTTGACCACTTCGTAGCCTTCACCCGTCGGCGCCGGTCCTAGGGATGCATGTCCTCTGGCCGCACGTCACGGACATGCTGACAGAACGTCCATTGGTGGCCTTCGGGGTCCTCGGCGTTGTACGTCCTATCACCGTAGAACTGGTCCACGGGCTCCCGCACAATGTGGGCACCCGCTGCCGCGGCGGCGCGGAAGTGCGCGTCCACGTCGTCGACGTACACATGGACGAGCTGCGTGACGCCACCTCGATGCGCTGGATTCTGATAATCGGGCCCGGGGTTGCCCATCATGACCACCCCGTCGGCGAGGCCCAACTCGGCGTGCATTGCCTTTCCGTCGGGCCCTTTCATGCGGAACCGTTCCTCGAACCCGAACACCCGCATCAGCCAGTCGGCGGCAGTGTCCACGTCTTCGTACAAGAGGTACGGGGTGATGCGAGGGAATCCTTCCGGCGGGTTCTTGATCATGGCTGCCTCCTCTCCTCCGGGGCTCACACATTCTCCTCGGTCGCTCGCTCGCCCGGAGCCTACCGATGATCCAGGTGGCCGGGTCGTGTCAGAAGAAGCGGAATGCGCTCAGCGGCCATATCCGGACGTCGACCTTGCCGACGATGAGGGACTTCGAGATCGGCCCCCAGTAGCGACTATCGCATGAGTCCCGCCGGTTGTCGCCCATGACGAAATAGTTATTGGAGGGGATCTTGTACGGGTGGTCCAGGTCGTAGGAGGTGCCTGAAGGTCCTGGATACGTCGTTCCTTGTTGGGATGCAGGAAGCCACGTCTCGTGCAACACCTTGCCGTCGATCACCACATGCCCGTTACCAGACAGAGAAATCGTTTCACCGGGCAGACCGATGATTCGCTTCACCAGATCGGGGACGACAGCACCCCCGCAATTCTCGGCGGGCGGACGGGAGAAGACCACGATGTCGCCGCGGTGCACGCCGTGAAAGTCATAGCTGAGCTTGTTGACGAGGATGCGGTCGCCCACCCGGAGAGTGGGCTCCATCGAGGTCGACGGGATGAAGTAGCTCTCAACGACGAAGACACGGAGGAGCACGGCAGCGAGAAGCGCCACCAGCACCACCACCACGCTGTCGCGCAGCCGGTGGGTCGGTCGAGGTGACGCGTGAGGCACCGCGTCGTCACCGGCTTCCTCCGATGGTGGGTCGGTGCTGACCGACATCACCTCGGAACGACCGCCGTCCCCTTACTCGACGGTCGTTCCGGATCCGCCCCGGGGTGAGCTGAAGTGGAAGTCGAGACCGAGATGCGGACCTGGCCCAACGTCGGGTCAGCCTTGTGGAGCGGTGCTCCCGCCGAAGGTGAGACCCACGCCAAGGTTGCGATGACGGCAAGGGCCGCCGAGGCGACGAGTCCGAGGGTGCCGTAGCGGGAGCGAGGTGGGAGATCCGTCCATATCCGTACGCCCTGGGTGGTGTCCGCCGGAGGTTGACCATCCGGCAAGGCGAGGATCCGCGCTATCTGCATCTCGACGCTGGCTTGAGCCGATGTGCGGCACGGGACCGCGCCCGGGGTTGGTGCAACCGGATCAAGCTCTCTCAGGGCGGAGAACGCCGCGTCCGTGGATCTGCTCATAGCAGGAGCTCGGTTTCTTCGAGCGGCGAGTGACCCAAGGCGATCGCTCTCGCCAGAGCGGATGGGGCCACGGGGGCGTCGCGGCGGGGCGCGCGCGTGCGGTCCTTGGCGCCCGACTGTGCGGCCAGATTGGCCCGCGCACGGTGTAACCGCATCCGATACGCCGAGACCGAGCATCCGAGAACCGCCGCTCCTTCGGCGGCAGAGAGTCGTTCCCACGCTGCCAGTCGGAGGATCTCCTGCTCGCGGGGCGTGAGGGAATCGACCGCGTGCGCGACCGCGCGCACCAGATCCGTCGCGTCATTGGAGCTTGGTGCGACGCCTGCACCAGAGTTGCCCTCACGCAACGCGGATTGGAGCCGAATCGCCTTGGCTTGGCGCCGGCGGAGATTCGCAATCTCGTACAGCGCGACTCGGTACAACCATGGATCGGCGGCGTCGGGCACGTCGTCAATGCGTCGCCATGCCACCAGGAAGGTGTCGGCCACAATGTCCTCAGCCAGATCTGCTCCCACGCGCCGGTACGCGAAGTCGCGCACACGCGCATGGTGCTCCCGGTACAACGTCGTGAAGCGTCGGACCGCATCCGCGCTCTCGCTACGTGTCATCCCGGTGGCGGCGTCTCGTGGGTCGATCGTGCACCGGGCATCACCTTAATTACGTCCGTGCGTGCGTAGTGATCACATATTTTCTTGAAACAACCCGTGGCCTGCATGGATAGAGTGGCTGATCATCGCGTCAGCCAGAATATCCAGAGCATGGCGGTCAGGAGGTTTGGCCCTTCTGGCCGCGTTGCTGATTGCGGCGATGGTCACGATCTCGTGGGCCCCGAACGGCGCCCCCTCGGGTGCGTCGGTGCGGTTGCCGCACATTGCAGATCTGGCGGCGTCCCCCGACTCCGTGGTGCCATTCGGCGGTGCGTCCCTCGGCGTGAATGCGCTGGACAACCTCACGACGCCCCTCGTGGGCATGGTCGCCACACCTGACGGCAAGGGCTACTGGCTCGTCGCCTCCGACGGCGGCATCTTCGCCTTCGGGGACGCCGGGTTCTACGGCTCGACCGGTGCCCTCGCCCTCAACCGGCCCATCGTGGGCATGGCCGCCACCCCCGACGGCCAGGGCTACTGGCTCGTCGCCTCCGACGGCGGCATCTTCACCTTCGGCGACGCGGCGTTCCTTGGCTCAGAAGGTGGAGCCCAGCTGGCTGCGCCAGCTGTCGGCATGGCGGCAACACCCACTGGCAATGGGTACTGGCTGGTCTTCGGGAGCCAGCAACGGCCGCTGGCCGGGAAAGTCGTCGGCATTGACCCGGGCCACAACGGACTGAACTACACCGCGCCCCAGGTCATCAACCAACCGGTCTGGAACGGGCGGGAGAACGAGGCGTGCGACACCACAGGCACGGCGACGGACAGTGGCTACAGCGAGGCCCAGTTCAACTTCAACGTCGCAACCTACCTGCAGGCGGACCTGGTGGCCGAAGGAGCCCAGGTCGTGATGACCCGACCCAACAACTCGGGGATCGGCCCGTGCGTCACCACGCGTGCGGCCATCCTCAACAACGCCCACGCGGACGTCGCCGTCGACATTCACGCCGATGGTGGTCCCGCCGGCGGTCGGGGTTTCACCGTGCTCGAACCTGTGGCGGACGGTCCGAACAATGCCGTGATCGCAGCATCGGACACCTTCGCCGCGTTGTTGCGCACCACGTTCCAAGCCGACACGGGTATGCCCCTCAGCAACTACGACGGGATCGATGGGTTGCAGCCCCGCGATGACCTGGCCGGGCTCAATCTCACGACTGTTCCCAAGGTGCTCATCGAGACCGGCAATATGCGAAATGCCACCGATGCGGCGTTGCTCGTCACTCCGGCGTTCCAGCAATCTGCCGCTGCAGCCATGGCGCAGGCCATCACCACCTACCTCTCCGGTGGTTGAATTTCCCCGCTTCGTGGTCGCGTCGGAAAGGTTCGTCGTCAGCCGCTCTGGCCGTAGGTGGTCGACCGGTCGGCGGCGCGAGCCTTCCCCGCCGCAGTGACCGCGTGCCGGAGGTCACGGACCAAGTAGGGCACGCTGGCCGCGCTACCGGCATGCACCGTCGCGTGGAGAGAGTCCGGCCGGTTCTGCCGGTCGAGGTACCAACCGTCCGCAGCCAGCCTTTCCCCGACGGAGAAGATGTCCAGCGCCGCCGGGTCCTGCGCTCCGAACGCCAACACGGTGGCCGGCGGATCTCCGCGCACTTCGAGGCCCTCGATCGACTCGATGCCCGCCCGCAAGGCTTGTGCGGCATCGTGTGCGGTGCGGGTGAGCTCGAGGTACCCGTCCAGGCCAATGTGCATCAGTGCGGCCCACGCGGCGGCGATCGGACCCGCCGGCCGGGTACCCGCCATGGCCGTCGATGCATAGAACCCTCCCAGCCAGTCACTGGTCGTGAAGACCTGGTGCCGAGCCAGCTCGTGCGTACGGTAGAGAACCACCGAAACGCCTTTGGACGCGTAGCCGTACTTGTGCACGTCGGCGGACATTGACGTGACTCCGGGAAGGCGGAAGTCGAACGGTTGGGAAAAGCGCCCGAGTCGGACGAGAAAGGGAAGCAGGAAGCCCCCCATGCAGGCATCGACGTGACAGAGGATCCCTCGTCGCAGGGCCAGGGCCGCAATGTCGGCAATGGGATCGACCACACCGTGGGGGTACGTCGGTGCCGAGCCCACCACCATGATGGTGGCGTCCGTGCAGGCCTCGTCGAATGTGGTGACGTCGACTCGGAGATCGGCGCCAACCGGGACCCGGATGAGTTCCACGTCGAAGTAGTCCGCCGCCTTGGTGAAGGCCGCATGCGCACTCTCAGCGGCCACGATCTGGGGGTGCGGGATCCCGCGCTCGTGGCGCGCCACATCACGAGCCGTCTTCACTGCTTGGAGGAGGCTCTCGGTGCCACCCGACGTGAGGTACCCCTCGATGCATCCGCCGCTCGTCGGCTCGTCGGCCCCGAGCAGGGTGGCCGTGTTCTTGACGATGTCGTGCTGCATGGTGCCGATGCTGGGAAAGGCCAGCACATTCAGGCCGTTTTCGGCACTGTAGAGCGACAAGGCGTCTTGGAGGAGCTCGTGCACCTCGTCGCCGGCGGAGTACACCAGGCTGAAGACGCGGCCGCCGCGCCAATCCTGATCCTGTTGCTTCATGGCCAGCAGTTGCGCCAGAACCTCTTCGCGGGCCAGGCCGTGTTGGGGAATCGGCGTATGGGGAAGCTCGTTCAACATGATGGTGCGCACATCTTGATCGTCGTGGCGCAATGTCGCCAGCCCGGCAGTTCGGCAGTTCGGAAATGTGAGGCCCGTTTCTACTGGTTCGTCCCCTGCCGGCGGGAGGAAGCAGACTGGGGACATGGCGACAGAGGCAGTGCCGAAGGGTGCCGAGGGATTCCTCGTCCCCCGTGCAGATCAGGAGTCCGAGGGATTCTGGGAGGGTACCGCTCTCGGAGAGCTACGGCTCCAGGCGTGCGGGTCGTGTGGCACCCTGCGTTTCCCACCGCGGGTCATGTGTCCACACTGCCAATCCACCGAACGCATGTGGCGGCGGGTGAGCGGAACCGGGACGATCTGGTCGTTCGTCGTGTGTCATCCGCCACTCCTTCCCGCGTACGCCCCCTTCGCGCCGTACCCGGTGGTGACGGTGTCGTTGGACGAGGGGCCGGCCTTGCGCATGGTGGGCAATCTGGTCACGGGGCCCGACGGGGCCATCAATGAGATCGACCCGGCCACAATCGTGATCGGCGAGCCCGTGCGGGTCGTGTTCAGCAGGCGACGTGCTCCGGACGGCAAGGAGGTGTTCCTCCCGGCCTGGGTGCGCCCACCCGACGTTCCCGAGGCGGAGGGCGCCGGATAGGCCTGCAAAATAGGGTCTTTCTCCCCTCGTTATGGAGGATCCTCCTCACTAACCTCACTGCTATGAGGGAAGATCAGAGATTCCGGGGCAGCCCGACCGCCGCGGGACGTGCCGAATCCCCTGATCCCGATGGAAAGGGCCAGGCGTGGCACGCACAGGCCATGGTTGGGGCCGTCGGGGGATCCATCCTGGCCAACGCCGATGTCTCACGCGCCCAGGATCGCCGGCGCGAGAAGCGGCTCCGTCGCGTTCTGGCCATCCTCAGTGTCGTACTGGGCTGGATGGTGTTGCGCCTGGCCACGGGACACGGGCTCTTTCCCTCCGTTTCCGTCCCGCCTTCGCTGGACCGCTGGCTTCCCGCTCTCGCAATCATCCTCCTCCTGGGCGTCGTCATGATTGCGCCATTCGTGGGGGCTGGCCGCTCACCTCACATGCTCATCCGTCCGGGCGAAACCGAGGTCGGGCTCGACGACGTCGTGGGCATTGACGGGATCAAGGCCGAGGTCGTTCGATCAGTCAACCTGTTTCTTTCCCACCAGACCTTTCGCGACTCCATGGGCGGTTCGGCTCGCCGGGGTGTCCTCTTCGAGGGACCTCCCGGTACGGGAAAGACATTCGTGGCCAAAGCGATGGCCAAAGAGGCGCAGGTGCCGTTCCTGTTCGTTTCGGCATCGGCCTTCCAATCCATGTACTTCGGGCAGACGAACCGCAAGATTCGGTCTTTCTTCAAACGCTTGCGCAAATACGCGCGTACTGAAGGCGGCGCCATCGGCTTCATCGAAGAGATCGATGCCATCGGGGGAGCACGCCGAGGACAGGGAAACGGGTCCAGCGAAGGCATCACCGGTGTGGTGAACGAGCTCCTCGTGCAGCTGCAATCGTTCGACACACCTTCGCGCGGCCAACGGATACAGAACGCCTGGATCGACATCTTCAACCGCTACCTGCCCGAGCGCCTGCAACTGCGCAAGCCGGCCGTCGTGCCGGCCAACGTCCTGGTCGTCGGGGCCACGAATCGCAAGGACGATCTCGATCCTGCGCTCGTCCGTCCCGGGCGCTTCGATCGCTCCATCTACTTCGGGCTGCCCGGCCGTTCGGCTCGGGCCGACATCGTGGCGTACTACCTCGGGAAGAAGGCGCACGGTGACGACATGGACGAGTACGACGCGGTTGATCGCGTCGCTGGCATGACGTCCGGGTATTCGCCTGCCGCTTTGGAACGCCTGTTGGACGAAGCATTGGTCATTGCGCTCACACATGGCCGCACGGCCATGATCATGTCGGACGTGGCGGAGGCGAAGATGCTCGTCGAGTTGGGTGTGACGGACGTCGCGATCTACACCCCCGAAGAGCGGGTGCGCGTGGCCACCCACGAGGCGGGACACGCCACGGTCGCCTATTTCCTGGGCCGGAGTCGCCAGTTGGACGTCCTGTCGATCGTCAAGCGACGTGACTCTCTCGGCCTGCTCCAGCACTCGGACACCGAGGAGCGCTTCACGCAGCGACGCGACGAGATGAACGCCCTGTTGCAGATAAGCATGGGCGGACTTGTGGCCGAGGAGCGGTGGTTCGACGAGGTGTCGACTGGCCCGGCGGGAGATCTGTCGGCGGCCACCACGTTGGGGGCACAGATGATCGGGGCCTGCGGAATGGGTGAGTCGCTGATCTCCATAGCGGCCGCGGGCAACGGCATTTTCAGCGGAGGACTGGTAGAGAAGGTCCTGGCCGACGAGCAGGCACGCGCCGAGCTCGACGCGCTGCTCTCGTCGTCGCGGCACGCCGCAATGACGATCGTCACCGAGCACGCTGTGGTTGTGGAGGCCCTCCGCGATGCCCTCCTCGACCGAGACGAACTGGTCGGGAGCGAGATCACCGACGTTATCGCCGGCTGCCTGCTCGAGCTCACCGAACAGAGCTGATTCGGATCGCTGCGCGCTGCTGACGGCCGTCAGCGGGGACGGAGGGGTGAACCTCCGAGCACCCTGACCACGAATCGCCGCAATCGACCGGGCTCCCGGGCTCGTGCGGCCGCTCGTGCCTCGGTCTCGTGCCCCCGGGACAGGGGACCCCCGAGGCGCCAATGCATATCCATCCCGTCACGTGGATAGCGCACGTACTGGCGCGTTGGTGGAAGCTTCTTCTTGGGCTTTCGAGGCCGCTTGCCCGAGGTACCCACGGAACCCTGCGCCCGGTCCGGTCAGGACGTGAGGTGCGCGGTGTCGTTGAAGCCCCGGAGGATCCATCTCTCCGGTGTCAGGACCAGGCGGGCGATCGCAGTGTTGTCGGACATGAGGAAGGCGAACGGTCTGGACCCGGTGGCCAGCGCGAGAGCTTCGCCGATAGCGGCCCCGTGGGAGAACGCGACCACACGAGCGCCAGGGTGCGACGCGGCGATCCGTTCGATGGCATCCCGGATGCGGGTGGAGAAGGCCGCGGTTGACTCCGCACCCGGAACGACATCCCAGCGCTCCTCCGTCAACATCTGCACAGCCACCGGATCGGCGTCGACGACCTTCTGCCGGAACAGGCCCCCTTCCCATTCCCCCAGGAATATTTCCCGCAGATCAGGTTCGATCCGCGGGGCGAGGCCGGTCAGCCGGATGAAGGGAGCCGCCGTTTCGACGGTGCGCCGCAACGTGGTGACGTAGAGCGCATCGAACGTCAGACGAGCAAGCCGTTCGGACACCAATTGGGCCTGTGCGCGCCCGATGTCGGAGAGCGGTGGGTCGCCCTGGCCCTCGATCAGCTCGAAGTCCTCTCCCTCGATGGCGTCGGCCGACGCACCGTGGCGCACCAGGAACAACTCGGTCGAACCCTGAGGTCCCTCATAGGGCACCTGGCTGAATTTCCGAGGGGTCGACATGTGATCCGAGTGTAGGAGACGTCAAACTCGGATGGAGTGCCGCCAGGCTCATCGAAGTTGAGGCGGCCCCTCGTCGTCGTCGACGACCTCGACGTCAATGATGGTCGGATCATGTTCGGGCGACTGCTGAGACCCCCGACCGAATCCGGCGGCAGAGTTCTGCCCCTCGCCGCCGAAAATGTTGAAGAAAGCGCCTGAACCTCCCGGTCCGGCCCCGAAGTTGACCTGCAGCCTGTGTCCGGCCCCCGGGCCGAGCGCGTCCCACAAGGGAACCCCGCGCCGATGAACCACGTAGTTCTGCATGCCATAGGTCACCGCGAGATACAGGAGGAAACTGGCCGCTTCGAGATTGCCGGCGCCGACGTCCCGCGCCCCGCCCCCGCTCACGAAGTGCAGGGCGAACGACACAACCCAGAGGCCCATCGTGAGCCACGTCCCCTGGCGCACGACCCAGTTGTTGGACGTCCAGATCCTGACGGTGAGGGCCCGAACAGCACCGAGCAGCAGCGCTCCCACGACGAACGTGGCCAGCACCCAGAGGTAGGCACTGTGCGAGGGGTGATGCGTGGTGGTGTAGCTGAGCACATCGATCAGCCCGATGACGCCCACCACAATCGGAAAACGCAGGCTGAGCACCCGCGGCACCGGCCGGATCCGGCGTTGCCGGCTCAGTATGTACAGTGCGAAAAGCACTCCGAGCGTGATCGAGAAAAACATCTCCCACCACCTTATGGGTGAGACGTCGGGCGCGGGCCTCGGCTGGCGCCTCGCACCCCGCCTTTTTCTTGATCGACAAGCCCCTCAGGGGGCGAGGAGCGGCCCCACTTCGGCGCCGAAGGCCTCCGTTTGCTGGCAGAACTCCTCCGCCGAACGCGCCATGAAGCGAACCTGGAGATGGTTGACGCCCAGGGCGACGAGTTCGCGCAGCGAAGAGGCGATCTCTGCCGGGCCGCCCTTCAGCACGTAGCTGGGAAGCTCCCAATCCCCTGTGACCCCGGCCAGATGGATCGGTTCGACGATGGTGCCGATATCGAGTGGCGCGCCCCCGCGGAGCTCTTCGCGGAGAGCACGGATTCGTGCGATGTGGTCGGGAAGATCGCGGCGCCGTGTCCCCTGGGGAAGCCACCCGTCACCGAAAGCGGCAGTGCGGCGGAGGGCGGCCGGTGAGGAGCCGCCGATCCAAATGGGTGGCCGGGGTTGGCGCACCGGGCGGGGCGAGATCCCCAAGCCGCTGGCTGGGAAGCGGGGGCCGGGAAGCTCGGGAAACTCGGTGGTGAAGGCGCGTGCGAGGGCGGAGACGGCTTCGTCGGTGTGCCGTCCCCGATCGGCAAACCCGCCTGTGAGCAGTTCGTACTCTTCGGGCACGTGGCCGGCACCCACGCCGACAATGAGTCGCCCGCCAGAGAGGAGGTCCAGCGTCGACAACTCTTTCGCCGCTCGTAACGGGTGGCGCTGCGCCAGGACGAGGACGTGCGACAGGAGGTGGGTGCGGGTCGTGAGTGCGGCCAACCAGCCCAGGGTGGCCGTGGTGTCGTACCACGTCGTGCCCATGGCGTCGGACAGCCGGGCAGGTATGGCCGTGTGGTCGCATACGCCGATGTAGAAGAAGCCGGCCTCGTCCGCCACGCGTGCGATCTTCGCCAGCTCGCCTGGACCAGCCTGCTTCTCCCATGGTGCGACGTACAGGGTCGATTGTGACTGGATCGGGAGCTGCATGCCGTAGACGACCCGCCCCTCGGGAACCGTACGCACGACGTCGGTGGGGTACATGGAGGGGTCAGTCATCGCGACGGGGTTCAGGCCTGCACGCAGAGAAGGGCAAGCTCCTTGTCCTTGGCTTCCGTGAACGTCTGGCCGCAAAAACGGGGAAAGGTTGGAAAGCACAGGGCGGCCTCTATGTGGTTGGCATCCATGTCCTCGAGCCGAGGCTTCACCTCGTACGAGCCTGGGCGCATGTCCTCGTACGTCACTGCACGCATGGTCACGTCATCGCGCGGAACTCCGACCGCAGAGTCGACGCGCAGGAGCGGTCGTTTCAGGTTCTCGTAGTACCACCAGTCCGTCGGGTTTCCTTCCGACCCCGGCTTCACGGTGAGTGTGCCCCCGACGAAGGTGATCTCTCCCATGGGGGCCCGCACGATCCGGGGACCCACATCTGCGTACTTGGACGAGAGCCTGTCCTGCCACACGTTGGGCGGCTCGACCACGTGGTCGTCCACCGAGATGATCAACGGCAGTGGCTCTGACATGGACTTTGAGCGTAGCTCGGACCCGGCGGGGCGTCAGTTCCGCGCGACGGGCCTCAGTAGTGCATGGCGACGCCGCCGTTGGGGCTCAGGAGCTGCCCGGTCACGAAACTCGATGCGTCTGACGCCAGGTACAGGACGCAATACCCGATGTCCGATGTACGGCCGACCCGCCGCAGCGGTGCGAACTTCGCCATAGGCGCGAGCACGGCTGCTTTGGCCTCTTCGTCGATCATCCCGTCGGGCGTGGTGTAGTAGCGCGCCGTCATGTTTGTCGGCACGTAGCCCGGTGCGACGGTGTTGACGCGCACGCCGTGCCGGCCGACCTCGACTGCCATCGACTGGGTGAGCTGGGCCACTCCCGCTTTGCAGATGGCGTAGGCGCCGACACCGGGTGCGGGGGTGAGCACCGCGGCCGAGGCCATGTTGATGATGCTCCCCGCGCCGTGCTCCACCATCACCCTGCCGGCGGCCTGGCATCCGTAGAGCACGCCCTTGAGGTTGACCGACAGGATGCGATCGAATTCGTCGGGGTCGAGATCGATGATGGAGCTGTCGATCATGATCCCGGCGATGTTGCACATGATGTGCAGCGCGCCGTGCATCCCGACGGTGCGCGCCACCAGCTCGGAAAGCGCGCCGCGTTCGGCCACGTCCACGTGTGCGTGCTCGGCTGCGCCGCCGGCGCCAAGGATCCCTTCCGCCGTCTCCTCTGTCCCGCTCAGATTGATATCGGCACACACCACGAAAGCCCCGGCCGCAGCCAGGACCTCCGCCGTGGTGCGCCCGATGCCTCCGCCTGCCCCCGTGACCACGGCCACCCGACCGGTCAGATCGAAGGCACCGCGCACGCTTTCGGTCGTTTCCACGGCTGCACCTTAGGCAGTCAGACCCTCCACTGCGAGCAGGGACCGCTTCATGGGGAGACCGCCGCCGTAGCCACCGAGGCCGTTGCTGGCAACGACGCGATGGCACGGGACGATGATCGGGATGGGATTCCTCCCATTGGCCTGCCCCACGGCGCGAGGGCCCTTGGGCCGGCCCACCCGCCGGGCCAGCTCGCCATAGCTGATGGTCGTCCCGTAGGGGATTCTCGAGAGCTCGGCCCACACCTGCTTCTGGAAGCTGGTGCCGTCGAGGTCCATCGGGATGTCGAACTCGGTCCGCTCCCGGGCGAAGTACTCCTCGAGTTGCGTCGCGGTGTCCTTCAAGACCGGTGGCGCGTCGTGGCCGTTACTTCCGGCGATCTTCGTGTCGTTGGGCAGCCAAATTCCGATGAGCACGTCCCCGGCGCACTCGAGGACGAGTCGTCCCACCGGGGTGTTCATCGGCATGGTGCATATGGTGGTTGTCATGCTGCATCGCGTCCTCTCAGTGATTTCTTCGTTGCGCGCGTGTCGGGTGATGACGGCGTGCCCCCGGGTGTCCTGACCATCGGCGTCTGCGCCTCGGGCATGGCCCACATGTGGACCATGGCGTAGCTCCGCCACGGTCGCCATGCTTCGGAGAGCAGGCTCAGGCGGGCCGGGTCATCGGGCAGTCCCAACGTCTGGGCCGCCCTCCTGATGCCGAGGTCGGTCGGCATGAAGGCGTCGGGGTCGCGCAGGGCGCGCATGGCGACGTACTCGGCCGTCCACGGCCCGATACCGGGTAAGGCCACCAATGAAGCCCGCAATTCGACGGGATCTGCCCCGGGGTCGATGACCACGGCACCGGTGGTGACGGCTTCGGCCAGGGCGACGAGCGCGCGCCGGCGACCACCGGGCATGGAGAACGTTGCCGGGTGCTCCTCGGCCAGCGCGATGAGCGCGGCTGGTGTCGGAAAGAGGTGCGTGATGCCCCC
>OBLU010002694.1_pt1 | contig 16218 bp, 16 predicted proteins | sample 1518681 | NCBI WGS metagenome assembly OBLU01 (sample SAMEA3539304, study PRJEB22396) | soil metagenome | biome: tundra; feature: field; material: soil | place: USA | collected 2010-05 | depth 0.15 m | reverse complement strand
GAAGCCACCAATTCCGTTATGTCCCGCTGGGGGTCGCAACTGCTTTATCCCATCGACGCCATTCAGCTCTATTACTGGAACGGCAACCGCTATCAGTACGACGGTGCGAATCTCTACGCCAACGGCGTATCGATCATGGGCGGCTTCAACGGCGATCGGCTGGCCTTCAACTCCATGCCTCCGCAGCCGGGATTGCAGGATTATCTTTTCATTCTCGGCGGCGGCGTGACGCCGTTCAAAATCTCCCCGACTGGCGCTATCAGCAATTGGGGCATCGTCGCACCGCCCAATCAGATGCAGGCAGCCAACGCCGCTGCGGACCTGATTGTCATCGACACGTTCAACACAGATACCGCCAACTGGACCCCTAACGCCAATGTCACGACCGGGAACGAAGCCACAGAGTACGCAATCATCAACGCCAACGATACCGGCGGCTCTCTCAAGGTCAATCCAAGCGCGACTCCGTGGCGGATCGTCAATTACTTCGGCGGTTCGATGCCGTCGTCTTTGATACCGCAAAACTGGTCGCAATACTCAGGCGGCGATTTCTCTCTGAATACCGACGTATTCCAACTCTGGTTTTACTTCGACAAGTTCGGCGGCGAGACAACCGCCAATTTAGGCTCGCTGGCCACTTGGCTGCAAATTGATTTCGACGTAAATGACGGCACCTTCAAGAAGGATTTTTTCAGCATCATCATCGGCCTGATTCCCGCCGGCTCGACCAATCCCAAAGTCAAGAAAAACGCCGCCTTCGATGTCAGGTTCGAGACGGGTCAGTGGCAGCAACTGACTTTCGCCAAGAGTCAGATGATCCGCACCGGCATCGACTATTACTACGACTGGACGTGTGTGCAGGCAATGCGGCTTTCGGGCGGCAATTTTACCGGCAATCTGTACCTGGACTACTTCACGTTGATGGGCGGATGCGCGATGGGTGCCGGTCCCGCTGTGGCGAATGGCGGCTCCGAATACGATTACTACACCGTCTTTCGCAACTTGATTACCGGCAGTCAGAGTAATCCGCAGAACAATCCGGCGCAGCTATTCGACGTGCAGGTCAATAAGGCGCTCCTGACCCAAATCCCAATCTCGCTCGACAGCCAGGTCGGAGCACGTGATCTCTACCGGACGCAGGCGCTTACCGGCCAGCCCGGAGGAGGCATACCGTTCTATCTAGACACCATCTACGACAACACGACGACTACATACACCGACGATACGGCGGATTTCTCGGTCAGACTGACGACTACGCCGTGGACCCCTAATATCGCGGTGCGGCCAGCCAATGCGGCTACTTTGGGTAACTACTATGTGGACGCTGGCAACGGCTACTACTTCCGGCTGTTCACAGGGGGCACGACCGGAGCGCAGCCGCCGATTTGGGCGATTCCCACAACCGAATGGGGACCGAATGACGCCTTTGTGCTGAATGAAACCGTGGCTCCGCTCCAAGCTAACGGCCAATTCTGGATCGTCACGACACCCGGCACGTCGGGGCTGACTCGACCGAATTGGGCGGTCGGAACTCAGATTACAGATGGCACCGTTGTCTGGACTAATCAGGGAACGAAGACGACCAGCGACAACGGAGTGATTTGGCAATTTCAGGGCATCAATTCGACGCCGGTTATCGGCAACGATGCGGTCTTGCTCGACAACGCGCCTCCGCTGATCACATACGGAGACGCAGACGGGCCGACTAATGGCTCGATGTATTGGGACCGCGATTCCGCACCCGGCATGGGGGGGAATGTGTACATATCGCCCCCCGGCAGGCCGGAGAGCGTCGGCCAGTTTTATCAAATCAGCAGCAACGACGATCCGACTCAGAAGTTGGTAAGGTGGGACGGATACGAGTTTGTATTCACCGAGGGGGCGGTTTATTATCTGACCGGCGCGTATCCGCAAATCGCCAGCGCCGGCGTCAGTGCGGAGACTGGCGCAAGCGCTCCCGCTACAGTCGTCGCGCATCAATTCGGCATTATCTACTGGGCTGGAGACGGCATTCGCATCCTGAATTGGGCCGGCTCGAAGCTGATTGGATTTGCCGAATTAGCGCCGATCTTCCGTGGTCAGGAGCAAGAGAACGTACCCGCTTGGAGCGACATAAATCCGCCGCTGTGGGCTGCGCTTGGCCGCGACGAGATTATCTTCTCCGACAGTACCGCACTCACAATCGCACTTGCTTACGACGGCCTCCCGCAAGGCGGGTTGTCGTGGAGAATGCCCGGCAGAATCCTGACCGCATTCGATTACTCCGACATCACCGGAGGCATCAACGCCGCATGGGGCGGGAATGTGTACTTGTTCGAGCAGCCGGGGGAGCTTACCGACGGCGAAGAGCCGATTCCGTTCGAGTTGCAAACCGATGGCGACTTTCCCGATCCGGGTGCCGAATTTACTACGCAGCGGATTTATATCGCTGCGAATCTGGCGGCGAATGGGTCTCCGCAAATCATCACGCCGACGCTGCTGGTTGACGGTATTGCGCATACGCTGCCGGACATCACCAATAACGGGCGGAGCACAATCGAGTTGAGTCCCAAGGTCGTCGGCAGATTTCTAGACGGGCTGAATTTTACGGGCGACCTGACTGGCCGCATTGAGATTTTCAGCGCATTCGTCGATGTCTGGTTCGGAGAGCAGGAGCCGTCTTGACGCAATACGACCCAAAAAACCCGCTGCATGAATGGATGGCGGTCGGCTGGTTCTCGACGCTGCAAGCCGACCCCGACGAATTCAACAAGCTATTTGCCAAGCCTCTGCGTAATCTCACTGCCTTCCTGAACTGGACAAAAAACACAGTGCTCATCGCGTGGAATACAGACGACGAGGGGCCGTGGATTTGCGCGTGGATCGAACCCTGCCTGTCGGGTGCTTACGCGGGCGCGTGGGTCAGCAAGAAATACCGGGGCACCATTCAGGCAATGGTATTTATGAATCAGTTTTACAAGCGCAGTCTGGAAATGTTCCCGGTGTTATTGGGCCTGACCAAGCAGCCGGAATTGCACGATCTCCATCTCGCCTTGGGCTACGAGTTTGCCCGCAAACTCCCTGGCATCTTTGACGGCGATGATGGATTCTTGTATGTAATGGACCGAGAGAGTAGAAAAGAGCGAAGGAGTAACTACGATGGTCGGAGGCGGCGGCTCAGGAAAAACATCGCAGGGAACGAGCCAGAACAGCAGCGAGTTCACCCCGCAATTGATGAGTCTGTTCAACATGGCGAAGCCGATGCTGAGCACGCTGTCATCGCAGGCGACATCGGGGCTACAGACCGGAGGCGTCAATGCGCAGATACCATCCATCGACGCAAGCCTCGCAAGCTCGCGGGAGGCGTACAGCAGGAGCCAGCAAGCGCTCAAGAACCAGCTCTCGGAATCGGGAATGATAAATAGCTCGTTCGGGCAGCAAATTCTCGGCCAAAGTGCGCAAGATGCGGGCCAGAATATCGCCGCCATTCCGACCAACATGACGAATCAATTTCTCGCCGGCGCGGTGCCGACTGTAGCAAGCGCAGGCACAGGAGCGCTCAGTCAGGCGGCGGGATTGAATACCAGCGGCACGACTACGCAGACGCCGAGTTTTATGAGTTATCTCATGCAGGGGTTGCAAGCGGGCGGCATGGCCGTCTCCGGGACTAACTTATAAATCATGGCAGGCGGAATTGGATTTTTGCTCGGTGCTGGATTAGGGCTTGTCGGCAATCACGGCCGCCAGAAGGCGCAGGAGAAGGCGCAGAACGATCTTGCATTTCACGAGTTTCAGAGTAAGAACGCTGAATCCATGACGCCTGAGATGTGGGCCGCTCCGCAAGGCCAGAAAATGGCTAAGGATATTTGGGGCGAGCACGCCGAGACAGGAATTATGCTGTCAAATGCGCGGCATGTTATGAACCAGCAATTTCAGACAAAATTGGGGCAGGCGGGCGGGAGCACTGGTGCCGCTCCTCCTGGCGGCGCTGGTGGTACTCCCGCCGGTTCTCCCGGCCTGATGATGCCGCAAGCGGGCGCTCCCGGACCTTCGTTCGGGCCGTCTCAACAGGCGCAGTCGCAGCAAGCACAGCCCCAGCAAGGGCCGTTGGATGGACACCACCAACACCTCGCCATGCTGAACAAACAACTCGCCGACTATACCGCGCTGGAAGGGCAATTTAAGGAGCCAGAGCAGTTGGCGCAGATCAAGAGTGCCAAGGAAGATACAAAGAGCCAAATCGCGCAGACCGAAAGCGATATAAGGCAATTTGATTCAGAACATCGTCAGGACGTTGCTCAAGCGGGAATGGCGGCGCGGCAAGACAAGTCTGAGGCTGCGATGTCGGATCGTCAGACAAAGTCTGAAGCTGCGCTGGGTGATCGTCAGACGAAATCTGAGGCGGCATCAAACGAACGCCAAGACAAGTCTATAGCTGCGCTGGGTGATCGCCTCGATAAAAGCATTGCTGCTCATACGGCAAAAGTCGCCGATACGGACAAGCCTTGGACGGCCAAAGATGGAGCCGGCCTCCGCAGTTCCGTGAGTGCGTCGGTAAATCGGGAATTTACTCCGCAAAGCGTAGTCGGCAAATTATTTAGCGGTCCTTCGGTTGAGGAAAAAGAACAAGAAATTAGTCGCAGAATGTTGGACTTGGGTGTTCTGCCTAGCGGCCAGCGTATGAGCGATGTCGGTGCGGTTGCGGGGCGCGACAAAACGACCGGGAAGATCGTGGGATACAAAGAACATGGGCAGTGGTATCCCCTCTAACGTCGTATTTGATTCAGAGCCGCATCCTGCAAACGCACCGCCGAACGTAAAGTTTGACGATTCTCCCGGCGATCCTGGCGTTCCAAATATGCCAAGCGAAGTTGCGGGCAAGGCCGCTGGCGCTGCTAGTGGTGTTGTCAAAACAATCGGCAAAATGCTCCCACGGATCGGTACTCAAGTCGGTGGTGCGGAAGTCGGCGGCGCTCTTGGCTCGGCGCTTGGTCCAGTCGGAACGGTTGCTGGCGCAGCTATTGGCGGCGGTATCGGCAACGTCGTTGGTTCCAGGTTGCCTCCTGCAATTGGCGGCGATCCGTCTGAATCCACGCTTCATGCCTTCGGGTGGGGAGCAATACCGGAAGCAATCGGACGCGGCGTTGCGGGGTTCATTGAAAAGAAAGCTGCAACAAAAGGGGCGGAAGCTGCTCACGACGCTGTTGTGAACGCCTTGGACAAGGGTGCGAATCCGATGCCCGCCGAGGAAGCAGCGGATACCGCAGAGGCGCTTGGCCGTGCGTCTATGGCTGCTCCAAAGCCGTTGACGGGAGAGGCGTTGAGCGATGCGACCAGTTCCTTGCGTGAAGATATCCAAGGCCCGATTACCGATATGCGGGTCAAGTTGGGCCAGCCAATCGGCAATGCTTATGAAGCGTTGAAGGGCAAGCCGCCAATCTCTGAAAAAGACGCAGCGGATATTGCGGAAGCCGCGCAGGGCGTGAAAGACGAGATGATCTCACCCTCGCCCAAGGCGTCTGTCATCTTCGCCAAAATCAAGAATTTCGTGCCACAGGCGGCTGAAGAGACTCCAAAGAATGTGCTGCTTGAACAACCAGGCGGCGAGGTGATTCAGAGGCCGGCGCAGTTGCCAGACCCTAACGTTGAAAAAGACTTCTTTCGCAAGCTGACGCCGGACCAGGTACCCTTGCTGATGAAGGCCGAGGAGGCGAAAGGAAGCAAACTGACCTTCCCTGAGATGCAGCAAGCGATCGCGGGAGGAGAGAAAGTTACCCCTCCGACGCCGGATGAATTGCGCGAAATTCGACAGGTCATCGGTAGCCGTCTGGCTACAGCGAAAGGCGGCGACCGTCACGCGCTTGCGGGACTTCAACAGGCCATTGACGAAAAACTGATGCCGATGCTACCTGAAGGTATCAGCCGCGATCGCGATTTGTATCACGAATTTATGAATCGTTTTCCCTGGCGTGACGTGAACAAGGTTAACCAACTCGGAACGCCGAGGGAACTTGGCAACTACGTTTTTGGCGGTACCCCGGAACGGACTGCGGAAATCATTGAATCGTCAAGTCCAGAGGGTAAGGTTGCGCTGCGAGAAGCGTTGACCGATCACGCGCTGAACGCGGTCAACCCCGATGCACCACTTGCGGATCAGGTTAAATCGATTCGGAAAGTGCTGACTCCATATATCAAAAATGGTAGCGCTGCCTCGCTTTACGGGGCCAAGAATGCTGACCAATTGCGTGAAGTTTTCTATACGCCCGAACATCTCGCACAGATGAAGCAGATCGTCGCGCAGCCTGAATTTCACGATGCGACGGTCAACGAAGTCACGGCGCTAATGCGTTCCGGCAACCGTACAAAGATAGATGCGGTTGAAGCGGGTTGGCAGAAGGTAATTCAATCATTACCCAAGGCGACACGCGAAGCCCTGCTGAATCCGACTGTTCCGGGTGCCGAGATGCCTGCACTACCGACGGCTCAGCAGGCGATACAAACTGGCCTGACCCCAAGCGGATCGGGAATAGCAAGTCGAATAGCGCGCCGGGCTGAATTCACTGCTCCTATGGCCGCAGGACGCGCCATGACTGGAAGCGTGATGTATGGAGCGGGGCAACTTGTCGGTATGGCAGGGATCGCAGGGACATCGGCAGGCTATCGAGCGATTATGGAGAATGGTGGCGCTGGCGCGCTGTCCCATCTCTACGCCTCTCCGACACATCGAATGATCGCGCGCAATCTGATCGAAACACTAGCCGCAATCGGTACACAAACCGAACGGGTTGCTACTCAGCCGAAACAAGCCCCGACTCCGTAGCTTCCTCCTCCGCCTTGTCCAATTCCGACGCATCGAAAACGACCTGATACCCTTCCAGCGCCTTCGCCGCCTCGATACATCGTTCCTTGGCTTGCGCGCGCGTTGCGCCCCATCCGAGTGCGGAGCCGAATTCGACGTATTTGGAATCGTGCGGAATGATCCACGTCTTGCCGTCGATCTTGCAGTAGTTGTGGAATGCGTAATTGTGCCCGTCGGGATACGTCACTTCGAGCCAATGATCAGCGACCCAATCCGATTTCAGCACGATTTCATAGAGATACTTCGTTTTGCCGTAATCGGGCTGTGCGCCTTTCAGAATCACGCTAGATAGGTTCCTGATACTTGCCATCATCACGCCGCCCGGAGGCGCGGGTATCCGGCAGGTCGCATCGGTCATAAAGACGCCATGCTTGTTAATGCGCATCTCGTTGGAGAAGAAATTGTTGTAGTCGGCTTCTTTGAAGTAGCTCGATAATGCGCGCACGATTGGTAAGAACTGCTCCGGGAATTCATCGCCTATCCAACTGAAATATCCGGCGTCCTTGCGCTCGATGCCGATCATGCAAGGCATGGCGAATTGTCCGCTCAGCACGAACGTATCAATGCCGATTTCCAGCGCGTCAGAAATCGGGTCTTGTACGAGGAAGCGCATCTTCTGAGCGAGCGGCCCGAGGCGGCGTTTCAAGTCGTCGAACCAGACCTCGGTGCTCGACCATTTGATGTGATGGAACGATTCCATATCGCCACGGAAGACACTGACTTTGACGTACTTGTCTTCGTTCTTCTGGAGATACTTGCCGAGCGCGTCGATGCCTTCGAGTTCTTCCTGAGCGATTACATCAAGGCCGTGGGAATCGAGAAATGCCGCTAGTGCATATCGATCGGTTTCCAGCTCGTTGCCCGCACCGGAGCCGAATGTAGGAATCTCCAACTGACGCGCCAGCCGTTCGAGGTCGTTGGTGTAAATATCGGGGCAGATGACGTGCGATGCCTTGCCGTCGAGCATGAACGCGATCGGATCATCGACGCGCTCCACGTTCTCGATGCCGGTGCCTGGAGCGAATTCGCGGGATACGGGAAACGCATTAGCCCATGTGCTGAAGTATGCGACCGGCTGGTCCTGCGCGAGTCGCGCCGCCAGACTGACGTACATTCCGTGATCGCAGATGAGCGGTTTAGGCAAACCAAATCCCCGCCATGAACTGCCAATCTTCTTCGCCCATGTCGCCGTCCATAATTATCCAGAAAGCTGCTGCGCTCATTTGTTCTGAGCCTCCCGAAACGCCGCAAGCACATTTCCGATAGTCATTTTATCAGGCGCTACAGCGGTTGTGACTTGGCCTTTCTGTAGCATATTCCACCACATCGTCTCAGCGATTTTCTCGGCGCGCATCTTTGCCTTCCGTGGCGTCATCTTCATACGCGCACCCTAGCACGTTGACATCGGCATCGGAACCGCGTAAAGATTTCGCAGAGGTGATTTATGTCCAGAGGCAGACAGATCGATACCGAACAGGATCGCGCCAAAGCAACCGCGGTCGGCAGCACCCGCCCCGACGCCAAGAGCGGCACCGGACCCAAGAACTTCGAGCGCAAGGGATTCGGTGGCGATCGCGGAATGCAAACCAATCCTAAAAATAAGCCTAAAAACGACTTCTAATGCGCGGAGTTCCAGGTACTGCAAAGTACGTGATGAAGCCTTGCCACAAATGCGGCAAGGAAATGCGTGCTGAACGCGCAGGTACATTACGTGAGCGGAAATTCTGCTCTCGGCATTGTTCCGCCGCGCGCCCTCTCCATCATCGACATCGCGCCAATCTTAAGCGGTTCCCAGCTATCGAACATCCGACGATGATGGATATTGGTTGGGCTGCGGGGCTTTACGAAGGTGAAGGCTCCGTGGCGAAGCGCCAGAACGCCCCCGCGTTGATGGTAACAATCCCTCAGGTTGACCGCTGGATTTTAGACCGAATGGCGCGGCTGTTTGGCGGGTCTGTCTTTTTTCACTCGTATGCGGAAAAGCGCGAGGGACCGAGTAAGGGAACCATCAGGAAATTCTATCGTTGGTTTGTAAACGGCCCGCGAGCGATGGCGTTTATGTTGACGATCTATTCATTTCTGTCTCCGAGGCGTAAGATGCAATTTCAGATGGCATATTTGCCTACGGTGAGCATGTAAATGGGCACAGTCCTCGTCAACCAGGGGGGAAACCCGTGGACGTTCGCCGCGATTGGCGGTTCGGGCGTCTTGCCGATCACCATCGCGCGATACGACTTCATTCCCAACATCATTCGCTTCGAGCCTGATGCAACGAGCGTCGCCGGCTTGTGCGCTGTTATTCAGGACGTGCAGGGACGCGAGGTATATCGCGAAGTCCTCGCTGGGGCGTATTTCGAGGCTGTCGAACAAAGCCCGAGGGGGAAGCAGAAGTGGATCGGCTACTACAATCCCGCCGTCGTGCCGGGACCGCCTGCGAACACCGCCAATTCGACTGATCCAGGTATCTCGCTAACCGTGCTCACGTCTGGAATTTTGTACCTGTATTTCTAAATGCGATGCCAGTTGAAGCGAGAGTCACGATATTGTTTGAGGTTGACGGTGTTAGTTTGCCGGACTTCCCCATCGTGCGCCGATATATCGTCAACGAACTGGCAAACCTCGGCGATCTAGTCGCCGCACCCGACAGCAACACCAGCACGTTTCATGCGATCCCCGCCGCCGTGATGGCGACGCTGGGCATTTTCTTTGTCGCGCCCGATCAGGCGATCAATCTCAAAATCAACATGAATACGCCGCTGCCGCTCAACGCTAACGGCCTCGTACTAATTATGGGCGCAGCGCTCACGCAGGGCACCCCCAACACAAACGTCGAATACAATAATCCATCAAGCGTGATTAGCGCGAATCTTCCGATTATCGTTGCGGGTTCCTGATATGTTCAACGATCTAACGATGGCGGTCTATCTTGAACGAATGCACGCCATGATGTGGAGGCCCGACCGCACGAAGCTAATAATAGTCTTGCGCCAGATGGGCATCATTCCCTTCCCTAGTCACGATCTTTACCGTCCATTCGAGGAACGCAATCGCATCAGAGAATTATCTAGCGGTGATTGTTAATGCGGATCATCGCCGCAGGCACCGGCTCAGCCCTCAAACTGACCAACGATCAGCGCACTCGTCTCAAGGGATTTCTCGTCAACGATCACAAGAAGGCGCTCGACGAGCACTTCGGGCGTGTGAATACATGGCGGCAGGCGATCCGTTCGTATCAAGGCGACTCTGACGAACCTGATAACCATTGGCGCCCGTTCGCTGGCGCTCCCCGAGTCCAGATCACGGTCGCCGCAGAGATTCAAGATACAGTCGTCTCTCAAGTTGAAGATTTAATCTTTCAGGTGCATCCGCCGCTCACCGTTCGCCCGCGCAAGGACGACTACGACGATGCTGCGGCTGCTGTTCAGGAACTTGTCGATCACGGAGTTGATTCGGGTTTCTGGAATTTCGAGCAGGGTGTAAAACGCGGCACAATTGACTGGGCGCAACTCGGCACAGTGATCGGCTACGTTCCATTCACCAAGACTGTTCGCGTCACTGACGTTCGCAAGGTCGTGACGATGGGGCCGCACATCTCCGTAGTCGCACCGGAGCATTTCATTCTTCCGGCTGGAGCCGACAAGGATATTCAGCAGGCCAAGTTCTGCACCATGCGCACGTTCATGTCGAAAAACGAACTGAAGCTGCGCAAGGCGATCAACAAGTGGGTGATAGACGATGCTGCTGGCTCCGATCAGGACAGCATGGTCACCAAGGATCGCAAATCGGCTGCCGGCCTTGGCGGCGGTGGATACACTGAAAACAAAGTCACAGTCGGGCAGACGTGGTGCTACTTCGATTTGAATGGCGACGGCATCGAAGCCGACCTGAAAGTAACCTGGAATATGCTGACAGGCGGCATTATGAAGGCGGCGTATAACGACACCAACTGGCGTCCGTTCGTGCTCGAATGCTACCAGGATCGCGGCCACGTTTACGCCGGTGTCGGTGTGCCCGAGATGGTGATGGGATACGAGAAGGCGGTTACTGAGATAATCAATAACCACATCTGGAACATGGAACTCTCCAATACCAAGGCGTACACCGGGCCATCTGAAGCGATGCAGGAAGTGACAGATATGTACCCCGGCAAGTACCTGCCGAATGACACCAATCAGCCGGTTACGCCGCTTGATATGGGCCAGGTAAATGCGAGCGCGGTGCAGGCGGCGACGATGATACTGTCGATGGCGCGGGAGCGTGTCGGCGTGCAGAGTCTGAGCGCTCCGATGAAATCAGCGTCGCGCACGCCTGGCATTTCGATGCTTTCGATGCTGCAACAGGCAAATCGCAGATTCACCCATCCATTCAACAACATGCGCAACTTCTGCGGACAGCTTGTGATGCAATGCCTCTATCGGATTCAGGAAGAGGTGCGCGGAGTCGATCGTGACGATTTCGACGACGATCCGCTGATTCAAAAGATTATATCGATTCTCGGTGAAGAGAAGGCGATGCTTGTCATTAACCTGATGAAACAGAGCGAGGTCGAATTGAGCGACGCGCTCGACATCCAACTCGTCGTTTCCAGTGTCAGCGTCAATCGCGAATCTGACCGGCAAAGTCTCGTGCAGTTGACTACCCAAGTTGTCCCGCTCTACTGGAATGCAAAAAAAGAGCTGGCGCAGTTCCTCGCGATGCCGCCGTTCCACGGTGCCGATAAAGTGGCGGAGAACGCGAATACGGTGCTCGACAAGCTTTTCGTCAAGGTGATAAAGACGTTTGATCAGGTATCCGATAGCCGTGCGATGATCATCAGTCTCGATGACATCAAAATGGCGCAACAAGCAGACCAGATGATGGGACAGTTGCAGCAGGGCCAAGCACAAGGCGCGCCGCCGCAGAACGGCGCTGCGCCGCCGCAGGGAGGGATTTTGCAATGATGCACATAAAACTAGAAGCGCAACCGTATCCAACTAGTACGCCGTACACCCCGAAGCATCCGGCTCGGTGGTGTTGGTTCAAATTCTTTTGGAGTGTTTTGAAGAACGGTGGCTACGTTGGCGTCGCGCACGGCGAACTTTGGACCTTCGAGGGCCATGATTGGGTCTGCTATTTCCGCGTGTCACCAAGCTATTTCGGCAAGAAAGGCAAGACTTGGCGTGGAACGCTTCGTAACCTGTTGCCAGAGCACCGTCATCGCGATTTCTCCAACATTCTGGCGATGGGCAACATTGTGAACGGAGCCGAAGACCCGTACATAGAAGCTCATTACGAAATTAACATCCACACGCTTGAGGGCAACATCATTCCGTGGCCCGTTAAACGAGATATTTCCAAGGGGTTGACGGTTTGAGCGCAGATCGTTTCATCAGGGCGTGTCAGGAGGACCTCTCTATTTTGCGTTCCTTGGAATATATCCTTGATGTTTGTCGCGAGACTGTGCTGGAACGTATGGCGAATGAAACGAATCATGATGATTTGTGTCGGTATCAAGGGGCTGCGCGTCAATTCGTCGCATTGAAAATTGAGTTAGCAAAACAGGTAAAGGTGAAGGATGAACGAGCGGCTGACAAATCGCCAAATGGCCGAACTTGACCCGTTATTTCGGCAGGCGTGCGCCGCCGCTGGACTTGAACCGAGTCGTCATCACTACCGGCGATACAAACATGGCCGGGGCCGTCCTGCTGAAATAGCGCGCAGTCGTATTGACAGTGATAGGGAAAAAGATATAGAAATCTCAATCAGGTAAGATTCTCTTTCGGGAAGTGCCAGCGCCCCCGTTGCAAAACGAGGGGCGTATGCCGGAACCCGAAGTAAAACCAAATCCCGCCGTCACTCCATCCGCTGAAGACAAAACGGCGGAAAATATCATTCGTGGCGTTCGCGAAGGCGTCAAGGCCGCATTGGCCGAGATGCCGAAGCCTGTCGCTGCGCCCGCTCCCGTATCTCAACCAGCCCCCATTCTCAGCCGTCCGTCCGCAGAGCAAGTTGCCGATGCGATCGAGAAAGGCAACAAAGACGAAGTTGCAAAATTACTGCGGCAACGCGACGCCTACGACGAGCAGCGCAACAGTGCTGCTCTCGGCAGTCTGAGTTCTCAGGGCGGTGCTGCGATCAGTTCGATCGCTCGCACTTCCGCTGCGACCCTGCCTTATTACAAACGCTTCAAAAAAGACATCGACGGGATGGTTAACGAGTTCCTAGCCGTCAATCCCGGTGCCATTGCGACTCCCGAGGTGTACGAACGCGCCCACGACATCGTAAAGGGCCAGCACATCGACGAGATCATCACCGAGACTCGCGAAGAGGCGATCCGCAAGGCGCGTGAGCCGGAAGCACTAATTGAGCCGACTAACGACCGTGGCGAGCGCATCCCGAAGGAGCCGGAATCATTGTCGGAAATTCTTGTCGGTGACTGGAAAAAGGAACTGCGCGAAAAGAACGGCAGAACCGGCAACCGCAACGACGACGAAGAACTGCGCGGCATGGGCTACCGAGGGGGATTCAAGGAATTCCTCGCGACTCGTAGAGAGATGGAGCGCGTTGAAGACGAAACCAACGGCTCATTTGGCCTTGATCGCGATTGGGTCTGGACTGACAAGGCAAAAGGCGAAGGTCACTGGATAAATTGACGGACGAACAAAAAAAGGCAATGAGAGATGGCCGCGTCGCGGCGGCATTAGCTCGCAAGAATGCTGAAAAGCCTGCCGATCTTCCAGCCGGCCACGAACGCGACGAAGCGCGGCGTATGGTCGCAGACCAGCAAGCGGAACAGATCGAAATCAACGCTGAAGCGTTGGGTGTCGAAGCAATCGACGAATCCAAGTTGCACCGCAAGGACAACGAGATTCAGAGGCATATCGTCCGCAAGGGGCCGCAGCAAGGTAACATCCCGATCCAGAATCCGCAGCCGGGCTGGCGCTATATGCGTCATTCGCCCATCGGCGCTTTCGAGGACAACAGCGCCAAAGCTGCCGTGCGGCAGAGCCTTAATACAGCGAAGCAGTGGGGATGGATTTTTATCGGCTCAGCCGAAGATTCCAACCCTGTAGAAGACGAAGATTTCAAAGGTTGCGACTGCGCTGCGGGAAGCAATCTTCGCGGTGTCGGCGACGTTCTGACGATGAAGATTCGCGAAGAAGACGCCAGGGCGATGGACGCCTACTACCGCAACATACAGGATCGGCAAGGCTACGTTGAGGAACGTCTGGCGATGATCGGCGCGGCGGCAGGCATTCCGGTCTGGGCCGGCGACGTGAGCAAGAATCCCGAACTGGCGAAGCGCTTTGGCCCTGAATTCTCCAAGCCTGTATCGATCACTTCACAATTTAGGGCGGATGATCTTCGCCCAGCCGGCAAAGGCATACCGGGCTATCCACCGCCCGGAACGAGGTAGGAAATGGCATCGACAATCGGTATCCAACCCATCACTTTGGCATCCAGCGTCGGCGTTTGGCCGGACGCTTATACTTACTGGTTTGCCGAAGGCAGCTCGCAGAGCTTCCTTGCCGGCATGCCGGTCATACTGTCGTCAGGTCTCGTGGTCATTGTGGCTTCGACTACGGCTCCGGTGATGGTCGGTATCTCAGTGGCAAAGGCGACCGGAACGACAGGGACCGTCATAACGAATAACAACTGTGCTGTTCAACTGGTCATGCCCAACACGATTTGGCAAGTCAGTATGGACACCACATTCACAACCGCCAATCCGGCACCGGCCACCGGCAAGCCTTCCAGCCTCACTGTCGGCACGTCGTATTCGATGTGTGTGGACAGCACCAGCGGTCTCGCCTGCATGACGACCGGCACCGGCAACCCGGTGTTTCAGTACCTTGGATGTGATCCCTCTCAAAACAGCGTGCTCCAAGGCCGCTGCTATGTACGCATTCTGACCAGTCAGACCGCCTGGACGTAGGAGATAATCAATGCCAGCAGTAACCAGTGCTTTTGCGGACCTGCTCAGTACCAAATTTCAAACCTTCCTTGTTAATAAAGGCAAGGCAGTCCCGCGCCTATGGCCGCAGTGGATCGCATCCGAGGAGATGACTACCAACCCGTACATCTCGGAGAAAATCTCCGGCATGCCGGCGCAGATGGTCAAGCCGGAAGGTGTGCAATTCACCTCCGGGCAGCCGACTATCGGCGGTTCGTTTCAGGTCACGGCGACACCTTACGGGCAGATTTTCTCGATCACTTGGGAACTCTATCGCGACGACAAGTACGCCGTGATGGGTCAGATGTGGTCGAGCATGGCGCAGAACACGCGCACCCGGCAGGAAGTGCAGGCATTCGGTGCTCTGATCAATAACGCCTTCTCGACCAATACCGGATATGACGCGCAGCCGTTCTTTACCGCTGTGACATCCGTAGCAGGAACCGGGCATCCCGACCTCGATGGCACCTATCAAGGCAATCGGCCAAGTCCCGATGTGACGCTCTCGCAGACAGCGGTTCAGGCAGCGATGGTCAATTTCGACCTGCTGAACGACGAACTCTCGCTGCCGATCAACTACACCGGCAGGCGACTGCTCATACATCCGTCGAATCGGTATCTGGCGAAAGAGATGTTCGGCTCTGGCGGTAAGATACAGACCGCAGACAACGACATGAACTCGCTCTGGGGCGACGGCCTATATTGGGGCACATGCCGCTTCATCACCAGGACACAGGACTGGGCGGTATTTGCTGATATGGAAGATACCGATGTGCAGGTCATGTGGCGCGATCATCCGAGGTCCAGAGCATTCGACGATCCGTTCATCGAGGCAATGGACAACACCAACTATCAGCGCTTCGCCGTTCGCTCCGGGGACTGGCGCGGCGGCTATGGTTCATCGACCGGCTACTGAAAGTTGACGCGCTAATCTCCAACTGTAGAGAGGGTCAAATGATCATTACACCAGAACAAGTTGTGGAGTCATTGCTTCGGGGGAACTCGATTGCAGACGCTGCGATGGCGCAAACATCAGGCGGCACTACTGCGGTAGGGGACATAATCGCCGAACAGGGTCTTGAGCTGTCTCACGAAGGCGGCTATTACGCGGTGAGAGGAGCGGCCAAACTGGTCGCAGCCAATGCGGCAAAGATCGCGGCTGAGAAAGCGAGGGCGAATGCGGTGCTGGCACAAGAAAGGGCCGAAGCCGCACAGAAGGCCGCAGATGCAGCCGCAGCGAGAGCAGCGGCAACTCCCGTCGAACAACCGACGCCGCCCTTCCCGCCGACACCGCCTCTCGTACCGTCGCCGGCAGTGCCCCCCTTCGTTGAGCCGCCGATAATTCCTACACTCTCCCCCGAACGACCGACGGTGTTCGCTCCTATACCGCCGCCGCCTTTCCCGAAGGTGTAACCAGATGCCATTAACCAGATTTCCCTACGGTGTT
>OBLU010002693.1_pt1 | contig 16219 bp, 21 predicted proteins | sample 1518681 | NCBI WGS metagenome assembly OBLU01 (sample SAMEA3539304, study PRJEB22396) | soil metagenome | biome: tundra; feature: field; material: soil | place: USA | collected 2010-05 | depth 0.15 m | reverse complement strand
ATGCAGATTGACGTTTATTGAGGGTGCGGCGAGCGCGTTTCACTTTTTCCAGGATATCGGCGGCTCGGGCGGTCCAGATGAACGGCTTGGGGCTTTCACTGTGGCGGTCAATGTAGGTGCCGATGGCCATGATGAGTTCTTCCAGGTCGCGGAATACGCCGCGCCGAAGGCGATTCTGAGTCAGGTCGCGAAAGAAACGTTCCACCATGTTCAGCCACGACGCACTGGTGGGCGTGAAGTGCAGATGAAAGCGCGGGTGCCGCTGGAGCCAGCGTTGCACTTTGGGGTGCTTATGGGTGGCGTAGTTATCGCAGATCAAGTGAAGCTGCCGGTCGGCCGGGATGGTCTGATCGATCAGGCGGAGAAACTTGAGCCATTCCTGGTGGCGATGCCGCTCCTGGCACAGGCCAAAGACTTCGCCGTTAGCCGCATTCAGCGCGGCGAACAGCGTGGCTGTGCCGTTGCGCTTGTAGTCATGCGTCATGGTTTGGCCGCGTCCCCGTTTCAACGGCAGGCCCGGCTGGGTACGGTCCAGAGCTTGAATCTGACTCTTCTCGTCGGCGCACAGCACCAGCGCGTGTTCGGGCGGATTGAGATACAGACCGACGATGTCCTCCAGTTTTTCAGCGAACTGGGGATCGTTACTGATCTTGAAGGTTTCCACGCGATGTGGCTTCAGACCGTGGGCCCGCCAGATACGCCGCACGCTGGCTTCGCTGATGCCGACTGCCGCTGCCATGGTGCGCGTGCTCCAGTGGGTGGCATTGGTCGGCTTCTGGCGGGTGGTCAGGGTCACCACGCGTTGGGTCAGGCGGGTGCCGATCTTGCGTTTCCGGCCGGGCCGGGGCGCGTCTTTCTCCAAACCCGTCACGCCCAGCGCGAGGAAACGCTTGCGCCAGCGGGAAGCCTTTTTCGGCGTCATGGCCATGCGGGCGGCGATTTCCTTGTCTTGCTGACCGGAGGCCGCGAACAACACGATGCGAGCGCGCTCCGCCACCCGCACCGGAAGGGATCGGCTCCGGGCTTGGGATTCCAGGACTGTCCGCTGTTCCGGACTCAACGTTATGGCAGGGGCTATGCGCATCTGCAACCGTGTCCTCAATCATAAGATGCGCGCCGATCAATAAAGGTTATTAATTATGACGCACTACACTAGCGACTGGCAGGTATGCTAGGCATTTGGCGCAGTTTCCAGAGCTCTACTCGGTTAAAAGCATGAGTGGGACGCGGCCGGTACGCCTTCCCGAGTTGGAGCTTCTCATTTGCGCGGCCGAGTGTGCGCCGAGTACTGAAGCTGCGTAGTGATCCGATTAATGGAGGAACTCTCATGAAAGGCAAAAGGATTCTCGTCACCGGAGGCGCCGGTTTCATCGGTTCACACTTGTGCGAAGCGTTGTTACGAGGTGGTGCGTTACTCACCATCATCGATAACCTCAACGACTTTTATTCGCCCGAATGGAAGCAGGCAAACCTTGCGTTCCTCCGTACCGTCGGAACACTCGATTTCTTCAGGTGCGATATCTGCGATTTGCCGGAGTTACGTAGGGTATTTCGGGCGAGTATGCCTGAAATAGTGATCCACCTGGCGGCGTACGCAGGCGTGCGGCCTTCCATTCAAAGGCCGCACCTATATGAACAGGTGAATGTTGCCGGCACACTAAATCTGCTAGAGCTCTTGCGAGAGTTCGGTGTCTCGAAATTCGTCTTTGGGTCTTCGAGTTCGGTGTACGGCGACAGCAGCAAGCCACCATTCCGAGAAGACGACGTGCAGCTCCGGCCTATTTCTCCGTATGCAGCAACAAAGCTTGCGGGTGAACTGCTGGCGTATACGTATGCACATCTGTACGGCATTTCGACCGTTTGCCTGCGCTTCTTCACGGTTTACGGGCCGCGGCAAAGACCCGACCTGGCAATCCATAAGTTCACCGCGATGATAGAAGCTGGTATACCGATTCCGGTTTTTGGGGACGGCTCGACGGGCCGCGACTACACGTTTGTCGCTGACATTGTAGCTGGTGTACTTGCGGCGATAGCGTACGATCCAGTGCTCCGCCAGAGATCGGTCTTCGAAGTTTTCAACCTCGGCAATTCGAGTCCGGTTACGCTGAACCAGCTGATCGCGACCATTGAAGAGCTCACCAACAACAAAGCTATTCGTAACGTCAAGCCCCTGCAACCGGGAGACGTGCAACTTACCTGGGCCGACACTGCGAAATCAGAACGATTGCTGGAGTATAAGCCTTCGACGCCCCTGCGGACTGGGCTCAGCACGTTCATCGAATGGTATCGCAACTCCCCCGCAGAGTTGCGACTGTCCTATCCGGCTGTAGGCGCGACGTCGCCGTAGGTAGGACAGAGGAACATGAGAACACGTGTTGTGCATTGCGACTGAAAGCTTAACGCATTGACCACAACTGGAGCGGTGATGCGCGCTAGTCAGGACTTGCTTAACTTTTTCCCGTGGGCAAGGTTGGATCAGAGCTTATACGGCGCCAGCTGGGAACTCGGCGCATTCGTATTTCCCAAATAAAAGACGCACTCCTGAGTATCTGAACGGCTTCGGGGGTCCTCATATTTTCTGAGTGACTGAATTTCGGCACGGCCAGCGGCGTACTCGGTTTCGTGAGCTCGCTAAGTATTTCGCGCAGGACATCCAGATTCGGCTTCTGCACAGCCGATTCCGACCTTCCCGCCGCGGGAGCAGGAAATACACCAGCAAAAGAAGCACGCCACCGCGGTTTCTCCACTCCCGCGGCGTGCCGGCCCCCATCAGCTTGCGCAGGATCAGGCTCAGGTTGAACGCTCCCACGTGGATCAACTGCCGCTTCAGAATGTTCTGGTGGCCCCGCAGATGCGTACGCCGCCGCATGCCACCGGTCTCGCAGTTTCAATCTGCGCTGCCACCAGTAGAACTGACTCACCGTCAACCGCCGTCGCCGGCAAAACTCCCGAATCGATAAACCGCTACGCGCCGCCTCGCGAATCATATTCCGCCAGTACTGAGCCTTCTCCGCATCCTGCTTCCTTTTCACGTCCCTATACTCCCGCCACGTGCGCCCTCTCGATGCTGCGCACATTGCCTAATTCAAGCGGAGTATGACGGGGTGTCCTCAGAGGCGGAAGATGGGTTCACCGGACGAATACCTCCAGGCGCACCTGGCCGATTCACACCGCCTAACACTCACCGTCGCCCACTACCCGACGGGAGCTTCGAAATGGAACCCCATCGAGCATCGTCTCTTTTCTGAGATCTCCAAGAACTGGGCTGGCGACCCGCTCGACAGCTATCAGAAGATCCTCCACTTCATCCGCTCCACCAGAACTCAAACGGGCTTGTCGGTGACCGCTCACCTCGACCGTCGCCACTATCCAACCGGCACAGAACCGACACCCGAACAACTTCACTCACTTCGCATCAAGCCTCACGAACCCTGCCCAAGTGGAACTACACTATCTCACCCAATCTGTAAAGTGGTTCTTGCGTCAACGCTTAGTTAGTGGCGATTGACGAGTCGAAGTATTCTGATGCGGCTGTTCTAGGTTGCGGAGGTGTACCAAGCAGATGTGCCTAACAATGAAATCACATGCAGCGGAATCGGCCATGAATGATCTTTGCGATCGTCTTGCTTCCCGACACTCACTTCGAGTGGAGCCAGAAGTGAGAAACAATCCGCTCGCGTTCCGCACGATTCGCGATCTGCACGAACTGGAGAACTTACGAGCGATTTGGAATTCCTGGCCAGGAACCCGGGATTCCGATCTCGACTTTTTCTCCAGCATGGTCCGATCGCGAGGCAGGGCCGCCCCCCTCGTGGGAGCCAGACTGCCAATACAAGCCACCGAGAGAAAGTGGTTCTGGAAGCCAAAGGTTTGATCGGCGAACCGTTCACTTCACTGTAGCCGAAAGCGATGTCGGTGGTGCGGGAGGAATCTGCTGAACGAACACAAAGGCTCCAATCTCCCAGCCCGAGCCTTGGCTGTTTTGGTTCAGCGTGCCCCAGGGAAAGCTGGTACGCGGGTCCAGGCCGTTTTGATAAGTCGAACCCAAATTCGTCCCGGCGTCGATGGCGGGAGAACCAGCTTGCAGGCTCAGGTCGTTTCCGGCTGCGTTGTTGTACTTGGGGTCAGTGCCAACGCCGTGAGCATCGTAACCTGCTCGCCAATTGGCGAACGTCGCGTATGTTCCTCCGTTAACGGTTCCCACTCTACCACTAGGAGCATAAATCAAGTTGTAATCGCTGACAAACCCACTCTCAGCTCCCGGTTCTAGATATACTGCATAATAAGTCCCCGACACCATCATCTGGCAGATGTTGTTCTTAAACTGTGCTCCCGTAGAATCTGCCATCGCAAAAAAGCAACTGTGATCTGTGTCATTAGACGGGAGATAGATGGAGTTCCCATAAACCAGCGCGCCTGTGCTGCCGTTTTTCACGTCGATATAAGAACCAACGATCACATTGTTGTAAATTTTGGCACCAACGACAGCGGCGGCGAGATCAATAGCCTCAAGGTTGGCCCCACTTGTGGGTACGAAGGTTGCAGGGCGATTGAGATAATTGTGGTGAATCAACAAACCCGCACTGATATTTTGGACATGGATCACATCTCCATAGTCGTGTCCATCCGTGATAGTCTCAGTATTTCCCCAAATGGAGTTTGTCGTGATTTCGACATTTTGCACCGATGAACCGGAGGAGAAAGCAAGACCGCCCTGCGTATTTTCGTGGATATTGTTTCCCGGCCCGATCACGTCGTTCAAATTGCCAGCGGCATAATCTCCAACACCCCACTCGCCATTGTGATCCACTTCATTGTTGGTGATGGTTCGGTTGGTTCCTCCAGCCGTAGTAATGGAGATTCCTTTAGTGGTATAGTTCGTGAGCCTCAGACCATTGACCGTGATGTACGATTTCCCGTCGATCAGCACACCGTTCGCCAGTGTGGCATTTCCATTGAAGACTGGCGCATTCCCTGTACCGTAAACCCCAAAAGTAACAGGATTCCCCGATGATCCACAGGAAGGCACGGTCAGTTGCTCCTGCCAAGTGCAGGTACGTTGAAACAGCACCGAATCGCCTGCGCTGAAGCTGGAGATATTGACCTTGTTGACGGTCAGCCATGGTGTAGCTGCGCTGGTGCCGTTGTTCGAGTCGTTCCCCGTGACCACACAGTTGTCCACGTAATAGGTGGTCGCCGAAAGCGGCAGGGCCAGGAATAAGAAGATGAGGAGGCATCGGCTGCGTCGATAACCGCGTAAATCGAGGCGTTGCCAAGATCTCTGCGAGCTCATATGACCACGTCCAACGAGGCTTAGTTTGAAGATAACGTTCGGTGCGTCTGCCGATTGAGCGAGTCAACGCATTCCAGTATAGGATAGAAAATCGAGCAGCTACCACAAAGTAACAAAAGGCCATGCCCAGAAAGCGGGGGTTGGTGAGCCGGTTCCGCGGGCGGCCGCTGGGGCCGGAGTGAGGAACCTCTTTGTCGTCTTTGCCTTACGCAAATCTCGAGGATTGATGACGCTCTGATCGTCAGCTGTTAGGCAGCGTCCAGCCGAGCTGTTTCCATCCGCCCGGGCCGCCTCAGGCCATCCTCCATTCCATCATCCGTCTTCCCCTGGATCGAGCCCGCCTACGACTCTCGGCTAGTCTAACCCCTTCAACCCGTGGAACTTACTGGGTTGCGCCAATATTTCAAAGATAGATCGCTAAGATTGCCGACTGGAAGAGAGGAAGGAGCGCACAAGCTGTTTGGCGTGTTCATGAATTTCCCCGATGATACTCGCAACAGAGAGTGATCAGGTTGCTCTTGGCGTCCGCGCCCTGATGGCTCTTGAATCGCCTGTGATGAACTTCGACTGCGGAAAGCGAGCCGCATGACTGGCAGCGCCAACCATCGCGCTCCAATACTTCTTTGCAGAGCTCCCGGTATGCCTTTGCATCCAGGCGGACCGGGGGACGCTTCGGCCGGATCTCGCTCATGCGGCTTCTCTGACCTGCTGGAGGAAGTCCCGCCTCAGCGTTGCGGGCAAGCGCCGGAAAAGCCGCATCATAGACAGCAGCAAGATCTTCGGGTTTCCGCCCTCCAGATGTGCCCCCGCCAGGAAATCCGCGCAGATCATCTCCAGACAGTACCCCCGCGCCTTGTCCGATCCGAGCATGAGAGCTGCCGTCTCGATCGCCTGCTCGATCACCGGGATCTGGCTCTTGTAGACCTTGAAATGGATCAGTTCGCTCGGTTCTGATTCCCGCCCGGGTCACCTCCCGCTCCCCCCTTAATATTCGCCTGCCGCCATGCGTCTGCCCGGAAGCGGCGCCCCAAACCAATCGCGACGTAGGAATTGATAAGGAAATGATAAACTGCGAACTTGACGCCTCCTCAGTTCACACGGCGCCGGTTCCTGCACCTCTTCGGTGCTGCGGCAGCGGTTGGTTTCGTCACCTGTGCCGTCGATGCGACCTGGTTTGAGCCCCGTCGCCCTGTCGTGGTCCGGCTGGAACTCGCAATTCCGCGCTTGCCCAGGCAGCTCGATGGACTGACCATCGCCCAGCTGAGCGATTTTCACTTTGATTCACACAGCAGCGCAGATCTGATCCGCTCGGCGGTCGCGATCACCAATGGACTGGCCCCCGATCTGATCGCGCTGACCGGAGATTACGTCACCGTGTCCCCATTCAGCAGCCGGTTCCAGGCCGCCGAGAACAGCAAGCCCTGCGCGGGGTTGCTCGGGGAGTTGCGGGCGCCATTAGGTGTTTTCGGTATTCTTGGCAATCACGATGACGGCGCCGATCCTCGCGTCGTCACGCGCTCGCTGGAAGCGCACGGTGTGACGGTTCTACGCAACTTCAATCTCCGGATTGAGACGAGAGGAGAGCGCCTGTGGATCGCCGGCGTGGACGACGTGCTGGCCGGTAATGCCAAATTGGGTCAGGCTCTGCAAGGAATACCCGCCGATGGCGCCACCGTGCTTTTGGCCCATGAACCGGACTTTGCTGACTCGGTGGCTGGCCAGGCGGTGGACCTGCAGCTTTCCGGACACTCGCATGGCGGACAGGTTCGATTTCCGTTGCTTGGTGCCGTTTACCTGCCGCGTATGGCGCGCAAGTATCCGTACGGACTGAATCAGATAGGTCGGCTCAACGTGTACACGAACCGCGGGCTGGGGACCATCTTACTGCCGGTGCGCTTTGGCTGCCCGCCGGAGATCACTTTACTGACACTCCGGTCCCAACTTGCATGATTCCTTCGCACATCCAGATCCGCTCGCTCGTGCCTAGTTGCTGATTGAATCGTCAGCCCCAGCTGGCTCTAGCCAAGCGTTCTGCCGCGCAAAGTACGCCCCTGCCGATAGGCGTGAATTGCTCTGTGGCAGTCAGAACACAGGAATCAGTCTCTTGAATCGAGCGCTATTCGAAAATGCCGCGCAGCTCTTCACATATAGGCGAACCTTTAGGCTTCGCTTTCCCGCTCCTGCATTCCGAGGGAGCCTGCTCCGCTTGTTCGCTGCTGTGCTCAATCCGCCTGACAGGAACCTGCGAAGGGATCTCTTCCTTCAGGTGCCAAAAGCCATCTCGGTTGATAGCAATCTCCTGAAGCTCGCGCTGGATTTCATAGAGCCATCCCATGCTGGCAAGGCTGACCTTGTTTCCATCAGCAGGACAGTCTTCCGGCTGGCGCTCGGCAATCATCGGGTATATTTCCTTGAATCGCTTTGGTGCTCCCCGCAACAAATCTCGTATTGACTCGGTGAACTTAGCAGCAGGATTACTAGGTTCGTTGCCATCGACCGGGTTGGGGAGTGGTACAGCTGCAGTGTCCAGTTGAAGCAGATCGATCGCGTTGTCCGGTCCGCGTCCATTGACACACTGTGGGCGTCGATTTTCGGAACAAGCGCCCATCCGGGGGGACGGCGGTTCCTCGCGGACTTCAATGCTTTCACCATTGGCGGCAGGATCACTGGTATTCCCCCGTTTCCCATCTAGCGAGAGCGTTTGGGAGGAGGAGGGACCCTGACCGTCACACAAGGTCAGTAGAGGGTCGGCTAAATGCAAAGTACCGGGCTTATTGCTCTCGCAATGTGTAATTTCCGCGCTCTCCGAACCAGCGGAAACACCGCACAGGGCTGGCAAAGGCGCTTCTTCTGTCAACAACTTACAAGTTTCGGCGTCAAAACCAGAGGCAATCAGAGTTCTAAGATCGTCCTCTAGCCTCCACCAAAGTTTGGCTCGGGAACTCGACGGCAGAGTGCTGGTCTGAAAAGCCAGTGGATACGGTTCAATTCCGTGCCGAGCCACCAAGTTATGGAGGTGAAAAATGTCGGTTGAACAAGCAAGATTGCTGACAGTCGCCGAGGACATCGAGTATTTCGGTCAGTGGCTGAAGGCTGCATCTATCGATAACACCGCAATTCGTCATGGCAGCAGCATACTGAGACGTCTGCTAGTCGAGGATGCAGCAGGCAGTAGTTGGAGGGCACTTGGTTTCAAGAAAGAACCAACTATTCAGGGGCCCGATATGCTGGGCTTCTTCCGAAAGGAGAAGTTCGACATCGCCTTAACGGTTGGGGCTGTTGCCGCCGGCGTTAAGCATGACGGCATCGACTTCGCGTTTCTGTCTGCGCGTCGCGTCGATAATCCGACAACCGGGATTCCGGCGTCGGCTGACGTAGGATTCGCTGTTTCGGCAGGAGTCGCTGCCAGGGATGCGCGCGGCCCGAAAACATCAACTGAACTGGACCAGTTAATCGAACGAACCTGGTACCTGCACGAGTACCTCGATGCACCTGGGATGATTCGCCGGGGCACAATCATCAACCGTCGGGAGGTAATCAAGCATGTTGCGAATGAGATGGGCGGGGTGCATGTTTCAAAGAGTAGCTCGCAATACCGCGATTTGCAGATCGAAGCTGAAAGCAAACTCTTTATTAAGGGACTAGCTCGTGAGGTCAGGGGGCAGTACATCGAAATCTTGGCGATCGGGCAGGCGGTAGCTAAATCAGGTGATCTCGAAAAGCTGGCGCATGAAATCCGAAAACGCAACTAGCGTCTGCGTAGGAAACACTTATGAGCGAAAACATTTACAACGTAATCAAGCCCGACAACGGAGTTCCAATTAAGGCATGGACCAAGGGTGTCCCGCTCGAAGACGCCGCACGACAGCAGCTCTTGAATGTCGCCCAGTTGCCGTTCATCTACAAGTGGGTGGCGGCCATGCCAGACGTGCATTGGGGCATTGGCGCGACTGTCGGGAGCGTGATTCCGACCCGTGGCGCGATCATTGCTTGACGCTGCGCAAATTGTGGTCCGACGCTGTAACAGAATTTACAGTTATCGCGACAGGATCGTTTGTGCCGACCAGAGGCCGTGGACCAAAGTGCACGTCTGCGCTGGCGTGACGTGACCGGCGAGATTTGTACCAAGTGGAATGAGAGAGAATCAGAGAATCCACTTGGAGGAAAAGCGGGTCATGCCAATCAAGAGGTACAAGCCAGAGCAAATCGTGACGATGCTGCGGCAGATTGAAGTAGGCATCGCGAACGGAAAAACCACTCCCCAAGTCTGCAAGGAAGCCGAGATCACAATGCAGACGTTCTACCGCTGCCAGAGGGTGGGGCAGAGCCCCGCCGTTTAAGCATGGCGTCAGCTTGCGGTCCAGACGCCGCCTCTGTAAGGATCATGAATTGTCCGCCCGAATGTGGCGGGCCTTGATAAAAGCAAGACGCCTGGGTGGATGCGGTCTTATCGATGGTCGCCGCAAAACCCATGATCTCGCTGAATTTTGCTGCCGTCAGCACTTTACACGGGTCGTTGCCTGTGGGAGAGGCAGACGCCGCAGGAACCACAAACTCTGAAAAGATGCCTGCTACAGCCAGGACGAAAACAAGTCTAGATAAACGCATGTGGTCAACTCCTCGATTTACGTCACTCATTGTGAAGACAACTTAGCGGGCAAGAAGTCAGACGCATCCTGCCTATAGCCCGCAAACTGAGGAAATAAATTGACACTGTTACGACACTTGGCTCAAACCAACTACCACTGCACCAATTCGACTCGGCGGTTCTTGGCTCGCCCAACTTCCGCTTCATTCGACGCGACTGGGGAATAAATACCACAGCCGAACGCGTCCAGACGATTTGCAGCTATGCCGTACTTGCTGCTAAGTTCTGCTACGACGCTCGTGGCACGCCGGCGGCTCAAATCAAGGTTGTACTCCGGTTTTCCCTGGTTATCCGTGTGTCCCACTACGTGCAAGCGAAGAGACGGCTCGCTCTTCAACAGCTTTGCGATTTCGGTCAGTGTGGACTGCGATTCGGACTTGACCGCGTCTTTATTTATCTCGAAGTAGATACCGTAGAGCGCGATCTTGCCCGAATCGTGGATTGCGTTTTTCATGTCGTCAGCATTTAAAAACGCCATTTTCTTTTGCATGGCGTCTGCCGATACGACCACGAGTTGTGCGAGCGCTTGTCCCTTTGCGATCTTTTTCTGCAAACGGTCGGGAATGATGCCATCCTTGTACGCAGTTACGAAAACCACGTAGTAGCTGGGCTTCGCATCTCGACTTTTACCCACCAGAAGCCGTTCGTCGTCTTCGTCATAGGCAAGAATCTGAGCGAGATCAATTTCACTGGCAATCTTGTCAAAGATGGGGCCAAACCAGCCGTGTTGTCCGGCACTCTTCTCGAACTGCACCTCTATGCCTAGGCGCTGGAACTCCTGCTTATAGTTGCGAAACAGTTCCGCTGGCGACCGTCCGGCTGGAGCGAGGTAAGTGTAGTACCCTATCTGGCCGTCTACCGGTTTACTCTTTTCGAATGTGGGTGGATCCGTGTTCGTGGGTGGCCCAAGGGGCAATAGATACTCATCAAACTTGGGCGCGCGATAGCCGATGAGTTCACTTCCTTCGTAACGCTTCATCCCCGCAGGATCTTTGGAGTTTGGCAGGTCCTGAGCTGCACTGATGAGAACTGAAAGAGACAGGAAAACGCAAGCGGCAAGTATTACTTTGAGAGTTCGATTCAAGACGCCTCCATATTTGTTTTCATTTCGATCCATGCACCTTAAGATCAATGAACCCTGAGCATCAATGACAGGGGCGTCGCCCAGCTAACCATTTCTCTGTCCGAAATTGGATCACTTGTGCTGTTGCTGGGCGGGCACGAAGACGAGATCACGGCACCGCTCTGGCGCGAAGACCCCAGAGAACGAGCACCGAGGATGCAACGATTGCGATTCCGACCGAGAGGAATCCGATCGTCACCAGGCTCTCTTGCCAGGACTTCCCACTGTGGCCCGCTCCCGTGATCGGAGAAAGTGCCGCAGTACCAAAAGCCGCAGCGAGCGTGGTTACGAGCCAGTTCCCATAGGTGCCGTAAAGCGCGGTCCAGTATGCGATCACCTTGGTTGATGGCGAGAGTCGCACCTCGGTCCAGACTGCCCCCAGCGCAACCAGGAAGGTACCGTTCATCAAACCGTCCAGGTGCGCGGCAAGTCCCATGCGCACGTTGGTGAAACGCGGCTCAGCGAAGCCCGTTAGCAGCCCGATTAGGAACAAGCACATGCCATGCCACATCAGACTTCGGTTGGTTCTTACCATGGCGTTTTTCATTGCGCGCAAGACCACGAGTGCTTTCAGTGGCTGGACGATTTGTTCTCCGTCGCAACCTGCTCATATCCGGCGGGCACATTGAACCGGGACGAATCGACTGGGGCCGACGAAAAGCCGGTCAATTGCGTGCTCGACTCCATCAGTACACTCTGTGTAGGCGTGGCAGTCTGGCCCGATTGCGATTGGTCCGGCGCCGGCTGGTCCTGCGCGGGATCTTTCTTCTTTCTACCGAAGCCTCCAAATCCACCGAGCTTGCCGGCGATTGCCGAGGTTGTACTCTGTTTGGCCACATCGCCGGCGCTCGGCATCGCTGGTCCATTCGATGCCGGCAAGGGCGCTTCAGAGGCGGCGGAAAGAGGCTCACCATTCGCGGTCGTTCCCATGCGCATCACCTGCATCACGGGTACGCCCTTGAGCTTTGACATCTCCTTTGCCATTTCGGCCATGCCCTCGCCCGAACCGGCCTGCATCGCAGCCATCGTTGGTTTGAATACATCGCCGAAAACCATCCCCATCTTCAGAGCCAGACGCTTGTTGAAATCGCGAACCTCGCTGTATCCGGGAATCTCAGGTGCCAGCCACATGTCGTTGGTGATGGCGAGGCTTCCCGTTTGTACCGATTGCTGGTCGGCGGTTTCCAATTCCATGCTGAGGATCGACTCTTTCGTATCCAGTCCCGCGACCTTCTTAGTGGCAGCGGTGTTTCGCACGCTCACCTTGAACTTCATCTTAAGAGGCTGAGCATCGTTGCCCTGCGGGTGCGAGGGCTTTCCCTTGGCCTGCTGCTGTTGTGCCTTTTTCTGGGCCTCTTCGATCCGCTGCTTCATCTGCTCGAAGGTCTCCACCGTGTACTGCTTCTTGCGATGATCGATGGTGGTGATGGTTTCCTTGTCCAGATCGGTGATCTCAGTGCGCTCCAGGTTGATGCGGGCCATGCGGTTGCCCTTGACCAGCACCGTCGAAGTGACGGGGTCCATCGCTTTTTTGGCGTCTTTGCTGAAAGATCCCGCGAGCTTCATCATGGCGACCACGGTACCGCCAGTGATCTGAGTGGTTTCTTCTTGGCGGAAGTCGGCAAACGATGGGGTGGCCAACAGAGCACACAAACTTAGAGCCATCAAGTTCCGAGAACTCATGAGAAGCCTCCACGCGACTGAGTAAGTGTGTCGCGGACAAAATATTTGAAACAAGTGTTTGAAATCTACTTAGCGATGCGCGCGGACGTAGGCAAGAACACGTCTTTGTACAATGCCTATTCAAGCTCGCAACTCCGGTGTCTTTCTCGACCTTCCTCATCAAAAGCTCGCGTGTATCGGAGACCCTTTCAGATGAACTGAGACATTGCGTGAAAACATGTCAACCTCCGTAAGGTTGCCATTCGCTAAGATAAGGAGAACTTCAGGTGAACTGACTTAGTTCAGGGACCTGAAAGAGGAGAAGGATGCTCACTCCATCCTACCGTTGCATTTGAGTGGCCCTCCATATTTAACGCGCAACTTATTGTTTCGATACGTCGCACAACAGATCCGGCACCGCAGAGTCTGGGTTCCATCGTGTGCCTTTGGCGGGAAGCAAGCACAAACAGCCACATCTATTATACGCGCGCGGAGGCCCGCCTCAGGCACAAGTGTTCGGAGATGTTGGTTCGGTGACGGGACAGTTATCGGCAGCACCGGAACTCACGGGCCCCCTTTTTGCTTTATGCACTATGAGTTTTACGCATGGCCAGGATGTGGCTTCGGGATGTGGCTTTCAGACCAACCTCGTTGGTCCCTTGCGTGTATGATGGGCCTTCACCCTCGGCTACTTCCGGTCCGTTGCAGCCTTCGCGCCATTTTGCCAGGAGAGGAAACGCCCATGTCCAGTATTCCGTCCAGTCCGCAAACACCCGGCGGCACGCTGCCCGCACCCCAGAATAGTTCAGGAGTAAAAATACTTCTGTGGATTGCCGGCATCGTTGTGGGGCTTATCCTGATTTCTTTTGCCAGCTGCGCCGCACTCGGCTTCTATGCCATGCACAAGGTGAAGCAGGCGGGATTCAATGCGGATTTGATGAAGAAGAACCCCGGTCTCGCCACCGCGAAGATGGCCGTCACCATGAGCCCTGACACGGAGATCGTTTCGAGCGACGACAATGCCGGAACCATCGTCGTCCGCGACAAGAAAACCGGCAAGACCGTCACCATGAAGTTTGACCCGCAAAAGAGGGCCATGGTCGTTACCGACGAGAACGGTAAATCGACCTCTATGACGACAACGGGTGATGGGGCAAACGCTGGCATGGAGATAAAGAGCCCCGAAGGCACCATGAGAATCGGCAACAGCGCCGACAAAGCTCCCGATTGGGTGCCCGTGTATCCCGGATCTTCTCCGCAAAACACATTCTCAGCGAGCAGTGGCGGTGAGCAGACCGGTTCCTACGCGTTTGTCACCAAAGACCCGGCCGACAAGGTCATGTCGTTCTACGGTGACTCTCTGAAATCGGCCGGCTTCGCCGTGTCCAACATGACCGGCAACGCCGACGGAAAAGTTGGAGGCATGGTCTCCGGTGAAGACAAGGCCAACAAGCGCGCTGTCGTGGCCACACTAGGAGTCGAAGATGACGGCACCCACGTAAATGTGACCTTCTCAATCAAACAGTAAACCTGAGGTTGCCCTTACCTCCGCGCCTTCTTGCATCCCTGTGCCTTCGATCAGCGGAAGACAAGGGAAATGGACTTGTGCTGGCAGCCAATGAGAGGCCATAGTCAGGGCGAGGCAGCTCCTGCGGACGGGGGCTTATATTTCGCTGGTGTTCAATCGGTTCTCTCGCGCGTGCTACCGCAGGTAGGAAAATCTCGGGCGTCGCATCGCCATTGCGCCCCAGCGAGCGTTCTGATAACGTGCCTGTCGTCTCTCTGAGGAGTCCTCATGCCCTTTTGTGCAACTTGTGGAACGCAGATCTCGGATGGAGCGACCTGTCCGAAGTGTGCTGGCAGCCAAAGCGTAAGCCCGGTGACACCTCCCTCCGCTGGACTCACTGACAATGTGGCTGGCGCTCTGGCTTACGTCACTATTATTCCGGCGATTGTGTTTCTGGTGCTGGAACCGTTCAACCGGAAGCGTTTTGTCCGCTTCCATTCCTTTCAATGTCTCTTCTTTGCTGTCGCTTGGACCGTGCTCTGGATCGGCCTGTCAATCCTTGCTCACATTCCATTCCTCGGGTGGGCAACAGTGCTGGTGTGGCCACTGGTCAGCCTGGTCGGTTTTGTGATCTGGCTGATTCTCGTGCTCAAGGCCTATCAGGGACAGATGTTCAAACTGCCCGTGATCGGCGATATGGCCGAGCAACAGGCTGGCGCCTAGACTGGGCCGGCTCATACCAGGCGGTAACCGAGCTTAGCGAAAAGGCCGGCAGTAGAGTCCTTCGCATCTCGGAGCACGAGGTAGTGCGCAGCCCCAAAAGAGCGGCAGCAAGGCTTACTCGCATGCTTCGGAGTTTGGCGTCGTTTCGAAAGGTTGTTGTTGAAAAATCCCGATTACAGTGCGCCGGGCTAAACCGGCATGAAGCACGAGAATGCAAAATTCTTACGAGAAAGGACTAGCGATCCACTCGGCCCCGAGTCTTGCGCTGGGCATCGCGAGGTGCACGGCGAAGCGTAAACAGGGGAATAGGTGGGGTGGGCTATTGAGCTCCGAAAAGATGCAATCCGGACGCCGACGCCCTTGTAATGCGCGGAAGGCAACAAGCGACTCAGCCGGGAGCAAGCTCAGCAGGGCATGGATGGGCTAAAGCGGCTAATACCCGATGCCGAGGCGTTTGTTCGCGAGGCTTCACCACGCCCGGTGATTGTAGATGCCGCGCTGGAACTGAACTGTCAAATGATCATCATGGGAACCCATGGCCGCTCGGGATTGGCGCATTTACTCTTGGGCAGCGTTGCCGAGTACGTCGTGAGGAACAGCAAGGTGCCTGTGCTTACTGTCCGTGGGGATTGACTGTCGGCCCCCACTCTGGCAATTCGCTAAGAAACAATAGACCAGCCATACGGTATCGAGCCGAAACCCACGCGACATTTCGGCAGGCGTGCCGACAGGCGGGCAGATCATATTGCCTTTGAAGCCGACGTAAGCAGGTGGAAAAACGGGTTGCGATTGACAATCGTCGTCCGAAGCGGCATTATTCGCCTACACAAGTTCCTCGGAAATTTGTTCCTGCCCCCCGGAGGACATCTATGGTTGAGTTTCTTCGCAAAATTTGCACGGACGATCAAGGACAGGATATCGCTGAATATGCCGTCATGCTTGCCGTCATCCTAGTATTGGTGATCGGCACTGTGCGCCTGATCGGGGGGAATGCCAACAACGCATACTCCACGGTTGCCAGTACTCTAGGCACCACTTGATAGATCAAATTTCGAGGTCACAAATGAGAGCGCCCAATCGTGGCGGGCCGTTTGCAGGTCTGGCGATGTGGTTAGACGGAGGATCAGCGTTATGCCACCTTCGGAGTCGGTTCGGGAGACCCTCACAATGGAAAAGACACAGCAAGAAATGCGCTGTCCAATCTGCGACAAGCGAGTGACGTTGCAGGAGGATACGTGCTTCGATGAAAACGGCAAAGCCGTC
>OBLU010002690.1_pt1 | contig 16225 bp, 11 predicted proteins | sample 1518681 | NCBI WGS metagenome assembly OBLU01 (sample SAMEA3539304, study PRJEB22396) | soil metagenome | biome: tundra; feature: field; material: soil | place: USA | collected 2010-05 | depth 0.15 m | reverse complement strand
CGAATCCGCACGACAGGAGAACGCCCGCATCCTCGCCGCGGTCGGCCTGGCCGACGATGGGGGGCCCGTCGAGTTGGTGACCACCGCCGGTGAGCAGCGCCGCGCCGGCCAGTTTCTCGGAGCCGGCACGGGTCCGCTGATCGGCATCCACGCCGGTGCCGACTGGTCGTGCCAAGAATGGCTCCCCGAGCGATTCGCCGAAGTTGCGGCGACGCTTCAGCGCCAGACGGGAGCCCGTCTCGTCCTCACGGGGTCGGCGACCCAGGCCGCGCTCCAGGACCAGATCGCGAGCGGCCTGCCACTGCCTCCGATCCGCACCGCTGGGAGGACGAGCTTCGGCGAATTCGTAGAAGTGATCCGCCGGCTTGATCTCCTCATCTGCGTGAGCACCGCCGCGTCAGCGGTCGCCGATGCGGTCGGCACGCCGAGCGTGGTCCTCCTCGGACCGGAGGACCGACGCCTGACCGGAATGGAGTCGAGCACCACCCGTCGCATCTTGCAGCCCGGGGGAACTCTGCCGACTGGCAGCTGGTGTGAGCTCGGACGCTACCCCATACTCTGGGCCTGCGAGTCACCGGTTTGTCGCGGGGTTGGCGGCCTGGACCGACTCAGACCGAGCGAGGTGACGGCCGCGGCGCTCGAGCTACTGGCGGTCTCAGGGCTGGTTCAGAAGCCAACCAGCAGAAGGCTGGCTAGCGCCTGCTAGGGGGCGCTCCCCGGGCAGGCACAGCTGCCATGATCCGTGACCATCTTGCACTGATGTGAGATCGATGGCCAGTGAGGGCCGTCCCGAGCCTGCCCGCCTCCAACTTCGGGTGGTGGTCGGAGTCCACGACGGTGTCCTGAGCGGGGTGAACACCTACGCGGAGCAGGTTGCGGCGGCGGGCGCGGCCGCCGGTGCGGAGGTGACGCTGCTTGCCACCCACGCGTCGCTGGCGCGGGAGCTAGCAGAGAGGTTGGCGGGCACATCGGTCACGGTGATGGACCTCGGCATGGCTCCGGCGACCCCGGGTCAGCGCCGGATGGAGCGGATCTTCCCCGCCTACGCGGCAGGGCGCCTGGCGTCGGCGATTCGCGTTGGCGCAGGCGGGCTCGGACATTTCGATGTCGCCCACGCGAACCATCCGCCCCTGGCCTCGGCTCTGCGACCGCTGGCCGACCGAGTCGTGGTGGCGGCGTGGTTTCACCCTCACGCTCCCGTCGGCCGCGCCATCGAGACCTGGAGGCACACCGGCCGGCGGTTCCCGCGCAGCCTGGGCTTGGCGGCCAAGGGCGTGCTCCACTACCGCAATGATGCCCGAGGTTACCGCGAGGCGGACGTCGCGCTCGCGCCCACCCGGCTGCTTGCCGACGCGCTGAGCCGCGCCGGCATCGCCGCGGTCCACTGCCCGCCGCCCTGCCGGGTGGAGGAAGAGGAGGTCGACCCTCCGGCCAATCCGACGAGCAGACCGCGACTGCTCGTCTGCAGCGGCGACCTTTCCCATCCGCGCAAGAACGTCGGTCTTGCCGTCGAGGCGGTGGGACGGCTGTCGCGCCGCCTTCCTGGGCGGATCTCCCTGGACCTGGTGGGCCGCAACGCTGAGCGGCTCGCCCCGCAGCTGCGACGGCTACCCCCCGAGGTGGAGGTGCGGGCGTGGGGAGCGCTCATTCCGGCGGACGTCCACGCCCTGATGAGGGATGCCGATGCCCTGCTCGTGCCCAGCCGTTTCGAGGAGTGGGGTTATGTGGCTGTCGAGGCCGCGCTTCGGGGCACGCCGGTGGTGAGCCTGGCGGTGTACCCATTCGAGGAGATGCTCGCAGGGGGGTTGGGAGCCTGCGCCGCCGCCCCCACGCCAGAGGGCTATGCGGACGCCATCGCCCTCGTCCTTGCCGAGGCACGCGACCGGGCCTCGGTCGCCTCCGTCGCGGCAGAGCGTTTCGGGGAGGCGTCCGTGGGCCACCGGCTCACCCGCGTCTGGGGCTTCGAGCGACCGCCCGTTCCCCGATGATCTCCGGTGGCGAATCCGCACGGGTTGGCCCGGGGCTCGCCTGGCGTCTGTCCCGGCCCCATAGGCGAGTGCCCATTCACCACTGGACCCCGATCGGGCAGAGTCGAGATGTGTCGGCGACTCATGCCCGGGGGCCAGACGGCGCCAGCGCAATTGGGAGCCATCACCCGTGAACCTCGCGGTAGACCCGCTGGCGACCGGGAAGTCGGCCGCCGAGGATGAGCCCACCTCGGGCGCCGCGGACGCGGCGCGGCCTGCGACCTCCGAGACCGCTGTGACCGGGCCCCGGTCCGGCGACGTGCTGGTACGCAACATCTCGGTGCTCACGGTCGGTCAGGTTCTGACCTGGAGCCTGACCCTCGTGTGGATGGTGGTCGTGCCCCGCCGCCTCGGGTCTTCCCAGGTCGGGATCTTCACGCTCGGGGCGGCTGTGACCGGTATGCTCATGGTGATCGTCGGGCTGGGGATGCGACCCCTCTTGGTCCGGGAGATCGCGGCGGATGCGAGCCGCGCACCCCGCCTGATCGGCGCCGCGGTCGTATTGCGGGCCATCTTCTCGGTGCCAGCGCTCGCCGTGGCTCTGCTGCTGGTCACGGTCGGGCCATTCCACGGTGATGAGGCGGCCGCCATCCTCCTCGGCTGGGCGACCTGCCTCTTCGCGGTGGTGTTCGAGCCGGTGGCCGCCGGCTTCCAGGCCATCGAGAAGATGCACTTCCTCGCCTACGCGACGGTGCTCGGCAAACTCGTCGGTACCGTCACCGGTATCGCCCTGGTGATGGTGGGCGTCCGGGCGGTCGGATTGCTGGTCATGGGGGTGGTGGTCTGGGCCCTGGTCGGGGGCCTCACCGTGGTATGGGCTCGGCCCTACTTCCGCATCGTGCTGCGTGTCACCCGCCGGGAGCTCCGCAGCCTTTTCGTTCAGAGCCTGCCCTACTGGGGTTTCGTCGCGTTCTTCACCATCTACCTTTGGATCGACTCGCTGATGCTGGCGGCGATGACCACGAGCACCGTACTCGGCTGGTACGGGCTCCCCACCCAGCTTTTCGGGACGCTGATGTTCGTCCCCACCATCCTCTCCACGGCCTGGCTGAGCCGGTTGGTGCGGGCTCACCAGGGCGGCATGGATACCCTGCTGCGGGCCGCCCGGCCGGCCATCGAGATGTCGCTGGTGCTCAGCATGCCGGTCTGCGTCGGCGCGGTGCTCGTCTCGGACCACCTGGTGGCCACACTGTACGGTCCGGGCTTCGCCCCATCGGGGCCGATCTTCGCGCTGCTCGCCTGCTGCGTTCCGCCGATGTATCTGAACATCATGGCCAACCAGGTGATGGTCGCCCGCAACCAGCAGGTGGTGTGGACCAAGATGATGGCCCTGGCCAGCGTGATCAACCCGCTGCTGAACCTCGTCCTCATCCCCTACTTCCAGCGGACGCACGGCGACGGGGCGATCGGCGCCTCGATTGCCATGATCGTCACTGAGCTCGTCCTCGCCGTGATCGGTATCATCCTGGTCCGCGACGTCTTCACCAGACAGACGGTCGTGCGGGTCCTCAAGGGGGCGGCGGCCACTGCGGGGATGGCCGTCGTGGTCCTATTCGGGTTGCGCGCCGGGCTCGTCGTGGGCGTGATCTCGGGAATGGTGAGTTTCCCGCTCTTCGCCATGGCCGCGCGGGTGCTGTCTGGGGACGAGCGAACCTACCTCCGCGATCTCGTCTCCGGTATGTTCCGAGAGTTGGGGTCGCGGCGCTCCGGGCGGGCTCCGGCCGCGGCGCGAGGAGCAGGGTCGACGGACGCCGAAAAGGGGAGCATGGTCTGAGCCGCGGTCGGGCCCCCGGCCACCGCCTCTTCGCCGGCTCAGACGGTGCCGGCGGACGGCCGCTCGGGACCAGTCCCTGCTGGGCGGGCAGCCGACTGGCTCGTTGCGCGGTATCGACCCGACGACCGGTCCACCGGGTAGCGGAACGACAGTCGCATGCCTCGGCCGAAGGCCACGAACCGGCCTAGCCCCGTGGGCCGCCGGCCCCGCACGATGTTGGTCCAGATCACCGTCCGCCCGAACCAGAGCACGAGAAGCGACGGCAGGATCGTGACATCACCCATCCTCAGGCGCTTCATGCAAGTGGCTCCCTCGGACGTCGCCGAATCCCACGAGAGGTCTCGCAGCTCCGGACCCCAGGTCCGCAATCCATGGTGAACCACCGCCGGCTCGGGGAGGTCGAGGACTGGCTGACCTGCGCTGAGCATCCGGTAGACCAAGTCGAGGTCCTCGCCGGCGCGGAGTGGGGCCCCGGTCCCGAGCACCTCATCGAAACCGCCGACGCTCCGCAGCAGACCGGCGCGAACACAGACGTTGGCTCCGATTCCCTTTGCCCTGAAGGCGAGCCAGGGAGATCGATGGACCCGGGGGCGGGGGGGGATGAAGGCCGGGATGGTGCCCTGCCGCGGGTCGTGTGGCCCTGGACTGACGCCGGCGCAAACCATGCCGACGCTCGGGTTCTCGCCAAGGGCACGCTCGAGATCGAGCAGCCAGTTGGGCGGGGCCACGCAGTCGTCGTCAGTGAATGCGATGATTCGCCCCCGCGCTCTGCCGATGGCGATGTTGCAGCCCACCGACTTGCCAGTTGTCTCCGAGCGGATGTAATGGAAGCGCGGATCGTCTCCGACGGCATCCCGGTAGGTCTCCTCGGAGCAATCATCGACGCTCTGATCGACGAGGATGACCTCGTAGCTGTCGTGCTCTTGTTGCCTCAAGCTGTCCAGGCTCGGTTTGATGCTGGCCCCCCTATCGCGCGTTGGCACGCACACAGTGATCCGTGGCAGCACGCTGTCCCGATCAATCATCGAGGCCGCCCGGCCGGTTGGGCAGATCGGTGTCCTCGTGCCCGAAGCGGCCCGCCAGGACTAAGCCGGCGTCGAAGCCGTCGACCGGCGCGGATGGGGTCGGTCCGGACCGCCGCTCTAGCACCGATCTTTGGAACATGGTGGTTGATAGTCTGGTGCCGGTGCGCTGGTCGGGACGCACACGCTTACACGTCGGCGCCTCGCGACTGGCGCCGCAACCGGGGTGTCGGCTCCGCTCGCGGCGTGTGGATCGGGAGGTTCGGCCCGATAAGGATGTGGGGCCATGCCTTTCGACGCGACCGACCGCGGCCACCGGCGCGGCGCGTACTTGCGGCGGGTTGGGTTAACCGCGTACCTGAAGCTCGCCGTGATGCCTCGTACGAAGGCCGCTAGCGTGAGCAGCCCGGTGGGGCGGCGCAGTAGGACGAGGTTGGCCCACCGCGGCTGGCGCAGCACCATGACCACCATCGAGGGGATTACGGCGGGGTCCGCCAAGCGCAGGTGCTTGGCATACACCACCCCGTCACCGAAGGCGTAGGCGCAGAGCAGGCGCCGTGTCTCGGCCCCGCTCTTGAGGACTTCGTGGTGAACGATGGCAGGCTCAGGGAGCTCGAGGACCGGATGGCTGGCGCGCAGGAAGCGGTAGAGGAGATCCTTGTCCTCGCCGCCCCTGAGCGGTGCTCCGACGCCAAGTAGTTCGTCGAATCCGCCTGCCTCGCGAAGGGCCGCGGTGCGGAAAGCCATGTTACCCCCGCCCGCGGCCGCTACCCGATAGGACAGCCAGGGAGATCGGTGCAGCCGCACGTGGGTGGGGGTGAAGGCGGGCGTGTAGCCGAGGTCGCCAGCGCCCGGTGCCGCGGTGATCCTGCCGCAGACCATGGCCGCCTGGGGATGGAGGTCGAGCGCCTGCTCGATCCCAGACAGCCAGTTGGAGGGGACCACGCAGTCGTCATCGGTGAACGCAACGATGATGCCCCTGGCGTGCAGCAGCCCGATATTGCATGAGACGGCCCTTCCAACGGTGCTGCTGCGCACGTATGCGAAGCGCGCATCGCCTCCGAGGGCCTGATCGAACGTCCGGCGACAGTCGTCGTTGGTGCTCTGGTCGACCACGATCACCTCGAAGCTGTCGTGGTCCAGCCGTCGCAGGCTCTCTAGGGTGGGGGTGATGGTCGTTCCCCGGTTCCGGGTCGGGATGCAAACCGTGATCCGGGGTGTCCGGCCGAGGTCGCCGCCGATCACGGTTGCCGTCCGGACCGGCCTCGCGCGATCAGTGGGAGGCCCGTCATGGTTCGCACGGGCCTCACCATGCGCTCGACTCGGAGCGCTGGCGATGGGCGGTCGTCACGGGGTTGGGGCGTGGGCCCAATTGGGACGGGACAGGGGTCCTGGTTGCGGCGCTCCCCGAGACCGGTAAGCCCTTCTCGGGACATGCGCCCCACACCGCCGGGATACCGGGACGGGGCCATCGATTTCTTCCCATTTCCCGGGAGCACCTTGCAGTCTGACACTGAATCGCCCTGGCCGCGCGGCTGCCGTCGCGGCTCGATGCGTGCTCGCCGGTGGTGCGGCCATTAGAGAGCATGACGATGTTGGCTACGAGTCGGCGAGTCTCTCAGGCCTTGCGTGAGCCTCAGGTGCCCGAATGGAGGCCGTGCCGCATCTCAATAGGCTCCTCGCCCGGACGCAACTGCCAACAGGGTCTTCCAGAGCACTGTCGTGTCGAGCAGCACTGACCAGTTCTCCACGTACTGCAGATCGAGGCGGACGGTCTCTTCCCACGAGAGGTCGGAGCGGCCGCTCACCTGCCACAGACCGGTGATGCCGGGCTTGACCAGGAGACGGCGCCGACGCAGGTCGCCCGGGTAGCGATCGACCTCGGAGCGCAGTGGTGGGCGCGGACCGACCAGCGACATCGAGCCGGTGAGGACGTTCCAGATCTGGGGGAGCTCGTCGAGCGAGTAGCGGCGGAGGATGCGGCCCACCGGGGTGACCCGCGGATCGCAGCGCATCTTGAAGAGAACTCCCTCGTATTCGTTCAGGTCGAGAAGCTCGCTCTGGAGTTGATCCGATCCTACGTACATGGTTCGGAACTTCAGCACCGTGAACTCGCGGCCGTGGAGACCGACACGACGCTGCCGGAAGAGGACCGGTCCGGGGCTGCTGACGCGGACCGCGATCGCGATGCCCGCAAACAGCGGAGCCAGGGCAACAGTGAGGAGCGTCGCGCCGACCCGGTCGATGACCGCCTTGGCCATCCAGTTGGTGCCGGTGAACTCCGCCTCCTTGACGTGGAGGAGGGGCAGCCCGCCGACGGGGTAGACGAGCAGCCGGGGGCCGGCCAACTCCGTCACCCCGGGAGCGACGAGGAGGCGGATCCCGGTGCCCTCCAGGCTCCATGAGAGGTGTCGGAGATCGCTACCCGTCATCATGGCCGACGCGGACACCGCGATGGTGTCGGCATGGGCTCCCTGCGCCGCCTCGATCACTGCGTCCACTCTGCTCGTCAGCGACGGGTCCGGCGCGCCGGTCAGGGCCCCCGGGCTCTCGCTGGGGCACACGCCAACAACCCTGAGCCCCGCGTGGGGAAGCCGGGCTATGTGGTTGACCAGCCCTTCCGCCTCCGGCCCCGATCCGACCACCATGACCCGGTGGAGGGCGCCCCCGACCCGGAGGCGACGTCGGAGCAGCAGCCGCCCGGCCAGGTGCACGGCCAGGCTGAAAAGGGTCAGTGCCGTCACGGTCACGGCGGCAACCTGGCGCGAGAGGTCGCTGCGGGTGAGGTAGGACGCGCAGACGATCACGCCCAGCATCCAGAGCCCGGCGTTGGTGATCCGGCCGAACTCAGCCGCGCCGGCGGCCAGGCGGCGGTTGCTGTAGACGCCGCTCGCCATCAGCAGCGTCAGCCACGCCACAGGCCCAGCGAACACGAGGATCAGGTATGGCGCTCCCGGGCCGAGGGGGTCTTTGGCACCGAAGCGCCCAACGAGGGCGAGCAGGATCGCGCCGAGGGCTGCGGCCAGGTCGGCCGTCATCAGGGCCAGTTGCAGGCGTGGCGTGGAGATCCGTGTGACGGTGACGGCCGCCGGCGAGAGCGCACTGACCGAACTGATCTGGCCGACGGGACGCGACCGTACCGGGACTCCGACGAGGTTGACGTCCCCCTCCTTGAGCATGCCCCCATCGTGATGGCCACCGTTCCGTGACGCGATGGGAGATTTCCGCGACACCCTGGGCGATTGTCCCCTCCCGCGTGACCCGCCGAAAGGTCGCGGCGGCGTTTGCCCGCGGACCCCTTCGTCGGTAGGGTCCACGCCATGCTGGCGGATTCGATTCCGAAGGCGGCCATGGCCGCACCCGGAGACCCTGAGTCACGGTGATCCATTACCTATCGCCGATCATGGCCGTTGGGATCGCATTCAGCGGGCCGGGACCTTGGGTGAGGGTGCCCGCGCGATCTGCCCGACCACCGGGGGCGAGTCGCCTAGGCACTGGTCGAACCAGCCCTGACGGGCTGGGCGTTCTCGCCGAGCCAGCCGCCAAAGGTCACGGCAAACCCCGACGACACGCTGCCTTAGCGTGCCCTAACCTTCTCTCAACGGCAGGCCGTTCGTCACCACGGATCCCGGGACGCTTTTGGGGGGCAGACGCCTTCACCGGGGGTGAGGGGGTGGGGGAAGGCCATTGTTGGGGGGAAACCATGGTGACCGTCGCAACGGTTCCTGAGGACGACGTGGCGCTGCTGACGGCGTACCGTCAGGGTGACCAGAGCGCCTTCGCCCGGCTGGTGGTCCGCTATCAGGCTCGCCTGCGGGGGATGTGCTGGAACTACCTGCACGATTTCGAGATGGTGGAGGATGTGATGCAGGACACCTTCTGCCACGTGCTCGAGCGCACCCCCAGTGTCACCGACAACTTCAATGTCAGCGCCTGGGTTCACCGCATCGCCGCCAACCTCTGCATTGATGAGCTGAGGCGCCGAGCGAGGCGGTCCGCGGTCCACGTCAGTGCCGACACCGCCGGTCCTGCCATGCTGCAGGTCATCGACGCCGACCGCAGCGGCCGACCTGACGAGGCGCTGGAGCTGGACATGACGCGACAGCTGGTCCGCGCGGCGATCCTCTCTCTCCCCGAGCGCCAGCGCGATGTTCTGGTCCTGCGCGACGTCTCCGGGTACTCCGAGGCGGTGACCGCTCGCCGCCTGGGCATCTCCAGTGGATCGGTCCAAGGTCTGCTGCATCGTGCCCGCGAAGGCTTCAAGGAGGCGTACCTGGTGCTGGCGCGCGACGACGCGATGCCGGTGGAATGCAGCCAGGTTGCGTTCGTCTTCGAGCACCTGCGCCTGGCTTCGCTGCGCAAGGACCGTCTGCGCAACGTCGAGAGGCACCTCGCCGAGTGTCCCAGGTGCGAGGCTCGCTTCGGCGCGGCCGTCATACGCACCGGCACCACATTCCCCGCCGTGGCGGCCTGATTCGGGCTCGACCTGACCCGTCCAACGAAACTGTCCCAAACGCTACCCGCCGCCGCGGGACATACCTCCCACCCGGCCGGCCGGCCGACCCCGCCGGCTCCTCGTATTGGACCGTGATCCCCAAGACCTTCCACCACATCTGGCTCGGGCCGCGCGACTTTCCTCTCGAGGCAGTCCGGATGCGTGAGACCTGGTCCCGCCATCATCCCGACTGGCAGATGCGATTGTGGCGAGAAGCCGATCTCGGGTGGCTTAGGAACCAAACCCTCTTCGAGCGAGCCACGTCGTACGAGCAGAAGGCAGACATCGCGCGGTACGAAATCATCGGCCGATACGGAGGCGTCTACCTCGACACGGATATGGAGTGTCTGCGCCCCATCGACGGACTCCTCGTCGGACTCGGCTTCTTTTCCGGGCGCGAGTCAGCGCAGGCGATCGCGATCGGAATCATGGGTGCGACGCCGGGCCATCCCCTCCTCCGTGAGCTCGTGGCGAGTCTACCGCCATCGTGCCTAACTCAACGACGTATCAACTATCAGACTGGACCGTGGCTGCTAACCAGGGTCGTGGAACGACACAGATGGGAGGAGCGGTCCGGGGTGCGGATCTTCCCGCCGGCATTCTTCTATCCATACCACTGGTCCGAGCCGGAACGCCAAGACGAGCCATTCCCCATGGCGTTTGCTGTTCATCACTGGGGCACCCCATCATGGCAGCGGTCTGCTGGCGTGAGGGCAGCTCTCTCAGATCTCCACGTGAGCAGCGTGTTTGATGCGCGCTTGATACTCTCCGAACTCAGTGCGGGCGGTCGTGGCTGGTTCGCACGGTGGGCCCGGAGGCGCGCCGGCCAGGTCAGGGAGTCGATCAAGCGTCGCTCCCGGCGCCGGCTAGATGCAAGAGACCCCTGACCGACGAGACTCTTGGCGGCTAGGCTGTCCTGTCGCGAAGAAGTGCCGACGCAATTGAGCTAGGCTGTCCGCAGCGCCACCCCATCTACCGGTCGCGAACCCTCCAACTTCAGGTTGCGGTCTCCACGGTGGCCAGCACGGCCGGGCCTACCCTGACAAGCTCAGGGTGCACGATGATCCGCGTTGTAGCCAGTTGCGGGCGTTCCGGCCAGTCAAAGTTGGCGCTGAAACCGCTATCGTTGAGTCTCTGCCCGCCGTCGCAGGTCCGAGGTCACACCCCGGTAAGGGCCCCTTAACCTAGGAGTTGGTTCACACGGTGTCAGTCGACTTGGTAGGCACGCCACTCGTGGTGGTAGCACATCCAGACGACGAGATCATCTGGCTCGCGCCGGCGACGGCCCACGCAGCGACTATTATCGCCGCCTTCCCAATTCACGCTGACGACCCTGCCATTACCAACGGGCGCGATTTCGTGCTCGCTCACTACCCAGTTGGGGGTTTTGAGTTCCTACCCTTGCGCGAAGCGGGCGTCTACCGTCAATCCGACTGGCTGCGCCGGGCACCCGCGCCTTACGGTGTGACTCTCTCTGCACGGTGCCCCGTCGGACGCGCTCGCAGGTATTTGGCGAATTACGACGCATTGCTCGAGCTTATCGAACCATACGTGCGCAGACACGCCGTGATCTACACTCACAATCCGTGGGGAGAGTATGGCCATGAGGAGCATGTTCAAGTGTCCAACGTGGTCACGTCGCTCGCACGGCGATATGGCTGTTCCGTCTGGGCATGGGACGGTCTTCCCGAGCGCCGACTCCTGAGGCTCGGGATGCGGCTTCGAAGTGACTTCTACGGCCAACGACCGCTCACGCTACCCCGAACGGAGTTGGAGGTCGACGCCTCTCTGTATCGTTCCATCCGGCAGCTCTACCTCTCCCAGGGGGCCTGGACGTGGGACTGGGGGTATGAGCCACCCGCACTCAGCACCTACATACAGCTGGTCCGGCAAGGCGAGGTGCTGCTTACGCCACAAATCTCGGCCCAGTGGTCCCGACCTCTGGGCATCGCCTCTTACCGCGCCGTCGAGCCGGCACGTTCAGCGTGCTTGATGCTGGCGAGGGCCGCAAGGGCAGCGGAGCGGCGGATTCGGCCGCTCTGGAAGTGACGTCGCAGCCACGACGTCCCGTCCCCTCGGTGTATCCGTGAATCCCGACTTTACATCCCGCCGATGCCATCCGTTGGAGGCTCCCTTCGCGTCGATCTATCGCGCAACCGAGGACGAAGAACATGGCGCGCCTGATGGGCTCCAGATCAGGCTGCCTGAGCGTCCAGTGTGGCGATCCGGATGAGGTTGTAGCCGGCTCCGGTCATCAGTAACCACGCCCGGTTGCGCTGCAGGCGGATGTAAGCCCAGCTTCCGTCCCCCGGCCAGCAGGCGAAAATCAACACCCTGTTAGTCGGCGCTGATGGGGTGCAAGCGCCGCGGCGCGTCCACGGCGCCCGTGGCCGCGACCCGGAAGGTGGCGGTGCACCCGCCCTTGGAAATACGGAGGCCGTTGGCAACCGTTTCGGCGGTCCAGCCCTCCGCTGCGGCGTGGGCATTGGCGAAGAGCTGGTGAAGGGTGCGCAGCGCGCCCTGGGCCTCGGGCCGTTCCAGCTCGGCGGTCAGCTCGGTGCTCACGCCTCCAGGGACGCTCATGCAGACGACATGGCTCCTGGCGGTGACGACGGTCGCGTTGCTGCCGTCCTTGAGATGTTGACGGCAGCCGGGCTGCGTCCTCATAGGATCGCCGTCTGTCGATCGGCGTCGACGCCGGAGGCTTCGCGATCGGTCGGGATCGAAGCGCGGATCGAGCTGGTCGACGGCGGCGCAGCGACCAGCCGCTGCCAGATGGTCATCGGCACCAGGACGCCAACCAGCCATGAGGCGCACGCCGCGTAGCGCAGCCCGAGCCGCCGTGGCTCCTGGATGAGGCGGTAGAGCCACTCGAGGCCGATTCGGCGGGCCCAGCCAGGGGCCCGGTTGAGCCTTCCGGCCAGCAGGTCAAAGGTGCCTCCGACACCGATGGCCACCGACACCGGCAGGCGGTCGCGGTTGGCCGCGATCCAGAGGTCCTGCTTAGGGTGGCCGAAGGCGACCAGCAGGATGTCGGCGCCCGCCTCGCGGATGCGCTCGACGATGCGGTCGTCGGCGAGCCCCTCGAGGGGGAGGAATGCAGGTTCGTAGGTGCCCGTCACCCGAAGGTGAGGGTGTCGCCGGGTCAACTCGGCCGCGGCCTCTGCGGCCACGCCGTCCGTGCCTCCCAGGAGGAAGATCCGAGCGCCGCGGCGCTCCGCCAGGGCGGCGAGCTCGGGGACCAGGTCAGCCCCGGCGACGCGGCCTGGGAGCCGTCGGCCGAGCACGCGGGAGAGCCACACCACCGGGGCGCCATCGGCGATATTGAGGCCGGCCTCGCCCAGGGTCCGGCGCACCGCACGACGGCGCCGAGCTGTGACCAGGAACTGGAGGTTGACGGTGCACACCTGGAGCGGTGATTCCGCGCCCAGCGATCCGAGGATGCGCTCGGCCGCCTGCCGCAGGTCCACCGGGTCCACCGGCACGCCGCAGATGTCGAGCCGGTCAGCCGTCGCCTCAACGTGGTCCGACCGGTTCGCTGCGATGGGCTGCGTCGGGGTGATGAGGCGAAGGCGGGCGGTCTCCGCGGGTCGCTCGGTCCGCTCCCACCGGTCGGCGCCGAGGCCGCCTCGCGCCATCCCCAGGTAGGTCCCCACCTTCGCGACGAGGAAGCGCGGCGCGGACAGCAGAGCCCGGTATGCCGAGGCTGGGGCTCGCGCCGCCCGGAGCCCGATCACCACGTAGGCGACGAGCAGCAGGCTGCTGGCGGCCCAGATGCCCACCGTCCAGAGCGGCACCGCGCCGGCGATTCCGATCGCCAGGCTGACGCCGCCACCGATCAGGTTCAGCATGACCAGCAGACCGAGCGGTGGGATGGCCAGGTCGATGGCCGTGTCCAGGAGCGACCAGCGCCTACGCAGCACGGCCACGCCGAGCAGTCGGGGAAGACGGGCAAGGACGACGTGGAGACGCCCGCCCTCCCAGCGCATCCGCTGGGTGGCGGCGGCCCCGCCGAGACCGGGGGCCGGCGCGAACACGATCGCCCGGGGGGCAAAGCGGGGTCGGACGCCGGCGAGCCGGAGGTTGATCGAGTACTCGAGATCCTCGGTCCCGGTGAACGCGTTCCAGGGTATGCGCTCAAGCAGAGTGCGGCGGAAGAGCATCCCGTTGCCGACCAGGGAGGAGGGGAGCCCCAGGGCGGCCCGCCCCCGGAAGCGGGTTCGGTGGAAGAGAAGGAACGCGGCTTGTCGAAGCGGGATCGCGGAGCCCGATCCGTCGTCGAGCACGAGATACTCGCCCTGTACCGCCTCCGCCCCGGCTGTCATGGCGGCCTCGAGACCGCGCAGGAGCCCCGGCCCTGCGATGGAGTCGGCGTCGACCACGACGACGGCGTCCACCGGATTGGGCTCGGCGAGGAGCCGGTCCATCGCCCAACGCAGCGCCCGCCCCTTGCCCCGGAGGTCGGGCTCGTTGCGGACCATCACCTCGGCGCCCGAGGCCAGGGCGATCGCGGCCGTCGTGTCCGTGCAGTTGTCGGCAACGACCACGACTCGGGTGAGGTGCGCAGGGTAGTTCTGGGCGCGCAGCGAGGTGAGGCACCGGCCCAGCAGCTCGGCCTCGTTGTGGGCGGGGACGACCACGACAAGACGGCTGCATCCCGCGTCGCCGTGTGGGGCTCGCAGCGGGCGATGCGCGGCGATGGCGAGCAGGAGGAGGTAGAGGGCGGCGAGGGAGGTCAGGCTGCCGCCCGCGGTCAGCAGCAGCGTCCCCGCCAATCCCACATCCACACTCATCCTCCTCAGGCTCCGGTGAACCGAGCGTAGGGGGAGGTGGCTTCCCGGGGAATGGGCCATCGCGGTGATCCGGGTCCGAGCAGCCGGTCGGATTCAGAGGTGTCCCCGGGAACCTCGGGACTTCCGCCCAGGATGGGGATGCGGGCTGCCCTCGCCCGCCGTCCCGGGATAGGCCCTCAGGCGAAGGGTCCCATCCGGGCGCCGGAACGTCGAGGTGCTGCGACGATCCACGCTGGGACGGCGGGAGTTGGAGCGGCCTGGTGGATGGTCCCGGGGTCAGGCGCTCCTGTGGTGCCGCGGCAGGGTGAGCTGCCGGCGCAGGGTCAGCTGCCGGCGAAAAGGTCCGCCGACGAGCAGGCCCAGGACCACGACGATGATCAGGATGGAGGCCGCTGAGCCGAGGGCGATGGCCGCTGGCGAGGCCGCGATCGAGGCCGCGGTCGCCTTGTCGGCGAGGGTGGCCGTCGCTCTCGGGGTGTGGCCGGTGGAGCTGTTACCGGTGGTGGGGAGGACGGACCCCTTGCCGTGGCCCCTGGAGGGCGGGGTGCGGCTGGGCCCGGGTGTCGCCGTCGGCCAGTGGCCGTTTCCCGGCTTGGAAGTCGCGGATGGAGACGTACGCGGCTTGGCCGCGGCGGTCGACGTGGACGATGGGCTCGATGTCGGCTTCGACGTTGACGTCGGCGTTGCCGTTGCCGTTGGCTTTGGAGTCGACGTTGGCTTTGCCGTTGCCGTTGGCTTTGGAGTCGACGTTGGCGTTGCCGTTGGCTTTGGTTTCGATGTCGGCGTGGGAGTTGATGTCGGGGTGGACGTTGGCGTTGGCGTGGAGCTCGGGTCCGGGCTGCCTGGTAGGGAAGCCAGGTGCGCCTGGTAGCCGGCCCCGAAGCCGGAGCACGCCGCTCCCGAGTAGTCGGAGATCAGCACCGCGGAATCCCCACATCCCCAGGTGTCCCAGGTCCAAGCGAGATACGAGACCCCGTGGGCATCCGCCCAAGCCATGTAGCCGTCAATGAAACTGGCCACGCCGTCGGATTCCCCAATCTCCCCGGCGATGATCGGGTACTGGGCGGCGATGGGCAGCAGCTCACTGTTCCAGCAGGAGACCGTCACACAGGGGTAGTTGAAGTTGTAGACGTGGAAGCTCATCGCGAGCTGATGGTCGGGGTCGGTGGGAACATAGTTGAGCCACTGACTCGGGTCGTTGGCAAACTGCTCTGCCCCCACCATCACGATGTTGGTGGCCCCTGTGCCGCGGACAGCGTCGAGCATGTCCTGCATGCTCGCCACCCGCCAGTCACCGAACTTCGCCGAATTCTGATTGGTGATGCAGCCGGTCCCGACGTACGCGCACCACCAGTTGCCGTAAGATCCATCGATCTCAGCCTGGCAATTGGACGGCGCCCCGGCAGCACACCCGACCATGCCGATGTTATTGGGTTCGTTGAAGAGGTCGAAGATGGTATCGGGGTCGTTCTTGAACGCCGACCCCACGCTGGCCCACATCGCTGGAGCATGGTCGTAGTCGGGGAGGTTCTCCTGGTAGGTTGCGGGCGAGGTGCCAGGGGCGGCCCAGTGGAGGTCGAGGATCGCGTAGAGGCCGTACGAATGAAGCAGGCTAACGTACGCCTCGATCGCCGACTGGTAGGCGGAGGCCGACACCCGGGCCCCGTTGATACCCAGCCAGCAGTCCTCGTTGAGGGGGATGCGGACTGCGTTGACTCCTGCCCACGAGGCAATCGCCGCTACCGAGGCGGCATCCGACGGCCCGTCGAAGATCCCGCCATTCTGGACGCACATGTACTCGGTGCCGGAGCGGTCGACACCGTGGAGCGTCACCACGTTGCCGGCGGAGTTCACGACTTGATTGCCCTCGACATGGATCGGCAGCAGCGTCGACGCCGCGGTGGCGCGCACTCCAAACCCCTGCGATAGCGTGGCGGCGGCGAGCGTCGCGATGGCGACGCCCACCAGGTGCTTGACGAATCCGCGTCGGGTGCGGGGAGGGGGAGCGGCCATGAGCGCCTCCAGCGGTTTGAGGTTGTCGGCGGCTGGGCCCCCCCGCGAGGTGAAGCGGCAACACCTTCCCGCTCCACCGAGATCGCGGACGCCCTTATCCC
>OBLU010002689.1_pt1 | contig 16226 bp, 15 predicted proteins | sample 1518681 | NCBI WGS metagenome assembly OBLU01 (sample SAMEA3539304, study PRJEB22396) | soil metagenome | biome: tundra; feature: field; material: soil | place: USA | collected 2010-05 | depth 0.15 m | reverse complement strand
GCCGCCGCTTCGAAATCGAAGTAGCCCGGATTGCCGCAAAGGACACACTGGGCGCGGGCGATGTGCTGCACGGTGCTTTCTGTCACTACTTTGCCATCGAGCCTGACTTCGCGCCGGCGCTGCGCAAGGCTTCCGCAATTGCAACGCAGTCCTGCCTGAGTCTTGGCCTGAAGGAATGGGCCAAGAACAAGTAACTAAGCTGCGGCAATGTGATTGATCAAATCCGATTGCTCGGCTTTGCTCGCGGCTCCGATGGTGAATGCGTCCAGCAACCCCAGCGAAAGGGCATAGTGGATGGCTTCCTTCTTGCGGTTGCCCAGTTCACCCTGGCCAAGAATCTTCATGCCGATGATTCCCTTCCCGGCCGCGCGCATCTGCTTGATGACGCCTATCACTGTCTCCGGGTCGGCATCCATATACGCGCCCACGGGATTGATGCGGACCAGGTCCACCTCAACCCACGGCGAAGCGGCCGCCGCACGCAATGCTTGAATCGAGTGGCAACTTACGCCGTGCGCGCGAATGATGCCCTTCTCCTTGGCTTCGGAAAGCACGTCCATCACGCCACGATAGCGAGTGGTCCAGTCGGCTTCCGTAACGCAATGAACCAGGCACACATCGATGTATTCCGTGCCCAACTCGCGGCGATAGCGGTCCAGATCGGCGCGCACGCCCTTGGGGTCGCGGTTGCCCGTCTTTGTCAGGACGGTAACCTTGTCGCGAGGCACATGCTTCAGGGCCGAGGCCACATACGGATGGCTCCCATACCCATCGGCGGAATCGAAAAACCGCAAGCCATTGTCATAGCCCTGGAGCAGCAGCGCGGTGAGCGCCTCCATGCCCAGGGCGGTCTGGTCGGAGCGGTGTCCAAATCCGTGCGTGCCGGTGCCCATGGCCAGGCGGCTGGTCTTTATGCCGGTCGAGCCAAGCATGACGGTGTCGTGGGCGTTGAATTTCTGGGGAAGCGGCGGCAGTTCCGCGGCAAATGCGACGCCCTGGTTTGCCAGCGTTGAACCAACCCACACGGCGCCAAGGCCGCGCGCTGCGTTGACGAGGAAATCTCTGCGTTTCATCGTTCCTCCGGGGGGATGAGGATCCGAACTAGTTTGCAGTTTACCTCTGATCCGTCCGTTCCGCCAGAGGGAGCCGCCGGGCTCGTTTCCTATACTGGATAGAAGCAGATGACAGCCAACGCAAAATCCGGCCCGCACCGCCGTATCGTTCTCACGGGCTTCATGGGCTCTGGCAAAACCACGGTCGGCCCCTTGGTTGCGGCCAGCCTTGGCTGGAAATTCCTGGATGTGGACGACTTGATTGAGGCGGAGGCCGGCGCAACCATCGCCGAGTTATTCGCCAGCCATGGTGAGACCGCTTTCCGCGAACGGGAGCACACGACCGTTGCTCGGGTGGCCTCCGGCGATGCGCTGGTCCTCGCCTTGGGGGGCGGCGCCATCGAGCGCCCGGAAACCCGCGACCTGCTGCTGAACCTTCCAGGGACGCTCGTAGTTCATCTGGAAGTGGAACTTGCCACTACGCTTGCGCGCTGCCGCGGCACGGAGGGGGTACGGCCCATCCTTGCGGATCAGGCCAACCTGGTCAGCCGCTATCAGAAGCGGCTTCCGCTCTATCGCATGGCGCATGTCTCGATTCCGGTGGACGCCCTGACCCCGGAGCAGGCCGTGGAAGCGATTCTGGTTGCCGCAGGGCTCAACTGACCACCCCGGTCAGAAAATGTTGCCGCGGAAGAGATAAACCAGCTCGATGAGCAGAATCAAGACAACCGTAACCTCCAGAAAGAAGGCGCGGCTCTGGTTGAACTGGTCCACCATGTAGCGATAGAGTTCCTCTGCTGTCTTCAACTTCTGCACCACCAGGTTCTTGTAATCCGGGACGCCCACCTTGGCCGCCGCCACCCTGTAGAGCCGGGCCGCGAACATATCGCTGAGGAACTTGATCGCGTTGTCGGCGTGTTCGGTCAGTTCACCCACTTCGAGCAGCACTGTGTGCAGGTTGGTGGCCGACTTGGCCAGCCGCCAGCGCGCGAATCGCCCGGTCTTTTGCGCCAGTGAGTCGTAAACGCTGTCCAGAATGCCAGTCAGAAGCTCGTCGTAGTGGCGAAACTCAAGCAATTGCGAGTTGGCATACTCCAGGAGCTGAATCGCCGTCTCGGCCCCGGCCGTGCTGTCGTAAAGGAATGCGGCATTCCAGCCAATCACCGTGACGTCGTTTGCGTAGTAGGAGATCTGCGAATGGAGTACCTCAGTGCACTCGCCCTCAGACAACTGAAGCCGGTCGCCGCGAACCACCTGCGCAATCTGCGCTGAGTGATCCCGGGTGAGATCTATGGCGGTGGGCGCTCCGGCTGCTTCGCGGACATGGAAAATAAAGTAGTCCTCGCTCAGCCAGCGGGAATACGGCTTGACCATGGCGGTTGGCACCCGTTCCAGCCTTTGCCGGACGATCGGCTCCACGCGCGAGGCAAAATCAACGTCCCATATCCAGCGGCTGGCCAGGTGCACCAGGCCTTGCCAGTCCCCTGAAAAAGGTAGCTGCAAAATCACGCTGACAACGCCGTAGTCGTAGTATTTGATCTCTCCTTCCAGACGCTCGCCGCTGTCGAGGATCAGAGGTTCCAGTGGCCCCACAACCGGCGGCCGCTGATAGCGCACGTAAGCCGGCGCCGAGTGCTTCATGCTCGGCTGTTGCAGGGTGCGGGCGCTGACCGCCTGCTGCAGGAGATCGAGACGCAACTCTTCGCACACATCGAATTGAATCAGCACCAGCACGGAGCCGTGCAGAGAAGCCTGAGCCGGGATTGAAGGAGCCGTGGACACTTTACCTCCGCATGGTACTTCATTCCGGGACGGCCTGGCCGCGGCCATCCCGCTTGCTATCATCATTGCAGGCTTCCGGCTGCACCACGAGCTGGCGATTCCCGCCGAGGTATTCACATCAAAAGATGACAGCCGCTCTCCAACCGGATCTCGCCACCCTCGGTGAAGGTGAACCGCACCCGCCGGTTCACAGTCCGATTCGTGTGCCGCAACCCGGCGCAACGGCCACACTTATCCACGACTGCCGCGAGTTGTTCAAGGTGAAAGTCGTGGCCCTGGTGTTGGTCACAGGCTGGGGAGGCTTTTACCTTGGCTCGATGCAGTCCGGGATTTCCAGCGTGCAGCGAGGGCTGCTGGACACGCTACTCGGAATTGGTCTCGTTTCCGCGGGGGCAGGGGCACTGAACGAGGCCCTGGAACGTAAGACCGACGCGCGCATGATTCGCACTGCGGACCGCCCACTGGCAGCCGGGCGCTTTTCGCTGACTCAGGGCATTTTGGCTGGCCTGGCTGCACTTGCGCTAGGCGGCGTCTGGTTGCTGCTGCATACGAACTTGCTGACAGTGGCGCTGGCGCTGCTCACGGCCTTCACTTATGTAGCCATTTACACTCCGCTCAAGCGGTTCACCACGCTGGCCACCTTCATCGGCGCATTCCCTGGCGCCATGGGACCCCTGCTTGGCTGGACTGCCGCCCGCGGGCGCATCGAATGGCCCGGCGTAGCACTCTTCGCCATCCTGTTTGTCTGGCAATTCCCCCATTTCATGGCCATCGCATGGCTCTATCGCGAGGACTACGCCCGCGCCGGAATTCGCATGTTGCCTGTAGTGCATCCGGATGGCTGGTCCACCGTGGCCCAGGCACTTTTCTTCGCCGTCCTCATGATTCCTGTCAGCCTGACGCCCTGGGCTCTCGGCGTGGCCAGTTTGTCCTACGCCATACCGGCCGTCCTGCTCGGGCTCTTCTACCTGGCCTACACAATTCGCTTCGCTCGCATCCTGCACGGCCCCACGGAAACTGAGAGCCGCATGGTGGCGCGAGACCTGCTTAAAGTCAGCGTCCTTTACCTGCCTCTCCTGTTCACCACGCTCATGCTCTTCGCCGTTGCAAGGCACTAAGGAAGCGGAATCATGACCACGGCTGTTGCCCCAAAGTCCAATACCCGACCGGCCATCGCAGCCATTCTGGCCATCAGCGCGGCAGCCACAGCCTTCCTCTTCTGGCTCATTTACGTCCATCCTGCCACCGACGCCGCCAGCGTGCGCTTCGCATTCCTGCCCGCGCTCAACGCCGTGCTGAACGGCCTCAGCGCCATCGCCTTGCTTATCGGGTTTACGTTCATCCGGGCCCGCCGTATTCGGGCTCATCGCGCGGCCATGTTTACTGCCTTTGCATTTTCGACGCTTTTTTTGGTCAGCTACATCCTGCACCACGCGCTGCATGGAGACGTGCGCTACCCGGTCCACGGGGCGTTCCGCTCGTTTTATCTGTCACTGCTGGCCAGCCACATTGTGCTGGCGGTGGTGGCTTTGCCTTTGATTTTGGTTACGTTTTTCTTCTCGCTCACTGGGCGGATTGCTCAGCACCGCAAAGTTGCCCGTTGGACGTTTCCGTTGTGGCTTTACGTATCGGTCACCGGTGTTGTCACGTACGTGATGCTGCGCCTAGCGCAATAGAACAGGAACGACTATGCCTGTAAATAGTCCCATCCGAACTGCCGGCCAGCCGGACGACGGCACCCGCCAACTGCTCCATTGGGGCGCATCCATCCTCGGCGCGGGCGTTTTGGCCGTAATTCTGCTTCAATCACTGCTGGGCGGATTTTCGCCAACCGGCGCCAGCACCAACACTGGCTGGTTCGCCCTGATTGTAGCCCTCACTTGCATCCCATTTGGCGGCCTGCTCGTGGCGCTGGGCGCGGCCAAGTGGCTGCGCAACCGCGCGCTCGCCCGCAACCGGTAGTCCTCTGCTATTCTTTTCAATTACTGGAGTGCACCAAAATGGCAAGAAGTGTCAACAAGGTAACCCTCTTAGGCAACGTCGGGAAAGACCCTGAGATTCGTTCAACCCCCAGCGGCGTGATGGTCGCCAACCTCACCCTAGCCACCAGCGACAACCAGAAGGACGCGCAAGGCGCTTGGCAGGAGCGCACCGAATGGCACAACCTTGTCGCCTTCAAACGTACTGCGGAAATCGTCCGCGATTACGTGAAGAAGGGATCCAAGTTGTACATCGAGGGCAAGATCACTAACCGAAGCTGGGACGACAAGGAGACCGGCCAGAAACGCTACAAAACCGAGATCCTGGTCAATGAGTTGGTTCTTCTCTCTGGCCGCGAAGATGGTGCGAGTTCGGGCGGCTATAGCAGGCCGGCAAGTTCATCCGGCTCTACAGCCAGCTTCGACCAGCGCCAACCTGCCGGTCAGGACGATATTGCCCATTCGGCCGAAATCTCAGACGACGATATCCCGTTTTAAGGAAGCTCTTCGTTTCTGTGTCCATTTTCTTTTCGGTGGGCAGCTGCCGCCGGCGCGCGGGGTGTAGATTGCTGGCTTCATCGACGCGGTAATTTGTCCCGACGGAGAACAATCTCGCATGCAAACCGGACTCCGAAACCGCGTCGCAGTCATTGCCGCCTCCAGCAAAGGGATAGGCCGGGCCGCGGCATTTGCGATGGCCGCTGAAGGCGTGAATCTGGCACTGTGTGCGCGTAATTCAGACGTTCTTGAGGACACCGCCAAACAGATACGCAGCGACTTCGACGCTCAGGTTTACACGGAACCATTTGATGTCGGCGACGACGAACGAGTCCGCAGCTTTATCGAAGCAGCCCACGTGCAATTTGGCCGCATCGATATCTGTGTAACGAACGCGGGAGGGCCGCCGGCAAAGACATTTGCCGAGACGACGATGGAAGAGTGGGACCGCGCATATGAACTGAACCTGCGGAGCATTGTCTCATTCGCTCATGCTGTCCTGCCCCACATGCGGCGCCAGCAATGGGGAAGGCTCATCACGATCACCTCAATCGCAGCCAAGCAGCCTGTAGCGGAACTTGTGCTTTCTAATTCCGTGCGCGCCGGCGTGCTTGGGCTGGTACGTTCGCTTGCCACACAGTACGGGGGCGACAACATCACGGTGAACAATGTGGGTCCGGGCTACACCGCAACGGAGCGCGTTCAGGAACTGGCACAGGCGAATGCGCTCACTACCGGCCGTTCCGTTGCGGAATATGAGGCGCAAGTGACGAAAGATATTCCGATGCGCCGGCTGGCGCAACCGGAGGAGGTTGCGGACGCCATCGTGTGGCTTGCCTCAGAGCGTGCTTCTTACATTACCGGGCAGACGATACTGGTGGATGGCGGAGTGTATCGAGGGCTATAACGAACCGTCAATCGCCGGTGCTCCCGGCACATTGCAAGAAATGTCTTCCCTGCGCACATTGGCTCACAGCCATACTCGTTTTGGCATTGACGATTCCCCACTTACACTGATGGAGCATAGAATGCGAGGGGCATGAGCGCGGCTGTTGAGTTCCGAAACGTATCCGTCGAGTCTGCGCAAGGCCGCTTGCTGCTGGACGAAATTTCGCTCTCGCTCGAAGAAGGAACCATCACCGTCATCCTGGGCCGCAGCGGCTCGGGGAAAACCACCCTGCTGCGCACGGTGAACCGCATGGTGGAGCCGACGAGAGGCGACGTGCTGGTCAAGGGCCACGCGTTCGCCGCAGACAAGGCCAAGAGCATCCGCACGTTCGACCTCATTTCCCTGCGCCGAAGCATGGGCTACGTGATCCAGGAAACGGGCCTCTTTCCGCACTTGAACGTGGAGCGAAATGTTGGCATGGTCTTGGAAGCGGAGGGTCGGCCCCGGGAGGAGCGAATCCGCCGCAGTCACGAACTGCTGAAAGCGGTTGAACTGGACCCCGCGACCTTTTCGGAGCGATTGCCGCACCAGCTTTCCGGAGGCCAGCGCCAGCGGGTGGGCTTGGCCCGCGCTCTTGCTGCCGAGCCCCGGATCCTGCTCATGGATGAGCCTTTCGGCGCTCTCGACCCGCTGACGCGATCCGAAATGCAGGACATGTTGCGCGGCCTGCTGAACCGCTTGAAGATGACCGTGCTTCTTGTGACTCACGATTTGGACGAAGCGCTTTTTCTAGGCGAACGTATCGTGCTGCTGAGCGAGGGCAAGCTGGTTGCCAGCCTCGGCCCGGAAGAATTTATGCGGTCCAGCCAACCGGAGATCGCGGCCTATGTTTGCGCCTATCATCGCGGTGAAAGAAACGCAGAGAATAGAGAGCGGGAAGGACGCGGATGAGCAACAGCTTCCTTAAGCAATACGGCAGCGATATTGTCACTCTAACCCTTGAACACTTGTGGCTCGCGGGCGGCGCGATGCTGTTTGCCATCGCGATTGCGGTACCTGCCGGGATCTGGTTAACCCGCTCTCCGAGATGGGCCACGCCAGTGATCGGGGCGGCCAACATCCTGCAGACTATTCCCTCGCTCGCCATGTTCGGTTTTCTATTGCCTTTGCCGTGGCTTGGGGAACGTGCGGCCCGAATCGCCATTCTCGCCCTTACTGCTTACGCGCTTCTGCCGATCCTGCGCAATACGTACGCGGGAATCCGCGGGATCGACCCCTCCGTCATCGAGGTGGCGCGAGCGTTGGGCCTCACTGGTTCACAGCGCCTTTTCAAGGTCGAACTCCCGTTGGCGGCCTCGTTTATATTCGCCGGAATCCGGACCGCGACCGTCACCTGCATCGGCATCGCCACCATTGCGGCAGCCGTGGGCGCAGGCGGATTGGGTGAGTTGATCTTCCGTGGCGTGGCCTCAGTGGATAACCGCCTGGTACTTGCCGGCGCCATTCCTGCGGCGCTGCTGGCACTGGCGGCCGATGCGGGGTTTGGCCTGTTGGAGCGCCGGTTCAGGGTTCCTGCCTGATGATCCGCCCACTCACCATCTTCGCCTCGGTAGCAATTTGCCTTTCGCTGACTGCGTGCTCTCCCCCGCGGCCTGACCACCCGGTAATCGGCGCCAAGAACTTTACTGAGCAAGTGGTCCTCGGTGAGCTTCTGGCGCAGGAGATTGAAGCGAATTCCAACCTCAAGGTCGAGCGCCGCTTTTATCTCGCAGGCAGTTACATATGCCATCAGGCGTTGGTTTCCGGACGCATCGACGCCTATGTGGAGTACACCGGCACGGCGCTGACCGCCATCCTGAAACAGCCGCCCCCGGATCAGTCCCAGGGCCGAAATCCTGAGTCCGTTCTTTCGACGGTCCGCCGGCTCTACGGCACGAAATACGGCATCCTTGTCGCCGAGCCGCTCGGCTTCGAAAACACATTCGCAATGGTCATCCGCGGGGAAGACGCACGCAGACTGCACCTGACGACACTTAGCCAGGTCGGGCAGTACACGCCGCAATGGCGCCTGGGAGTTGGCTATGAATTTGAGCAGCGCCCCGACGGCCTGCCTGGACTGAGTGCTGCGTACGGGCTCAGATTCAGAGAGGCGCCGCGCACCATCGATCTTGGCCTGCTGTACCGCGCACTGAACGCACACCAGGTGGACATGATCGCCGCGAACTCCACGGACGGTCCGATTCAGGCATTCGGACTAGTGGCGCTCGATGACGATCGACACTACTTCCCACCCTACCAGGCCGTTCCGCTGGTTCGCAGTGAAGCGATTGACCACTGGCCGCAGATCAAGACCGCGCTCGATGCACTGGCGGGAAAGATTTCTGCGGATGAAATGCGTGGAATGAACCAGGCCATCGACGGCCAACATCGCGACCCAGCCGAAGTGGTGAGGGAGTTTCGAAACAGGAAGGGTCTTTGAGACTGATTCAGCCCGGCTCCGCGCGGGCGAAGCGAATGGCAGTTGTATTGCTATAGCTGCTTCCGGCGACTATCATGAAGGTACCGTTCATTTTCACGGCCTATCCACGCCATAGCCAAAGGGAGCATCCCGATCATTGGACCGCGCGATTCATCGGTTCTGGCACTCGGCAGGGGAGGTATCCTGCTGATATTGCTGTGCATCCTGGCTATTCTGTTGCCGTTTGAAGGTGCAGCTGCTGCGGGACCAAGCCCCCATATCCGGAAAGGGTTGACCAAAGCGGCGGCAAATTCCTCCAGCCATACGGGGATGGGCGCGGGTGTGGTGCTGCCCCCGCTATCCGGTCTGGCGCCGCATGTCTCAGTGCCGGCTCTTGCCTCCGCGCCCCTGCTCAGCGATTTCGTACCCGAAAAGCCGACATCAGAGCTCGTACGCCGAATGCTGCGTATCAATAATTTCATTGAGCGTTACCCTGAGGATGGCTCGCCCGCCACGGAGTCGACAGTTGCTTACATGGGGTATACACGCGAGCATCTTTATGTCGCATTTGTTTGTAAGGATCGGAACCCGCGGAGCATCCGGGCGCATATGCTCAAGCGCGACTCACTGAGCGAAGACGATTTCGTTCAGATCATGTTAGACACTTTCCACGACAGCCGGCGCGCCTTCATCTTCAAGGCGAATGCGCTTGGCGTTCAGGCCGACGCGCTCTATACGGAACAAACCGGCTCGGATTATTCATTCGACACCGTATGGGACACGTGGGGGCGGCGCGTCCCCAACGGCTACGTTGTGCTCATGCGGATTCCATTCGCCAGCCTGCGCTTCACTGGGGTTCCCGCAGGCACGCCCCGCACATGGGGCATCATCCTTGAGCGGGGCATTACCCGCAAAGAGGAATATGTGTACTGGCCGCAGGTGAAGCATGATGTTGCCGGGCAACTTACCCAGGAGGCGGTTGCAGAAGGGTTTCAGGATATCGAGCGGGGCAAGAACTGGCAGTTAGAGCCCTATGCGCTGGCACACAGCATCAAGCAATTGAACACATTGGACCCGGTAAATCCGTTCTTCAACGAGAAGACCCTGCAGGGGTATACCGGGCTGGATATCAAGTCGGTGCTGCATAACAGCCTGGTGCTGGATATGACCTTCAACCCCGACTTCAGCCAGATCGGAGTGAATAACCCGGCACCTCCAAATCAGCGATTCGAGTATTACTTCCCGGAGCTTCGGCCTTTCTTCATAGAGAACTCAAGTTACTTCCAGACCCCTCTGAACCTTTACTACACGCCTAACATCGCAAGGCCCCAGTTCGGGGAGCGACTCACTGGAAAGGTAGGGAATTATGCGCTCGGGATACTAAGCGCGGATGACCGGAATCCCGGGTTGCAGGTTCCTGAGGGCGACCCGGCATATGGCTCGCGCTCGCACACCTATGTTGGGCGCGTAAACCGAGACATCGGCAACCAGTCGAATGCAGGAGTGATTTTTGCCGATCAGGAATATATGAACTCTTTTAATCGCAACGGCGGCGCTGATTATAGGGTCAGATTGCACGGGAGATGGACGCTTAGCGGGCAGGGAGTTACATCCGCAACCAGGAATTCCGATAATTCATGGCTGAGCGGTAATGCGTGGACGCAGACTGCCAGCTATTCCGATCTGCATACCAGCTTCTGGTTCAACTACAGCGATATTGCCGCAGGATACACAACTGCGACCGGCTTCTTTACGCGCCCGGATGTCCGCCGCCCGCACGGTGTATTTAACTATACGTTTCGGCCGGCCCATGGCCCTTTGCTGGAACATGGCTTTAGTATATATTCCGAAGCGATTTCGGACCATACCGGCTTGCCGCTCGATTTCTATTTCGACCCTAACTATCACCTGGACTTCAAACATAACACCAGCCTGTCATTCTTCCTCTATCTTGATCAGGACCGGCTCCGCCCCAGCGATTATTCCGCTCTGCCAAGGAATGTCGACTATCACTCCAGTGGCGGCGGAGCGAGCTTTTCAACTTCGCCGGGTCCCGCCGTGGCACTTGGAATTTCGGGTTACGCGGGGAAGGCAATCAATTACTCTCCGGCAGTTGGAGAAGGCCCGTCGGCAGTGGACGTTGCATCCAATCACCTGGACTTTGAATTCAAGCCTGCACGGCCGCTTGATCTAATCAGTACATATGAATTTGACCGTTTTTCCGATCCGGCAACCGGCGCAGTGGCTTACGACAATCACCAGATAGTTACTCGATGGAATGTTCAGATGGATAAAGCATGGTCGCTGAACTTCATGGGTGAGTATCTTGCGACCTTGCCGAACAGCACCTTTACGAGCCTGCCGAATAACAAAGACGTATACGGCGATGTGCTGCTGACCTATCTGCCTCATCCTGGCACGGCATTTTATGTTGGCTACACGACCGACTACATGAATCTCAATTCCGATCTTTGTACACGCGGCCCGGGCGGCCTCTGCAATACGAACGCACCGATTCTTCCGCGCACCGGTTCTCCGCTGCTGAACGACGAACGCATTCTCTATTTGAAGGTCAATCATCTGTTTCGCTTCTAGCTCGGCGAATCCATATTGCGCTATCTGATATCGAGGCCGAATTCCACACGGGTTATGCCTCCGGCCCGCGAATCGAGGGTCTTGAAAATGAACAGATTCAAGCAAGGATTCACACGCAGAGACTTTCTGATCCAGGGCGCAGCGACGACCGGGTTGCTGGCGGCTGGAGCCGCATTCGGGCAGGGGGCGGCGAATTCGGTTGGTGTCAAGAACACGGTTCTGCATATGATCGGCCACTCTCACATCGATGCCGCGTGGCTTTGGCCTTGGCGGGACGGCGCGGACTCAGTGCTGGACACTTTTCGCAGCGCACTGAATCGTATGAATGAGACGCCTGGATTTTGCTATAGCCATTCTTCCGCGGCACACTATCGCTGGGTTGAGCGCGCCGCTCCTGAAATGTTCGAGCAGATAAAGCAGCGCATCCGGGAGAAGCGTTGGGAGGTGGTTGGCGGCTGGCCGGTCGAGCCGGACTGCAACATCCCCTCTACCGAGAGCTTTGTTCGACACTCGCTCTACGGAAAGGAATATTGCGAGCGCGCCCTCGGCGTGGACGTCAAGATAGGAATGAACCCGGATTCATTCGGTCATGCCGCGGGATTGCCCACCATTCTGAAGAATGCAGGTTACGGGTATTACGTTTTTATGCGCCCTCAGGAGCATGAGATGGATTTGCCGCTCCTGTTCTGGTGGGAAGGACCGGACGGATCGCGTGTCCTGACGTTGAGAATCTGGAAGAGCTATGACGCGTGGGGAGGGAGCGATATTCTCGCAAATATCATCCAGTCCGCGACAACGCAATTATTTACGCCGGGGCAGGATCACGCGGCTTTCTTTCTGGGAGTAGGTGACCACGGCGGCGCGGTAACCAAAGAGCAGATTCGCAAAGTAATTGAGATGCAGAGCAACGCGACTCTGCCGGAGCTTCGCTGGAGCACGCTCGGGGGGTTCTTTGCCGACGTGGAACGATCTTCCTGGTTCGCATCCCTCCCGGTTATCAAGGGCGAACTGCAGCACCACGCACGCGGTTGCTATTCCGCCTATGGTGAAGGAAAGTTCCTCAACCGACGGGCGGAACGAGCGCTGGGAGAAGCTGAATTCGTTTCCGTGGCCGCGGGTCTGGCGACAAATCATCCTTATCCCGGCAAGGAATACGCCGAATCCTGGTGGAAGGTGGCCTTCTGTCAATTTCACGACCTGATGGCAGGAACGGCACTCTACAGCGATTACAGCGAGTTGCGCGACAGTTTGGGATATGCATGCGAAGTCGCGCAAACTTCCAAGGTCGAAGCTCTGCAAAGCATGGCGGCACAGGTGGACTTGGGAGCGGTGAAGGAGAATGCGTTATTTCTGTTCAACCCGCTTCCCTGGCGTCGAAGAGCTTTGGTGGAAGTAATCATGGATGCATCTTTCAATGAAAAGCCCATGTACCTCGCATCGAACGATGGACGCCAGACATGTACTCAATGGCGGCCCTCTCCCAGCATGACCAATTTCTTCCCCCGCTTGTCGGCCTGGGTTGACCTGCCGCCTTGCGGCTACAAGGTCTTTGAGTTATGCCATGGCGAGTCGCGCAATTCCGATAGTTATGCCAAGTCGATTCAGATTTCACAGTCTGGATTCGGAATCTCCTCGCTGCAAGCGCAGGATGGCGTCGAGCTTTTGTCCGGTCCGCTCGGACTGATCGTCATCAGCGATACGAGTGATACGTGGGGACACGGCATTGCCAGTTTCCGCCAAGAAATGGGCCGGCCCAAGTTCATATCCTCTACGGTTGTCGAGGAAGGCGCGGTAACACGGGTTACGCGCCAGCGAGCCCATTGGATGGATTCTGAGATAGTTCTCGATATTGCACAATTCGCCGGAACGGACCTGGTCGAGCTTCGCTTTGTCATTGATTGGCACGAGAAAGAACAGATCCTGAAGTTCGAGTTACCAACCTCGCTGGCGCATCCAAAGCTATTCGCCAAAGTCCCCGGAGCGGTGCTGAAACGCCAGACCAACGGCGAGGAAGAGGCCTATCAGGACTGGGCCGCAGTTGAAGGAACAATTGGAAACGAAGTCTACTCGGTTGGTCTCATCAATAACTCAACATACAGTTACGATTGTCTGGACGGGGTGTTCCGCACAGTCCTAATTCGCTCGGCTCCTTTCGCCCGCCATAATCCCAATCAAGTGCCGCACAACGACAATAACGCGTGGCAGGATCAGGGCCGTCAGGAACGCACCTTCTGGTTACTCGGAGGCAAGGGAACTTATTCCGATCTCGCACTTGATCGCCGAGCTGAAGAAGCCCAGACGCCGGCTCAGCATGTAATGGATTCGGCTCACCCCGGGAAACTTCCGTGGGAGCAATCCTTTCTTGAGGTAATGCCCCAAAATGTGCAGGTTCTCGCCTTCAAGGCTGCGGAATTCAGGCAAGAGTGCCGTGTCATCCGATTGCAGGAGCGCTCTGGAATCGCAACTCAGGCGTCACTCAAGAGCGCTGCCTTGGGGCTTGACGCACAAGTGACCCTCCGGCCGTGGGAATTGAAAACGCTTCTTATCAAACCCGCGCAGGGACACAAAGCGGAGTTGTTGGAAGTCACCTTGATGGAGACCTAGTTCGCGGCGGAAAACTTCGCAGCTTTTTTGGAAGACAAGTCAAGCCGGAGCAATTGGGCGTACTCAGGCCGAAAGGCAAATTGTCAGGAGCAGAAAGATGAAGCTAAGGGCTTTTCCAGTGTTTCTGGCATTTTTGGCTATGGGGTTTCTTGATGCAGTGGGGCCGTTTGTCAGTCTTGCAAAAAAAGAGTTTCAAATTAGCACAGCTGCCGCTTCCCTCATTCCATTCGTTGGCCTGAGCATGTTTGGCTTGCTCTCGATTCCGGCCGGGATTCTGCAGAACAGACGGGGAAAGAAGTTTGTGCTACTGCTGGGATTGACTGTGACACTTGTGGGGGTGCTGAACGCCAGTTTCGGACTAACTTCATTTCCCCGTTTCCTGCTTACCATTGTGTTGATCGGTGCCGGCGGCGCCGTTCTTCAGGTGGCCGGAAACCCCCTCATGCGCGATGTTTCGGCCAAAGGAAAATTTCCCCGTAACCTGTCTCTTGGACAATTCGTCAAGGCCATCGGATCGCTATCCGGCCCGCTCATTCCGGCCATAGCCGCAAGGTATTTCGGGGCCAGTTGGGAAGTGATTTTCCCCGTCTATGGCGCAGCGCTGATCCTCACCATTCTGGCGGCCAGTACGCTGAACATACAGAGAGATGAACCGAGCGCGAGTGCGGCTACGCTTCGATCGTGCCTGAATCTGCTCAAGAACAGATACGTGTTGACCATGGCAGGCGCAATTTTCCTCTACGTTGGCGCGGAGATATGCGTAAGCGCGGGGATTCCGCTCTTCCTTAAAGAGCGCTACGGCGTGGACATCACTCGCGTAGGCATGCTGGGCACAGGACTCTTCTTCATGGCCCTGACCATTGGCCGGCTGAGCGGAGGCGTGATGCTGAATTGGGTTGCGCCTTCCAAGTTCCTCAAGTTGACGTGCGCTGTGGCACTTTGCGGTTTGGCGAGCCTGTTTGTGCCCTCGAGAAGCGTTGCCATTGCCGGCTTTGTCCTCATTGGTCTGGGTTTCGCCAACATATTCCCGCTGGTTTTTTCGGCTGCGCTGGAACGAATGCCTGAACGCGCCAATGAGTTTTCCGCTCTGATGGTGACAGCCATCGTGGGTGGCGCGATCCTGCCCCCGTTGATGGGGCTTCTCGCAGACTACAGCACAGTGCGCACCGGTTTGTTGGTGCCTATTGCCGCAATTCTGTACGTCACTGCGGCAGCACTGCTAAGTGGCCGTGACGTGGAGAGCGCAGAGCCCGCGAAGATACTTACTTAGCAGGCTTCCAAGGTCTTTCCGATTGGGCGAATAAATGTCTGCTTCAGACTTTCATCTTCGATTGCAGAAGCTGCAATAACGTAGAGTCCAACTTATGCCCGTGCCAGTCATTGTAATGAGTGACTATCATACTTATATTGTCAATAGGGAACTTGTTCGATAGGATTTCGCTTACTCAAGGAGAGTTGAATGATCCGTCGCGAAACGCTGACTTCTCGCGTATTCGATTACCTGATTGCGCAGATCAAGTCGGGGCAGGTCAAGCCTGGCGAAAAACTTCCGACCGAAAAGGAACTCACTCAGACCCTGGGGGTTAGTAGAACCTGCGTGCGGGAAGCAATGAAGTCGCTGCAGGCTCTTCAACTGGTTTCAATCAGGGCGGCGGTCGGTGCGGTTGTCAATGAGCCGACTCCTAGAGCTTGGTTCAACGCGGACCTTTTCGCAGCGACAATTCATTCTGAGCAAAGGGATGCGCAAGCTGAGTTTCGCAAGATTCTGGAGGGGGGACTCGTATCGCTGGCGGCGGAAAAGGCGGATCACCTGGACATCCTCGCCATGTCAAAGAGCATAGCGGCCTATGAAGACGCCATCTCGAAGGGAGAGGCTCCCTATCAAGCAGACGTAAGTTTTCACACTGCCGTGGCGGTTGCGTCGAAGAATCCGATTGCAGAGATGGTTTGGCGTTCGATTGTGCCGCCCCTGACTGAGCAACTGAAGACTAGCAGTATGGTGCCAAACGCGCGCGAAGAGGGCCTTCGGGATCACCTGCGTATTTTCAGCGCCATCACGGAACGCAATCCAGAGAAGGCGCGCTCTGCGATGCGCGCGCACCTTGAGAACGCGGAAAGAAACTGGATGATCGCAAAGACCGGAATGCCTTCGCGCTTGCCTGAGGACGAACCAGGGGATCAAGAGAGAGTCGCGGAATAGTCTTACTGTATGACCGTTCTTCGCTGAAGTCCTTGCTCCGGGCCCGCGTAGCCTGCCTGCAACTAGCCGGGGATCGGTCTCATCAGCCTGCCGCAGGGCAAATTGCTCCATCTAATAGTAGAAGGTTGGAATATAACCCTCACTGAGATAAGCGTGCGCGATGGAAAAC
>OBLU010002688.1_pt1 | contig 16226 bp, 15 predicted proteins | sample 1518681 | NCBI WGS metagenome assembly OBLU01 (sample SAMEA3539304, study PRJEB22396) | soil metagenome | biome: tundra; feature: field; material: soil | place: USA | collected 2010-05 | depth 0.15 m | reverse complement strand
CGTGCGAGCTGACGGAATATAGTGGCCTGCAGCCCGCCCTTGAGAGCGGTACTGCGCTTACCGGGGTGACCGAGAAGGTCCCCGCCGACAAACGACACCACCGTAGGCAGCCGAGTGCCGATCAGGCCGGCGGGAGCCGCATGTCCGGTATGTATATGCACGAGGTCGTAGTGGCATTCGGCTCGGGCTGCCCGAACTCGCCACCAACCGAGGAGATAGGCGAGCGAAGATACGTATCCGCGGATCGCAACGACGTCGATCGCGATACCCATGTCCTCGAGCGATTGCGCCTGGGTATGGATGAAGGTTCCGTAGTCCGGCCGCTCGTTCTCGGGCCACATGCTAGTGACAAAAAGCACGCGAAGCCAGGGGGCGTCAACCCGAGAGCGATGAAAACGGACGAGGTCCCTGATGGCGGGCAGGTTCACGACAACTATCTGGCGAGAATACATTAAGGAGCCAGTCGGGCTATATTGCCCGGATGATCGGCGAATGGATCAAGGATGGCCTGACGGTGATCGGGAGACACAGTCCCCGCGATACGGCACGTCTTCTCAATGGGGCTACGAACTTCCTCGATACTGGCAGGCAGCTGCGCGAGCATGACTTGACGGTTCCCCCCAGGGTGGCGTCTCGATCTCGCCTGTTCGACATGGCCATGCCTCACATGCAAGGAAGTCCCGTATACCTCGAGTTCGGCGTCTATCAGGGAGAAACCACCAGATACTGGGCGGAGCACTTGGATAATCCCAATGCCAGGCTCTTTGGCTTTGACAGCTTTGAGGGCTTGCCCGACGACTGGACCGCCGCGGCGGGACGAGGACATTTTTCGACCGGAGGCGCGGCGCCGCTGGTAGATGACGAGCGAGTTGAGTTTGTCAAGGGCTGGTTCGACGACTCGTTGCTGTCGTTTGACCTTCCGCCGCACGATCGGCTGTTTATCAACGTCGACAGTGATCTCTATTCTTCGGCGGCGACCGTCTTGAGCTGGGCGGCGCCGCATTTCGCCGTCGGGGACTTCCTTTATTTCGATGAGTTCCATGATCGCCTAAACGAGGGTCGTGCGTTTTGGGAGTTTTATGACCAGAACGGATATGGCCTGGAAGTCGTCGGTGCCACAAGGAGCCTCGAACAAGTCTTGTTCAGACGAATTACCTGATCGCGTCCCAATGCACGTGGCCACTGTCGCTACGCTCAAGTTGGAGAAGCATGAGCAGTACCGATGTCCATTGGCAGGATGGCGTTGATCGCAGCCAGCAGGTCCGGCTCGTCTGCGCCTATGAGGACGGACGTAAGCCCGAGCTTTCGACCCGCAATGACATCGTTCTCAGAATCGCCGATCATGACCGAGGCTTTGAAGTCGATATCGGGCCAGCGTTCCTTTGCTTGCAGGAACAGCCCTGTATCTGGCTTGCGGCATGAGCAGGTTCCGATCTGGTGGGGACAGTAGAAGAAGGCATCTACGTGCGCACCCGACTCCTCGGCAAGCAGTTCGTTCAGGCGAGAGTGGATCGAGGACAGATCGCCGGTGGTCAATCGGCCCAGTGCGATGCCACGCTGGTTTGTGATGACCAGAACCTTCAGACCAGCGTCGTTGAGCCTGCGGATCGCGGGCGCGACACCCGTTATGAGATGCAGTTCCTCGGGCGTCTCTATATACCCTTTCCCTGTGGCCTTGACGTTGATCGTGCCGTCGCGATCGAGGAACGCCGCTCCCGGATGTTTCAGGATGCCGCGCAGAGTGCCTGCTCGACCAGCTCGAAGATCGTATGCCCGACCAGCATGTGCCCCTCCTGGATGCGTGCGGTGCCGGGGCCCGGTACGCAGATCACATGGGTGGCTACCTCCGCCATTGGACAATCGGGTCTGCCGACGAGTGCAACAGTTGTCAGATCCATTTCATTTGCGGCTGTCAGAGCGGCCACGACGTTGTGTGAGAACCCGCTCGTGGAGAGCCCGATCAGCACGTCCCCCGGACGACCCAGACCGCGCACGCTCCGCACGAACACATCCTCATAGGAGTAGTCGTTGCCGATCGCGGTGATCGCGGCGACGTTGTCGGCGAGCGCGATGGCGGGCAGGGATGGGCGCTCCATGCAAAAGCGGCCGATCAGCTCGGCTGCGAGGTGCTGCGCATCGGCGGCGCTGCCGCCGTTGCCGCACAGAAGCACCTTGCCGCCGGAACGCAGCGATTGGATGACCTCCTCAGTGGAAGCCTCAACCGCAGCCATGACCTGATCATCGAGCAGGCCGTTGCACACTGCAACGGCGTCTTCGACGCTCTGGCGCAGCAGATCCCGTGTCGTGGACAGCTCAACCCTCGACATAGGACCACGTGCGAAGACCCTGCTGGTCGAAGCTGAACTCTGCCTCCTCGAGGCCGATCTCGCGCAGCCGCGCGAGTACGCGGTGGCGCGTGCCCGGAGGACAGTAGAACAGCATGAAACCCCCGCCTCCGGCGCCGGTCACCTTCCCGCCGAGCGCGCCGCTGGCGCGGGCTTCGTGGTACGCCTCGTCGATCACTGGAGTCGAGATCCGCGGAGACATCTTCTTCTTGTGCTCCCAGGCGGTCCCCAACAGCTCGCCGAACTCCGAAAGGCGACCCCGAAGCAGGGCCTCTTTCATGGTCTGCGCCAGCTCCTTCTGCATCCGCAGGCCGTCGATGGCATCCTCATCGAAGGCTTCGTACCGTGAAGTCTGGTCCTCGATGATGTGGTCCCCGGCGCGTGTCGCTCCCGTGAAGCACAGCAGCAGATTGGACTCGAGCTCGAGCACCGTCGTGGGATGGATGCGAAGCGGGTTGACGATCACGCGATCTGCATGGAATTCAATGAAGTTGAAGCCGCCGAAAGTGGCGGCGTACTGGTCCTGGAGCCCTCCCAGCAAGCCAAGGTCTTCCCGCTCCACCTGCCACGCGAAGTGAGCGATCTCGTAGTCCGTCAGGGAGAGCTTGTGAAAGTCCCGGAGCAGGCCTGTGAGGCTGACGATCAGCGCCGAGGAGGCGCCCAGCCCCGAGCCTGGCGGTGCGGCTGTATGCAGGAACAGGTCAATGCCACGCGGCTCCTCGAGTTGTGCCACCCGTCGGATCGCCGCCTTGACGATATCGAGCTTGCCGTCGTAGTTGACGTTGTCCTCGGCACCGTACTCAAGCGCCATGCCCAGGTCGAGAGACTCCACCTTGATTCGCCCGTCCGTGCGGGGTCGCAGCGTGCCGTGCGCGTAGCGGTTGATCGTCGCGCTGAGGACGAGACCGCCCTCGCGCTCGGGAAACGGCGGCACATCCGTTCCGCCACCGGCAAAGCTTACGCGTAGCGGAGCCTTGGCCCGAAACAGCGGCTGCTCCGATGGCGCCCTTTGCGCGCGCGCTCGGGAGATCGTCATCGTCGGCCCGACTGCAACATCCATGTTGAGCGATAAGATACCAGAGCGATTTGGCTTCGACGATATGGCTCTCAGGGACCGATGCGCTCGGACTGCGGCCGGATGGTCTCGCTGCCTCTGCTGGACAGGCTCCGAGCGAACAGTCACACCGCGAACGGCAACCCGTGGACGAGGTAGCGCTTGGCCAGCCGCTGCGGCTCTTGCGTCAGGCGGTGGACCCACTCGAGTCCGAGTACTTGGAGTATGCGCGGTGCCCGGCGCACCTCGCCGGCCAGGAAGCTGAAGCTGATTCCACAGCTCACGAACCATGTGGCGGGCAAGGTTGATCTGATCTGGACGATCAGGCGGTCTTGCTTGGGAAATCCCAGGCCGACGAAGACCACATCCGGCTGAGCAGACGTGAGCAGCTGTACGATTCGCTCTATCCCCTTGGGCGAGTGCTCAAAACCAAACGGTGGGGAATGCCATCCCGCAAGGACGAGATCGGGATACGCAGCTTGCAGTCTTGCTCCGGCTCTCTCCGCGGCGCCTTCGTTGCCTCCGAGCAGATATATCGAGCGACCGCGGCCAGCAAGCGCGGCGCTCAACGTCGAGATAAGCGAAGATCCGGCGATACGCTCTGGTAGCGGGGTGCCTTGGATTCGGGATGCCCATAACAAGGGCATCCCGTCGGCGACCACCAAGTCGGCGCTGCACACCAGGTCTTCGATACGATCGTCGTGTACAACTTGTCGAAGGACATCCAGGTTCACGGGACAGATCCAGCCGCCGCGCCCCTCGTCTAAAGCGTTGAGGACGAACTTGTTCGTGCCGGCTTCCGTCAGCTCGGCGAAGTCTAGGCCCATGAGGGTCACGTGCTCCGTCATGCGAGGTGGGGCGTCGACTCGTCTCATGCAAGGCTCCTGAGGGTAGCGTGGTCCCGCAATGTCTGGGTCGAGACGCACAGCATCGTCCACCTCGATTGGCTGACGACCGTCCGTGGGTGCCAAGCTGACCGGACGACGCTCGACGAGGTCGATCGCTAGCGTTTGCCCCTATGCGTGTGTTGATCACCGGCGCGGCCGGATTCATCGGCTCTCATCTGACTGAGGCATGCCTTGAGCATGGGTGGAAAGTGACTGCCATAGATTCGCTGACCACGTACTACTCGCCCACCGACAAGGTTCGCAACGCGGAGGGTTTTTCGGGACATCCTGATTGTCTGTATTTAGAGCAGGATCTGCTCGACGTTGACTTAGACCTGCTTATGCGGGATGTGCAGATCGTCTTTCATCTAGCTGCACAGGCGGGGGTGCGGGCCAGTTGGGGGCAAGGCTTTGATACCTATACACAACTAAATGTAACTGTGCTGCAGCGTCTTTTGGAGTCGGCCCGCGGTGCAGCAAAGCTGGAGAAGTTCGTGTTCGCCTCCTCGTCGTCAGTTTACGGTGATGCTGAGAAGATGCCCACTTCCGAGGACCAAATCCTTCGCCCGATATCTCCCTACGGGGCGACCAAGGCGTTGGGCGAGCATCTTTGTTACCTATATCATCGGGCATTCGGACTCCCAACGGTAGCGCTCCGCTTCTTCAGCGTCTATGGGCCACGACAACGTCCCGACATGGGATTCCATCGTCTCATTGAGGCAGGCTTATCGGGGGCCGCGTTTCCCCTTTACGGTGATGGTGAGCAGACGCGCGACTTTACCTACGTAGATGACATTATTGATGGTACGTTAGCATCGGCTCATAAAGCTAATCCAGGCAGTGTACTCAACCTCGGTGGTGGCGCGCGGATCTCGATGAATGAGGTCATAGGTTTGGTACGTGCGGAGTTTCCGGCGCTGAGAGTCGAGCGTCTAAATACAGGCCGTGGCGACGCTCGTGATACCGGCGCCGATATCAGTCGAGCTCATGATGCGATCGGCTACGACCCAAAGATTGCGGTCCCCGAAGGGATTAAGCGTCAAATCGAGTGGCACCGTGAGAGACACGGTGAAGTCCGGGGCGTCTGATCCACCGCTGGCCGGCGAGTTCATCGAACAAATTGAGGTATGCTCTCGCACAGTCCTCGATATGGAATCGCTTAGTCGCTCGTGCGCGAGCCGCCGTGCCATGCGCGAGCCGCAGCTCAGGCTGTTCGAGGTAGACAACCAGGGCACGGGCAAGGGCATGCACGTCGCCCGGGGCCACAAGTGTTCCGGTTACACCATCGACCACTAGCTCGGGAATTGCGCCGTTGCGCGTAGCGACGATCGGCTTGCCGCATGCCATGGCCTCCAGCGTAACCATCGAAAAGGACTCGATAAAAGCGTCCGAGGGAACTGCGGCGATATCGCACTGCTGCCAGAACGCTGGCAAGTCGTTCACCACGCCGAGGAACTCCGTCCTGGAGTCGACTCTCAACTCTTGCGCCAGTGACATAAGGCGCGAGCGCTCTGGTCCGTCGCCGGCGATAAGTAGCCTTACGGGAGTCTGCGCGTTAATTTGCGCGAACGCTTGGATGAGGTGATCCGCACCCTTGCCCGCGACTAGGCGGCCGGCGAATCCGACCACTAGGTCATGCCCGTGCCTGGGTTGCCTGCCTGCACCTGAGGATTGTATGTCCGGATCGATGCCGTTATAGATCTGCGTGGTTCGCTTGGCGTGCGCGGCATTGTGCATCTGCTCAAGCATGAAATTGGATACCGCGACCTCAGCGTCGACAGCCCAGACCCCCACGAAGCGGTTCAAATTTCGCAGCGATCTGCGAGCGTTAGAAGGAACTCGCTGGTCAAGCAGAAGGGCCCCATGTTCGACCGCGGCTATCGGACCACGGTATCCACCAACTCGCAGGGCTGTGCCCATGATTCCGCGCTCGACGAGCAGCGCGCCGTCCGGGCCGGTGCGCGTGATTTCGGCCGCGTAGCGGCGTGAGCGCCGAAGCACATCGCGCCCACGTGCGAAACCGAGGGTGCGATACGGGATATCTCGGGCAGCGAGGCGCTCCGCCAGCGGCCAGGGTGTTCCAATGAACACGATTGTGACATCTGCACCGAGTCGAGATAGGTGCTCGGCGAGCGTGACATTGAGAATCTCCGCGCCGCCCACATCACCGTTCCACAGAACCAGCGCTAGCCTGCGCCCACGCCCTGGTTCGGGCAAGATTGCAATGCGTGGCTCGTGGCTCATCGAGAGTTCAGCGCCAGCGACAGGGGCTCCGCGACCGTTGTGCGGTCGACGTAAGTCCGCAGCCAAAGCTCGAGCTGGATCAGGGCCCAGAGCCGTTGCGAGTGGTCGCGGCGACCGGTAAGGTGATCGTCGATGAGGGTGGTGAGCGCCTCGGTGCGGAAGATGCCCCGATCCGCCGAGCGTTCGTCGAGCAGCACGTCTCGCGGGAGCTCTCGCAGCTCGCCCCGGAACCACGCCGCCAGAGGGGCGCCGAAGCCGGCCTTCTTACGATCGAGGATATGATCGGGTAGCCAAGGTCGCAGCGCGTCCTTGAAGATTCGCTTGGTGGTGAGGCCGCGCACCTTGTCCCCTGGAGAAAGGGCCGCTGCGGTCTCCATCAGACGATGGTCGAGCAGCGGCGAGCGCACCTCCAGCGAACTCGCCATGGTTGCGATGTCCATCTTCACGAGAAGCTGGCCAGGGAGGTAGGTGTTGACGTCGGTGTCGAGCAGACGCTCTAGCTCATTGTTCGCGTCAGAATCTGCATACGCATCCTCTAGCGCACATGCCGCGACGGTAGTGTCGAGGCTGTCAGCGAACTCCGGCGTGTAGAGCTGGTCGAGTTCACTGCGGCTCAGGTAGCTCATCCACATGAGATGACGGTCCACTGGTCGCATCAGCATCGCCTGCGCGATGCGGCTAGCCCGCGAACGAGCACCATCGATCTGCGCTCCCGAGCCGAGCCTCTCGGATAGCGCCGCCCCAAGGCTCCACAGTGGCCGAGGCAGGTAGTCCAAGCGCTCCATCAGCCGGTAGGCGACGTAGCGGCGGTAGCCCGCGAAGCTCTCGTCGCCTCCATCGCCGTTGAGCGCGACGGTCACATGACGTCGCGTAAGCTCGGCGAGATAGAAGCTCGGGATCGCCGAGCTATCGGCGAACGGCTCACCGTAGTGCCAGACCAGACGGGGTAGGATCTCCATCGCATGGGGCTCCACGCGCAACTCGTGGTGGTCTGTGTCGAACAATTCAGCGACCTCACGCGCGTATTGTGTCTCGTCGAACTCATCGACATCGAAACCGATCGAGAACGTCTTTACCTGTCCTGGGGCCTCGAGAGCCATAGCCGCGACGATTGCGCTGGAATCGACGCCGCCGGAGAGGAATGCCCCCAGCGGCACATCGCTGCGCAGGCGCAGCCGGGTGGCCTCCAAGAGCTGCTCACGCAGCACCTGCTCGCGCTCCGCCGCGGAGCTGGCAACGAGATTCGATGCGTAGGAGAGCTTCCAATACCGATGCGTCTCGACTCGACCGTCTTCCCAGGTGAGCGTATGGGCTGGCGGGAGCTTTCGCAGTGCCGCGAACGCGCTTTCGGGATGCGGTACGTAGGAGAGTTGAAGGAAGCTGTCGACGGCACCGAAGTTGACATCGCGTGGGATCTCGGGATCGGCGAGAATCGCTCGCGGCTCGGAGGCGAACCAGATCGTGCCGCTGCGCTCACTGTAGAAGAGCGGCTTCTTGCCAACTCGGTCACGGGCAAGCAATAGCCGCCGACGCGGGCGATCCCAGATCGCGAAGGCGAACATGCCGCGGAGAAAATTCACACAGTTGGCACCGTGGTCCTCGTAGAGGTGCACGATGACCTCCGTGTCCGTGTGCGTCGCAAGCCGATGGCCGCGTTGCTGCAGCTCCTCGCGCAGCTCCACATAGTTGTAGATCTCGCCATTGAGAACGACGACGACCGATCTATCCTCGTTGAAGATCGGTTGATCGCCCGCAGCCAGATCGATGATCGCCAGCCGTTGAATGCCCAAGCCGGCGCCATCCTCCTGGAAGATGCCGCGTGAATCGGGCCCGCGGTGCTCCACCAGCGCGCACATCGTCTCGAGGAGCTCCCGATCGATCGTGCCCGTCGCGGATACCTTGCCTATGATGCCGCACACGGTCGCGAAAGATACTACGGCTGGGCACGAAGGCTCTACGCTACTGTGTGTGACGTGATTGAGTCGCGCGGCGATCTAAAGCGCTACTGTGTCGCGGACCTGCAGATGAATGGTCTACCTTCGCGGTGGAGTCAGCGCTACCGGTTGACGCGCAGGACAGTCTACTTTCAACGTTTGCTCCGCCGCTCGGAGTACTGGGCCAACTGTCGCCGCGACCCTTTTGGTCGCGCTATCTCGGCGATCCTCAAGGCCCGTGTTCTCTTGCTCGGCGAGCGTCTGGGCATGAGCGTGCCACGGAACGTGTTTGGCCCCGGTCTCAGCATCGCCCACTCCGGCCTGCTCGTCGTCAATGCGGACGCTCGAGTGGGAGCGCGCTGTCGCATCCATCATGGTGTGACACTCGCGGGCGTGGGTGGTGAGGCGCCGATAGTCGGTGACGACGTATTTATCGGTCCTAACGTGGTGGTCGTGGGTGGTGTTCACATCGCTGATGGCGCCGTGCTTCTTGCTGGCTCAATCGTTACGCGCGACGTCCCAGCGGGAGCGACCGTCGCCGGGGTCCCGGCGAAAGTGATCCGGACAGATACACCCCCGTGGCACGATGAGATCTATCCGTTGGCTTGGGCGGGTTCGCCTCGCAGCATTGAGGACAGTCAGAGTCAGTCGGCCGCGCCGTGAACCTTAGCGAGGCGACCGCTGAGGGCACAGACGACAGCAGCTTTGTGTCGGTGATCATTGTCACCTTTAACTCTGCCGCCGTAATTCACGCCGCTCTGACGGGTGCACGTACGCATTTGCCCGGCGCCGAGATCATTGTGGTTGACAACGGTTCCACGGATGACACGTGCGATCTCGTCACGGCCTTTCCCGGGATACGCTTGATCAGCGGACACGGCAACGTCGGGTTCGGAGCTGGGGTCAATGTTGGCGCAAGGGCCGCTCGGGGTAAGATCCTCCTCGTGCACAATCCCGACGCAGTCCCAACGTCAGTCGATCGTGCAGCGCTCTCCCGTTTGGCCGAAACAACTCCATTCGGTATGGTCGGATGCCGACTTCACGAAAGCGGCCATACTCAGCACTCGCTGCACGTCGCGTGGGGCTGGCGCAAAGAGCTGTCCTGGTCGCTCGCGGAATGGTATCTCGTTCCGCGCGAGGTCAAGTCCTTCAGACCGAGACCGCGTAAGCATGCGAGCACGTGGGTGTCTGGGGCCGCGTTTCTGGTAGATCGTGACGAGTTCATGAGGGTTGGCGGTTTTGACGAGCGCCTGTTCCTGTACTACGAGGACTTCGACCTTTCCCGAGCGTACACTTCGCGGGGCCTCCCGCATCGAAGCACCACCTCGGTCACACTCAAGCACATGGGACGGTCCTCGTCGCCTCGCAATGAGGACGTCATGATGGCCTGGGCGCTTATGAGCCTAATCGAGCAGACAGCAAAGTGGGATGGTACGGCGGCCGCGCACACCGCCGCCCGGTGGGCATGGCGTCAGTTGGGTGTGATCGAAACGGTCGGTCACAGCGTCGGGAGGATCCCTTGGATCGGCGTACGTGGTCGCCAGAAGGCAGCTAGCGCCGCGAATGTGAGAGCCCAGCTCCGTCGCGCCGCTACCGTGGAAACCACGGAGGTTCATTATCCCGTAGCCCGAGCAGCATTGCGGGCGCAGATGAACTGATCTTCTGCGCCTGCCTCACACAACCTTCCGGGCTACGCTAAGCTTAGATCTGCCTGTCGTCTTGACGGGCACAGTGGTGGTTCTACAGTGAGGTTGTCGTGAAGGACACGGTCGACTTGATCATCATCAGCGTGCGGAAGGCGGGAACTATATCCCCGTCCGAGTATCAGTTCCGACTGCCAGTCACGAGGCCGCCCGTACGCGATGAGTGAGTTGGGGGAATACCGGGCTGTCAGACCGGTGATGCGGCTAACGCCTGGGGCGGGTGGCATCGTCGCTGCGGGGACGCCGGTCTGCGCACTTGTAGTCGGTTGGCTGATAGCCACCGGTCATGAAGATGTGGTGATTGCCGGCTGCGCGGCGATCGGGGCCCTGGTGGTTGCAAGGTGGTGGCCGGGGCCGTTTGTAGCGCTGATGGTGCTTGTGGTCATGAACGGCGTGCCGGTCGTCGACCTGTCGAGTCGGGTTGTCGGGAGCTTCGGGATTCAGGACTGCGCGGTCCTCGCGCTTGCCGCTTGCCTTTATTGGTATCGCGGGGAGATCGTCGGCGATCGTCAGAGGCGAGTCGCGCGGATCGTCGCCATATGGTCTGCCTGCTTTGTTGCGTGGTGGGCCATCACCTTCGCACGCAGTGTCCTGCTCGACGGCATTCCGATCAGATATGCGGCCTCCTATGGCCGGGACTTCCTGTACTTCGCTGTCCTGCTACCGCTTGCGGTGCGGACACAGATGCCGCTCCGCTCCGTGCGTCATGGTGCATGGTTGCTGATGGCTGGCGTTGTCGCGTTCGCTGTGGGCCAGATTGGTAGTTCTCTCAGCGGCCATGAACTGTCGTGGCTGGTGCATTCTGTGTACTCAAACGAAACAAGCGGCCAGCTACGACTTTATTCTCCTCTGGGGGCACTCGTGAGCACGTCCTTGATCTTCCTGACGGCGTGGCTTCTTGTGGGCGGGGCGTCGCGGCGCCGAGTTCCGGCGGTGGCCCTCGTGACGTTGCTGGCCGTCGCAGTAGCGCTCCAGTTGACCCGATCCAACTACGCCGCCATTGTCGTGGCACTGGTGACGGGGGTCGCCGTGCACTCGATTCGTGGAGGTGCCTTCACGGCCGTGGTAGTGCGCGTCGCGATGGCGGTCTTGGTCGTCACAGTGGCCGTGATCGCGCTGGGGGCCGCCAATGTGGGCAACTCAGGCATCGGTGGCGTTGCGGGTCGCGTGGCGGAACGCGCTGAAAGCGGTGTATCTGCTGTCTCGAACTCGAGCGGGACCTTCGGATATCGGACGAACCTGGATGGCAAGATGCTCCACGTCTTGGGCTCTCAGTGGCCGGTTGGCTTGGGGTTTCTAGATCCTACTGTGCACTACGTGGCTGGGCTGCCTGAAGGTGCGATCCGCAACTCGGACGTAGGGGTGTTCAACGCGCTGATGACGATGGGAGTGATAGGTGCGCTCCTCATCTATGCGCCGTTGCTATACGGGTTCGTCGCGCTGCTGCGGGCAGCATCAACTTGGAGGCGCTTGGGACTTCCCGAGCGGCGCTGGATAGCGTACGGCGGCGCCGCGTGGATCGCCTGGGCGCTAGTGGGGTCGTGGAACCTGGGGGTGCTGTTCAGCGTCACTGGCCTCGTGATCACGGCGCTCGTTCTAGGTGTGCTCGCGCAGGCCACGGCGGTGGCGCGCGCTCCGGGATCGGCATGATGCGCCTGAGCGTCGTTTTGGTCACCGACAACTCCTAGTACCGCATCCAAGCGTGTCTCGCAGCAGCGGAGGGTGCTCGGGCGTTGTGAGCTGCCGGATAAGCCGCGGAAAGCTGCCGCTCTATTTCGCACGCATAACGAATCCAGCGCTGTCGCCATCTTCGCAGCGGTTCAGTTCGCAGGTGCGGCGTCGCATCTCTCTCGACACCTTCCGGCCAAGTCCGCGTTGCTCGTCGATAAGCGGAATGTCCTGACGGTACTGCTCGCTGGCCCAGATCTGCAGAGGCGAGGAATCGAAGAACACTCTAGTGATCTCAAGCCCACTTGCGGCCGCGGCTAGCTGCATACCTTGCCGAGATGGCACGCTCAGATGGCGAGGGGGATCTAACGCTACCCAATTTTCGCCGTAATGGCGATCAGCGAATGTGCCAGCCAGCGGCACACGCACCAAGATGGCCCCATCAGCAGCCAACTTCGACTTTGCATCGCGCAGCGCCTGTACTGGGTGAGGGAAGTGCTCGAGAGAGTGATTAAACATAATCACATCGAAGCAGCCCTCAGCCTGATCGACGCCCGTGCGACGAATATGGGCATTGCCATGATCCCGGTCCGCAGGAATAAACGGATCAAAGCCCCACACATCAGCAAACCCATGGGTGGCCATGCGGATGGCCAAGCCCCCTTCCCCTGAGCCAACATCAGCGATCCGTGACGACAGAGACACATTGAGCCCTAAAAACCACTGGAGGTACTCGGGAAATCCACGCTTGCCCGCCACACGGTCAACAAGGAAAGGTGGAAGCTTCAATAGGGTGCGTGCCCAGTACTTCGCGACGGGACCCTTTGACGCAACTACTGGTGGGGCCATTGAATAGTATCCGTCGCCGTAGTACAAAGCCAAGTGCATAGGTATCTCTGAAAGCCACAGGGATCCACATCTGGAGCAGCGCCGATATGTGAAGGTATGACGCAGCCCGAACATCATCTCTCGGGTGTGCGTTTGCTCCTCGTTCGGCGGCGCGTCGCAAAGCGGGCAGGATCGGATCATCGCCAGTCATCTTATGGCATCTCTAGCACGCGTGCGTCAGTAGCGGCGCGTGCGGCGTGTGGTGTGGTGGTGAGCGTGACGCGGCGGGTCGGGTCTGGCGGTTGGTCAGGGGGCGCGGGCGGGTCGGGGGTGGCGAGCAACGCTTATCCCTCTAACACCTCATCGTGGTGTGAGGATCAGGTGTCATGGGAGGTCGCTTCGGTGGCGCATTTCCAAAGAGAACCGTCAAGCGGCTTGAGCCAGCCCGACGGTTGCTGTGGTGCGCTCACTCTGGCTTCCTCTGTATCACTTACTCTGCTGGTGTCGAAACCGACGTTCAGGCTCCACCACGGCGATCAACTCGCTTTGCGTAGCGGTCGCGGAGCGCTGAATCACACGCCGCTGCCTTCTGGTATCTGGCAACGAGCGCAGAACGTGGAGTATGGCCGCGCAATACGTCAAAACGTGATCTTCACGGACACTGCGTCTCGCTAATGACCCGAGACGCCAAAAGATGCTCTGCCAGTATTTCGCGAGAGCCCACGCAGGCCAATTCTTAAGGATCAACGTGCATGAGTTCTTGACATACAGGTAGAATTTGCGCGCTCCTAATCTCGTGCCTGTAGAGCTGCCGAGGTGGTATGAAAGCGCGCTCGGGACGTACCTACATTCAAGACGTAGCTGTTGGGCCCGAAAAGACCAATCTACATCCTCGACATACGTGACAAAGGTCTCGTCAAAATTGCCCACTAGCTCGAAGGCAGTCCGCCTATACACGCCGGCACCCGCGCAGGCGCCAAAGACGGTCCTCGGGTGATCATATGTCCCATCATCGTCCAATCCCGCCGCGAGCGGACCACAACTCCCATCCCAGTGACAAACCAGACCGATATTATCAATCGTGGTCCGATTGTGCCACCTTAGCATCCTGCCGGTGGCGGAGCCGGCCATTGGATGGTGGTTGAGCGTCTCTACCATCTCGCTGACCCAGCTTGGGTCGAGTTCGACATCGTTGTTAATGAGGGCGAGCAAGTCTGCGCTGCTTCTGGCAATCCCATAATTGGTTGCATAGGCGAAACCAGTGTTCTTGGGCAGCCTAAGCACCCTAACCGTTGGCCAGCGCTCACCCACAATACGGACCGTATCGTCATCCGATCCATTGTCCACAAGTGTAACGCTCAACTTTGGATAATCCTGACGTGCCAGCGAATCGAGCGCATAGTGAAGAATAGACGCTCCGTTCCAACTCGGTACCACCGCCTCCACGGTTGGAACTAGCGGCCACGTATCACTGTCATTGGATGAACTATGCTCCATGGCTAATCGATACGGTCGTAGCCCCAGAGCGTGACGAGATCACGTCCAAGGTATTCCGATAAAGCAACCACTTCAGGCTTGTAACGACGGCGAAGCTCCAAAATCAGCTTGTGATCCGGATCGCGAGGCCGGGCGTAGACGATACGATCGCGCACTACTTTCTGTGCGGCGCGGCGAATTGGTTGCGTCGTGACAGCTTCGACCGCAGTCTTCAACATTGCCAAGCTTCGACCACGACCCTGGGACACCGCCTCGATAACTTGGGCTACTCGTCTCGCACGTACGCGAACACTCTGGTTAGATTCGATCATTTGAAGATCAATGGTGTAGTCAAGGCCGAGAAACCGCAGGATTGTACGGATAGACGCTTGATTATCGGCGCGGAAATCGTCATAAAGGAGTACTAGCAGTTGGTCGGCCGGGAATGCATCTTGATAGCGATGCAGTTGGTCCAGGTATTTCATATGCTCGGAGTAGATGAGAAGCGGCCTCCAGTATCCGCCCGTAGGAAGCTGCCTGTCATGCTTGCGCTCGTCCTCAAGCATCAAGGCCCGACCGAGATCCTTCTCGGTCTCGATTTGGATCTTGATCATATAAAGGTGGAGGGAAAGGAGGAAGCTTGCTGGCTCGCGTACAATCATGATGATACGTGCGTCGGGTCGCATGCGGGCAATATTGCGTGCGGCAGTATGAGACCAGAGATAAAGTGCTGAAGCCTCGCCAACCAGTTGGTCGGGCGCTGCATCAGCAAACAGGGAGAGGTAGTGATCTATGGTCGTCGGCAGTCCCGTTGGTGGCGGTTCAACGGCCAACTCGTCTGCAAAGTACTGCGGCTCCTTGACGTCTGGCATATATATATGCGGATGGCGCTTTAGCATCTCATAGAGGGCAGTCGTTCCGCACTTTGGCTGGCCGACGATGAAGAAGTCAGGAACTTTTTGCATCAAAGCGACTCACGTCCAGTTACTCCCGTGGGTAGAGAAGAGGCTGAGCGGTAGTAAGGATTGGTTTTTGTCAGTAGCGCGATCGTGTCAAAGGCGTCAAGATGCCCGTCGAGGATAACCATCACCCGATCACATATGTCAAGCGTCGACATGCGATGTGCGACGATGAACAACGTGACCTTGTGCTTGAGCGCTGTCAGTGACTCCTGTATGAGAGTCTCCGAGCGCGGGTCAAGTGCACTGGTCGGCTCGTCCAAGATAAGAATTTCCGGCATGGCGGCGAGTGCGCGCGCGAGACAGATCCTCTGCTGTTGTCCACCCGAGACCGCGTCGGCGCGAGGCCCGATAATCGTCTCATAGCCGTTTGGCCAGCTTAATATATCTTCGTGAATGCGGGCTAGTTGGGCACCCCGTACCACGGCATCGTCGTCCAGACCGCGGAAGTACCGTATGTTCTCCGCTGCCGACGCATGCACTAGGCGGGGTTCTTGTGGGACATATGCAACCCGTGTGTACCAAACGTTCTGTAGGAACTGCTGTACGGGTGTGCTGTTTATGAGGTATCGCCCCTCGTCTGGTTCTCTCAGATTCAGCAAAATCTGAACCAAAGTGGACTTGCCTGCACCGGACGGGCCGACGACGCCCACGGCTTCACCTCCGTGGGCTTCGAAGTTTATATCGGAAAGCACCGGGCGACTTGGCTGATACGCAAACGACACGTTTTCGAACGTCAAGGTCTGCAACTTGGGCATCGGCAATTGGCCGCTTACCGGACTGCTTGCGGCATAGCGTTGCTCGGCCTCGTCCAGGCGCTCGATGAAGGGTGCCGCTTGGCGAACAAAAGTGTAGGAGCCCTGGATCTGCTGACCATAGATCCCGGCTCGCACGAGCAGCAAGACCACTGCTCCCAGAGATGCCAGGTGGCCGCTGCCGGTCTCGTAGAGAACCACAAGGCCCCCGATGAGGACGAGGTAGACCAAGCTCTGGTAGACGTTTGGAATTAGGCGGGCAATGAACTGGGTACGAAAGAACGGGTCCTGAGCCGCGCCGATGAAGCTGTCGATGCGGTTGCGCTGAGCCGCGGCCACCCCGAACACCCTGGTCTCTTCGGCCACCCGAACT
>OBLU010002686.1_pt1 | contig 16228 bp, 12 predicted proteins | sample 1518681 | NCBI WGS metagenome assembly OBLU01 (sample SAMEA3539304, study PRJEB22396) | soil metagenome | biome: tundra; feature: field; material: soil | place: USA | collected 2010-05 | depth 0.15 m | reverse complement strand
CCAACTTAACCAACCACGCCAGTTTCATAATGACTTTTCGATTGATGCTGAAGCGCCAGCCTGTGCTCTTGCCGGGAAATTGCAAGCGCGAATTCAATCCCGAAATCCGAAATCTGATCGGGCGCATCTCAATTTTTAAGCAGCCGTTCGGTTCCGAGGGAACCATCGAAAATAGCCCGGCATTTCAATGCCGGGACAGGTTGAGAAAACGCCGAGTCCCGCAGGGACGGCTGAAAAGAAAGGCCTTTTTTCAGGCGTCCCTGCGGGACTTGTTGTGATACCGTCAAACCCCGGCGTTCAAACGCCGGGCTATTTTCAAAATGTCCCTCCGGGACACAGCGTTTTCGGTTGTCCAAAAATTGAGATGCGCCCCATCTGATCCTGCTGCTATAGCTATAATATTCGTCAAACTAGCAGGCACATTTGTTTGACCAGAACCGTTACCCGGAGCGGTTCGCGCAGCAAGCGTTGGGGCACAATTCCAAGGCGGTGCATCATGCCTGCTCGAAACACGCGGAGGTTACCGTGCCATCGCTGGATGATTGGGAAAAGAATTCGCTGGAAAATCTGCAACGCGGTGTGCAATCAAAGTTGCCGCTGGTAAATTTTCGGCTGCCGATCGTGCCAACCCCACTGGCGAATTGAATTGGACAACCAGAGCAATGCATCGTAAGCGTCTTACGGGGCACAGAAGTTTGGTTTCCATGTGCCGAGGCTCTTGCAAACACGCGAGTCTGAGGGCGAAAGCACCTTCCTAATTTGCGTCTCCGCACAAGTAAACAATCACTGCTCGGCTGCCCGATAAAAGCGGGCCGAATCGTTCGTCGCGGAAGCATCCCAGAACTGGAGCAAGCCAACTTGCGGCGGATTTGTAAAAATGGGAAGCCAATTCACCAAGTTGGTTGAGGCATATATGATCGCTGGACCGTGGCCGGACAAACTATCCAGTTCCAAGCCACAGCCACCGCTCGTGAAAGTCATGGCAGAGGAATTGAACCAGGGGGTGGAGCGGAGCACCGAGAGCGTGGCAATCAGATTGGTGGCTGCGCCGTAACTGTTGGAGGCAATGCACCAATATCTGCCAGCGGCGGAGAACGGCAGATTGGTCAGAACCAGCCAGGCGTTTGTCGCGCCGTCGATGTTCGTGCCGTTGAACTGCCACTGATAACTCAGTGGCACCGCGCCAATCACACTTGAAACTAATTGGATTGTTGAAGCGGTGTAAACGGTCTGTCTTAAGGGTTGGCTCAAAAACGAGACTGGGCCTATGTTAACCAACGCCAGGCTGTGATAAGCTCCGGCGGAAATTGCCATGATGTTTGTCAAACCTGTCGGAATGTTAGTCTGGCCGTTTCCGTTCAATCCCCAAACCACCAAGGTGCCGTCATTTTTGAGCGCCATGTTGTGCGCGGCGCCGGCCGAAATGGCGACGACGTTGCTCAAGCCGATGGGGATGTTGGTCTGGCCTGACGAATTGCTGCCCCACACCGCGAGTGTGCCATCATTCTTCAGCGCAATGCTGTTGGAACCACCAGCGGCGATGGCAATGACGTTGCTTAAGCCGGAAGGCACGTTGGTCTGGCCGGCGCCATTCCAACCCCACGCCACCACCGTGCCATTGGTGCGCAAGGCCAGGCTGTGATAACCTCCAGCCGCAATGGCGGTCACATTGGTCAGATTGGCTGGCACCATACTTTGACCAGAATTAGGCAATGATGCTTGGGAAGTTCCCGCGCCCCAAGCCACGACCGTGCCGTTACTTCTCAAGGCGAGGCAATGATACCAGCCCGCTGCGATGGCCGTTAAATTGGTGGCAGCGGCGGGGACCGTGGTTTGGCCATAACTTCCAGACCCCCAGGCCGCCACCGTCCCATTACTGCGCAAAGCGAGGCTGTGAAATAGCCCGGCGACCACCGCCGTTCCGTTGGTCAGGGTTGCGGGCACGTTGGTTTCCTGATAGAAGTTATAACCCCAGGCAACCACGCTGCCGTTGGAACGCAACGCGAGACTATGATAACCGCCGGCGGCAATGGCCGTCACCCCGACCAGGTTTGCTGGGACCATGCTTTGTCCGTAGTTGGGCACAGCAGTATTGCTCCGACCTGCGCCCCAGGCATAAACATTCAATAGATAGAGGTTGGCATTGGTGCTGGCCGCTCCGCCGTAAACATTGGTGACAGCCACCGTATAAATTCCGGCGTTGGCAACTTGGACATTGGTGACGGTCAGAGTCGCGTTGGTGGCATTAGGAATGACTCCACCATTGAACATCCACTGATAACTTATCGGCGGCGTGCCTTGCGCCACCACACTGAAGGTTGCATTGGATGACAGTGCGACAATCTGGTCCGCCGGGCCGGAGGCTGCGAAAGCCGCCGTCCCGCCTAAAACATAGGAAACTTGATCAAGCCACGCCGCATCAGAGCCGTTGTTGATCGTGGCGTTCTTGGAATAGCTCCAAGTCAATGTGTGCGTGCCTGGTATAAGGTAAAAAGTCTTTTGCTGCCAGTTCACCGTCCCGGAAATCCGGGACTGCTCCATGCCGTCCACCGAGAAACTGACATAGTCATTATTTGTTTCCGAGGAAACCTTCCACCAAAAGCTTAAAGTCCCCGGCCCTTCGACAGTTGTTTGGGCAGTGGATTGTTGGTTGGCCGTGATGGCTCCGCTCTGCAATGCCGCCACGCCGTCGTGAGTTGTCGCGGTTTCCGGGAACCAAGGTTGGTTGCCGCCAGAATTCCACACCAAATTCGTGGCGTTGGCCGACTCTGTGAAGTCCACCACATTAAGAAAAGCAGGCGCGGAACTTGTAACGCCAAAGGCATTGCTGATGACCAAAGTGTAACTGCCCTCGGCGGCAAATTGGACGTTGGTCAAATTGAGATTGGTGCTGGTGGCGCCGTCAATGTTAACTTGGTTGAATTGCCACTGGTAACTCAATGGCGGTGTGCCTTGCGCCGCACTGTTCAAGGAGGCATTTGCCCCCAGCAAGACAACCTGATTGGTTGGGCTCAGCGAGAGAAACGGCTGCGTGCCTCCCGGCGCATAATTGACGTCATCCAACCACCCTGAATCCTGACCGCTGGGGCCGACGCGTGTATCGGTCTTGGTGTAGGCCCATGCCAAAACCTGCTGGCCGGTGCCGAGGTAGTTGGTGCGCGCCTCCCAGCCGTAGGAAGAATAGACTCCGTAGCCCGAAATCCGCGCCTGCTCCAACCCATTAACGGAAAATTCCAGGTAATCCGTCACTGGCCAGGAACTCACGTTCCACCAATATGTCAGCGTGCCAGGGCCGGTCACGGTGGTTTGGATGGTGGATGCCTGCCCGGCGGTGATCGCGCCGCTCTGTATGGCCAGACCGTCATGCGTGGCGTCGTAAGTGGTTCCGTTTTCCACGAACCAGGGCGCATCGCCGCCGATCAGCCAGACGAGGTTTGTGGCATTCAGGGCGTCGCCCGCATCCAAGACGTGCAGGAAGACGTTTGAACTGATAACGGTGCCGTAGGCATTGCTCAAAACGACGTCATAATAACCCCGATTGGCGAGCTGGACGGATGCAAATGACAGGAAGCTATTGGTGGCACCGTCAATGTTGGTCCCGCTGAATTGCCATTGGTAATAGATGGGCAGTGAGCCGCCCGCACTGACGGAAAACACCGTGTTGGTGCCGGGGACGACCGTTTGGGGGATTGGCTGCGTTATGATAAACGGCGGAGAAGTGATTACATTCAAAACCACGTTGGAACTGACAAACACGCCATAGAGGTTACTTACCGTAACGCTATAATTACCGGCTCCCGACAACGGAACGTTCCTTAACGTCAATAACCTGTTAGTTGCACTGGGAATATTGGTCCCATTGAACTGCCATTGGTAACTGGAAATCGGAAAATCAGCGATGGCGGCCCTGATATAAAAGGTTGTGCCATTCAAAATGGTCGAACTGACTGATTGTCGGGAGGCAAATCGAAAGTCGTTCGTCTCAATAACCACGGCGCTATCAAAGCCACCGGCGGCCACGCCCACCACGCCGGACAGGCCCGGGGGAACGTCCGCATTCACACCCCACCCTGAAACGGTGCCATCACCCATCAGCGCCAGATAAAAATACGCGCCGCTGGAGATTGCCACGACATTCGTCTCGGCGGGCGGCGCCGGGGCGTTGCCCCACACCGTAAGCGAGCCGTCGGCATTCAACGCGACCGTATGATATTGACCGGCTGCCAGCGCCACGACGTTGGTCAATGATGACGGCACGTTGGTTTGGCCATAAACATTGCTTCCCCACGCTACGATGGTGCCGTCGCGCCGCAACGCCACGCCGTGCGCCTGCCCTGCGGAGATCGCCACTGCGTTCGTCAAGTCCGCAGGCGGCTGTGGGGTTACGTAAAAAGTGCCGTCAAATCCCACCCCCCAGGATTCCACAGAGCCGTCGCGTTTAAGCGCGAGGCAATAGTCCGAGCAAACTGAGATAGCGGTGACATTCGTCAAGTCACTGGGAAGGGAACCGCTCGCCGCCAGTGTTCCATTGGACATCAGCGCCAAGCTCCAATCCTGTCCGTTGGCAACCGCCACCACGTTGCTTAGCCCGCCAGGTAATCCTGTCCAACCCCATCCAACCACCGTTCCATCGTTTTTGAGCACCAAATTGCCAGATCCGCCAACCGCCACCGCTGACACGTTGGTCAGGCCAACTGGCGGAGTGGTTTGATTATAACCCCAGCCCAAAACGGTCCCACCCGGCGATTGCGCTTTAGCCGATAAGGTCAAACCGATCCACGCCGAGACAAGTATCGGCAATGCACTCCACACGTAGTGGGTTTTCTTGCGATTGTCCTGTTGTCGGCTGGTGGTTGGAATCATACACAAATTCGGCTGTTAACTACGATTACAAATCTAGCATTTCACTTATCACAAAAGCACTTTTTATAATACAAAAGCACTTTTCATAAGTCAACATTAAAGTCCGGCATTGGCATGTTGGTTCCGCCTATACTCCCCCGGTGCTCGAGGCGATTCTCCCAGCAGAATCCGAACGGGTAAAGATTCTGACGCTGGCGGACTGGACGGGCAACGTGGAAACAGAATTGTGTTCGCGCAGACCAACAAAAGCTACGGGTTGGCGACCGTGCGCTATCCCGTGCCCCAGCGCATTTCGACGGGCTTGACGCCCGCCGAGGTGTCCATCAGGACCGGCACGCGCTGGGCGGGACCGATGTTATAGCGCGGCGCAAAGGCGAAGATGTGAACCAGTCCGGCGATGACCAGCAAGGCCTGATACAGCGTCAGGGTATAACGCGCGCACATGGTCAGAAGCTAGGTCGAGGATGTCACGGCGTCAATCAACGTGTCAGTGGTGTGCCAGCTCGTTTGCGACGAGAGCGGCGTTGGGTTCGTAGCTCATTTAGCGGAGAATTCAACGCCGCCTTGGTCGCACCATTCAATTCTTCGGAGTGACGAAACTTGCCACGTGAGACGCAGTCTTTTACGTGGCTTGGCTGCCGGAATGGAGCGGCAACCTGGGCGGAGTTCAGCGGTGGCGCAGTTCGGTCGCGCGGGGTGTTTTGGGGCACCGTGCCCAAGTGGTTTGTGGCGGTCGAGATGATCCATTTGGCCGCTGACAAGGATTGGCTGCATAAGGCCATGAAGGAGATTTCCAAATACTGGCGGCACAAGCGCGAGCGGCGCATGAATCCCCTACCATCGCTACGCCTTGGCAAATTGGAAGCTGATGAAGCTAATTAATTGGCGTCATCATGCTCGTTTGGGTGTGAATAACTTATCCTAGCCGGGAATGAAAGTTGGCGTATCGTCGCAATCAATCAGTCGGGAAAAACTTGAATCTGTGAAACCCTATGAAAACGAAATGCAAATCCATCATTCGTGCCGTTTGTCATTTATTCGCCGGTCGAACTCGTCTGGCAATTCTGTTTACCGTCCTATGGCTGGCAACGCTTGCCAGTACCAGAGTGTCAGCGGCCAGGTTTAATTCTGGAATTATCGATTTTGACCACAATTACACCGAAATCGGCTATCCTGCGTACGGGCCTGGCGCTGCGGCAATCGGCTCTGCCGGCGATCTTTGGAATACGGTCTCGATGACTTATTACGGAGGACCGCCACCAGCTCCGGTAAATCTCTACAACACCGGCGGCGCTTCAACGGGCGTCCAATGGTCCCTTTCAAGCGGTGGCGGAGTATTTGGCGCCATCGGAGGAACTTACGGGAGACTGTTTGACGCCAGTATTTCCTTCAGTTCCGCATCCATCACCGGCTTGACTCCAAACCAGCAGTACAATCTATACCTGTATAGTGTCTATTGGGACGAAGTAATCAGCGTAAACGGCATCGGTTTTACGACTTACGGAATCCACTCTGGCAGCGTTGATTCTCTGACTGCCGGAATCCAATATGATGTTCATACCGTAACGGCCGACTCGTCCGGGACTCTGGCTTTTGTGCCCATTTCCGCCCAATACGGGACTCCGTACATTTCTTCATGGCAACTCACGCCAGTGCCTGAGCCCAGCACCATTTCGCTGGCTGGCCTTGTGCTGTTGGCCTCGGCAGCACTCCAACTCACACGTTCTCAAAAGCGTTGCAGCTAACTGACCAGATACTGTGCCGTCGCTGGATGATTGGGAAAAGGAATGAGGAAAAATTCACAACGCAGCGTGCAAACAAAGTTGCTGCCGGTGGATTTCCGGTCGCCGCTGGGGGCCATGTGCCCCAATCAATGTTGCTCCGTGACGGACAGGTCTGCCTTGCTGAACGAGTACGTAAGTGCTTGGTTTCGTCCGGCGTGGAACACCAGCACAACTTCATTGCTTGGAGAAAGGTAATTAAATGCAACAAAATCCGTGGAAGCTGTCTGAACCCACGTCTGGCACTTTAATGAAAGATTGCATTTGTCCGTCAGCTCCAACTTGCTGGCAAAAGTGTATTTGGGGTTGGCCGTGCAGTAGTGACGGGTTTCTTTGACCAGCAGATACATGACTTCAGAGGCTTCCAGCTCCTCCGTCACGCCCTTGGCCCAGTGATAAGCGCGAGACACGGCCGGCAATAGAAGCGATGCCATGATGCCAATAATAGCCATCACGCAGAGCAACTCAATCATGGAGTACCCCGTGCTTGAGCACTTGCGGTTGAGCCTCGCTGTTGACTTGTTCCATCGCATATCCATTTGACCGGGAAGCGTTGGATTCCTCACGATCCTAGCTATCCGCTTCTTTGCAAACGTTGCACCCCTGACGGCGAAATTGTCATCTGCAAACATGGACGTGATGCGTGCGCCAGCCCATTTGCGACGAGAGCAGCGTTGGGTTCGCAGCTCATTTGGCGGAGAATTCAACGCCGCTTTGGTCGCACCATTCAATTCTGCGGAGTGACGAAACTTGCCACGTGAGACGCAGTCTTTTACGTGGCTTGGCTGCTGGAATGGAGCGGCAACCTGGGCGGAGTGCAGTGGTGGCGCAGTTCGGTCGCGTGGGGCGTTTTGGGGCAAGCCAGTCTTTCGTATGCGGCTGACGGGCTACGTCTAGTTTCCGGTGTCAGATTGTAAATCCATGCCGCTAGCTTGGCTCCTTTCGAGGCGGTCCCGACCAGTCGGGCTTGCGACGGAGCGAGATCCCCTTTGGCGGCGGCACGTTCCCGGAAGGGACAAAGGTGGCCCAGGTCTTGCCGGATTCGGGGTTATACTCGGCGGTTCGGCCGGGAATCGGCGGAATGCGGATCAGGTGTTGGCAGTTGGGGCATTGAATCTCCCGGCCGGATGCCTGTTCGTCGCATTGCAGGTGTTGTTCGCAGTGCGGACAGGACAATTTGAATTCGCGCATAGGTTGTCTGTTTTGATTTTGGTTTACGGCGAGCGCCCAAACCCATCTGAATCGCCGCGTCACCATTCAATGCGAGATGCGGGACAAAAAAGGCTCAAAAAAATTTGGAAAAGTTTTCTGATCCTTTTTCCTGTCAGATTACGCTTTATCTGGTATGAAACCTTCAACGCAACCAATGAACGGCCACGATAAGCGCGAGGAAACCCTGTTCAACGCCGCACTCCAACTGGCCACGCCCGAGGAGCGCGCTGCGTATCTCAACAACGCATGTCCGCATGATGAACCGCTTCGTCAACGCGTTCTGGTGCTGCTGCATGCGCACGATCAGGCCGATGCGTTCCTGGACAAACCGGCGGCTGGTTTGCCAGCGAGAACTCTGGTGGTGAACCCGGCCCTGATTCAACCTACCGAAAAAGCGGGCGACAAAATCGGCCGTTACAAACTTCTCCAGCAAATCGGCGAAGGCGGCTGCGGGGTCGTTTACATGGCTGACCAGGAGGAACCGGTGCGCCGCCGCGTCGCGCTCAAAATCATCAAGCTGGGCATGGACACCAAGTCGGTCATTGCCCGCTTCGAGGCGGAGCGGCAGGCGCTGGCGCTGATGGACCATCCGAATATCGCAAAAGTTCTCGACGCCGGCGCGACTGAAACCGGCCGTCCATATTTCGTCATGGAATTGGTGCGCGGCATCCGCATCACCGATTACTGCGATCAAAATAATCTTTCCACCCGCGAGCGATTAAATCTCTTCAATCAAGTTTGCAACGCCATTCAGCACGCGCACCAGAAAGGCATCATTCACCGCGACATCAAGCCCTCGAACATTCTCGTCACGATGCACGACGGCGTGCCGGCGCCGAAGGTGATTGATTTCGGCATTGCCAAAGCCACCGAGCAGCGCCTGACCGACAAGACTCTTTTCACGGCATTCGAGCAATTCATGGGCACGCCGGCTTACATGAGTCCCGAGCAAGCCGAGATGAGCGGGCTGGACATTGATACCCGCAGCGATATTTACAGCCTGGGCGTGCTGCTCTACGAATTGCTCACCGGCAAAACGCCCTTCGAAGCTCACGAACTTTTGGCCGCCGGGCTGGACGCCATGCGCCGCACCATCCGCGAAAAAGAACCGGCGCGTCCTTCGACGTGCTTGAGCACGATGCTGGACGCCGACCTCACGATCGTGGCCAAACATCGGCAGGCCGATCCGTCCAAGCTCACGCACCTTTTGCGCGGCGATCTGGACTGGGTGGTGATGAAGGCGCTGGAGAAAGACCGGACGCGCCGTTACGAAACCGCCAACGGTCTGGCGATGGATCTCCAACGCCATCTGAACCATGAACCGGTCGTGGCCGCGCCGCCGTCCTGGTCGTATTTGCTCTCCAAGACAATGCGGAAGCATCGCCGCACTGTGGCGGTCGCATCGGCATTGGCATTTCTGCTGGTCGCAGGCACGACGGTCAGTCTCTGGCAGGCGACCCGCGCCAGCCGGCAAGCCGGATTGGCCGAAGTTCGCCGCCACGAGGCGGACTTGAGCCGTCAGACAGCAACCGAAGCCCAAAGCCGTGCCGAAGGTTATGCGAAAGAAGTGTCGCGTCTATTGGCGGGTCCGTATGTGGATAAAGGGGTGCAACTATTGGAAACCAACGACTACTTTGGCTCCCTAGTCTGGTTTGCGGAAGCGCTGCGTCTGGATGAAGGCAATCCAGCCGCCGAGGCCCTGCTCCGGGTGCGCATTGGCGCCGTGTTGAAGCAGAGTCCGAAACTGCTTGAGGTGTTCATGCACAAAGACAAGGTTTTATCACTGGTATTCAGCGCGGATGGTCGGCGGTTGCTGATGGGCAGTTCCGACGGAACCGCGCGCATCTGGGATGCAACCACTGGAATGCCGCTCACCCCACCCATGAAACATGATGCGGAAGTTATTTGTGCCAGCTTCAGTCCCGACGGCCAGCGGGTTCTTACAGGCAGTTTGGACAATACCGCCCGCATTTGGGATGCCAATACCGGCGCGCCGCTGACTCCGCCCCTGCGGCATGGTAGTAATGTGTTGTGTGCCGCGTTTAGCCCGGATGGGCGGCGAGTGGTCACAGCCAGTGAGGACAATACCGCGCGGGTTTGGGATGCCGCAACCGGCCAGCCCGTCACGCCGCCGCTGCGCCATGAAGATGCTGTGTGGCCCGCCGCATTCAGCCCGGATGGACGGCTGGTGGTCACGGCCAGTCAGGACAAGACCGCCCGCATTTGGGATGCAGAAACCGGTCAGCCGGCCACGCCGGCTTTGCAGCATTCCGGCAAAGTGTGGTGGGCGACTTTCAGTCCAGACGGCCGGCTGGTGGCTACCGCCTGTGAAGATCACACGGCGCGGATTTGGGATGCGCACACGGGTGCGCCGATAGGGCTGCCATTGCAGCACAGCGAAGAAGTCACCTATATCGCCTTCAGTCCGGATGGTCAACGCCTGGTGACCGCCAGCGGTGAATCCATTGCTCGAATTTTTGACGGGTTCAAAAACCGCCCGGGTGAAGCGCGGGTTTGGGATGTGGCAACCGGCAAGCCCTTGACTCCGCCGATGCAGCACACGTTGAGCGTGTTCCAGGCCGTGTTCAGTCCCGATAGCCGTTACGTGGCCACGGCCAGTCTGGACCAGACCGCGCGGGTTTGGGATTCGAACACGGGCGAACCTGTCACCCCGCCGCTCCCGCATAACGACGCCGTGTTTCGCGTCGCATTTACTCCGGACGGACGGCACCTGGCCACGGCAAGTTTCGACAACGCCGCCAGAATCTGGGATGTCGGGGACATGGAGAGTAATCAGCCAACTCCAGTTACGCTTGACAGCTCATTCCTTTTGGATAGAAGCAGCTTTAGCTCCGACGGCCGGCTCATTGCAGGAACAATTTACGGCGCATACGCTCGGGTGTGGAATGTGCTCACCGGAATCCCCACCACGCCGCCGCTGCATACCAACGTATCGGAAGTGGCCTTCAGTCCGGATGGCCGCCTGCTGGCGACGGCCAGCGCGGACCACACCGGGCGTCTTTGGGATGCAAATACGGGCGCTGCCGTCACGCCACCCCTGCGGCACGACAAAGAAGTCTTCTGGATTGCATTTAGTCTCGATGGCCAGCGGGTCATCACAGCGAGTGCGGATAACACGGCCCGAATTTGGAACGCCAAAACCGGCGCGCCGCTGACTCCGCCCTTGCAACACGCAAGCAATGTGCTCTGTGCGGCATTCAGCCCGGATGGGCGTCGGGTCGTCACGGCGAGTGACGACAACACCGCGCGCGTCTGGGACGCTGCCACCGGCGCTGCCATGACGGCTCCGTTGCCGCATCGGTCTGGAGTGAAACTCGTCGTCTTCAGTCCCGACAGCGGTCGCGTGCTCACGGCGACCAGGGACGGCTGGGCGCGGGTTTGGGATGCGCATACGGGCAACCCCATCACGCCCCCCATGAAGCAGGGAGGGGAGTTCTATTATCATGGAATCGATTCCATGGCCTTCAGTCCAGACGGACATCGTATCCTCATTGCCGACAGTAGTGACCATACGGCGCGCGTCTGGGACGCCGATACCGGCGCGCCAGTGACTCCGCCGCTCCGCAACGGCGATGCAGTTCAATACGCGGCATTCAGCCATAATGGCCGTTATGTGGTCACGAGCAGTCGGGACAAAACTGCACGCGTGTGGGATGCAGTGACCGGCCAGCCGATTACGCCGCCGCTCAAGCACGAAGGTCCAGTGGGTTGTGCCATGTTCACCGCTGATGACCAGACGATAAAAATAGTGTCCCAAGTGGAAGGCTTTGCAAACTCAATCATTAAGACTTGGAACCTGGCGCCCGACAATCGTCCCGCCAAGGAACTCCTTGCCCTCGCTCAAGGGCTTTCAATTCGCCGCGTGGACGCGAGCGGCGCGCTTGTGCCGTTGGATTTCGAGTCCATGACCAACACTTCTTGGACCCTGCACCAGTGATAGCATGAGCGATGTCACTCAAATTCTCAACGCCATCGAACACGGCGACGCCAAAGCCGCCAATGAATTGCTCCCGCTGGTTTACGAAGAATTGCGCAAGCTCGCCGCCTACAAGATGGCCAACGAATCGCCGGATCAGACGTTGCAACCCACCGCGCTCGTCCATGAAGCGTGGCTGCGTCTCACCGGCAAAGAGAATGTGCAGTGGAACGGCCGCGCCCACTTTTTCGCCGCCGCCGCCGAAGCCATGCGCCGTATTCTCATTGACAACGCCCGCCGCAAACACGCCTTGCGTCACGGTGGCGGACAACAACGCGTGGATATTCTGGAACAGGACATCGCCGCAAGCATAAGTGATGACGAGCAACTTCTGGCCATCAATGAAGCCTTGGACAAACTAGCCGCGCAAGACAAACAGAAAGCGGAATTGGTGAAGCTTCGATTTTTCGTCGGCCTGACGATCGAGGAAGCCGCTGACATCCTCGGCATCTCCGTGCCGACGGCGAAACGTTACTGGACCTACGCTCGCGCCTGGCTTCATGCGGAAATCAGCGCGGCTCAAAAACCGTAAGCGCCGCTACGAGTGTCTCGCCAGCAAACACTCCCGGAACTTCTTGTAATCCGCGCCCAGGCTGGCGCACGGCCACCAGCACTCGCAGGCCGCGCTCAACCTTTCCAACCATCTCCCGTCGTTCACGCCATTTGCCGGCCAAATGCGGCTCCAGCGCCGCCTTGTGCTCCACCATCCGGTCCAGTGCCCGATACAGCCGATCTTTCTCCGCCACCGCCGCATCGCAATCCAGCAGCAAGTCCATCGCCGTCTGTGGAAAGCAACTCCAACCAGCCCCATTGCGACGAGAGCAGCGTTGGGTTCGGAGCCATTTAGCGGAGAATCCAACGCCGCTTTGGTCGCACCATTCAATTCTGCGGAGTGACGAAACTTGCCACGTGAGACGCAGTCTTTTACGTGGCTTGGCTGCCGGAATGGAGCGGCAACCTGGGCGGAGTGCAGCGGTGGCGCAGTTCGGTCGCGTAGGGTGTTTTGGGGCAATGCGCCCAAGTGGTTTGCGGCGGTCGAGATGATCCATTTGGCCGCTGACAAGGATTGGCTGCACAAGGCGACGAAGGAGATTTCCAAATACTTGCGAAACCAGCGCGAGCGGCGCATGAATCCCCTACCATCGCCACGCCTTGGCAAATTGGAAGCTGATGAAGCTAATTAATTGGCGTCATCATGCTCGTTGGGATGTGAATAACTTCGAATAGACAAGAATGGAGGACGGCGTATAGTCGCAGTCAATCAGTCGGAAAATTTGAAGCTAGGAAACCCTATGACAACGAAATGCAAATCCATCATTCGTGCTGCGTATCATTCATTCGGCGGAGCGGTCTTTGCGGGAGCGGTCTTGCTGATTGCTTCCAGCGCGCAGGCGCAAAATCTTTTTGTGTCTAGGGGCACGGACATCTATGAATTCACGCCCGGTGGAGCGTATAGCGTCTTCGCTACCGTGCCCGGTAATGCTCTGGGACTCGCCGTTAACAGTGCGGGCGACCTGTTCGTGCCGAATACAGGCAACGGCACGATTATCGAAATCGCGCCAAACGGAACGCAACGCACCTTCGCGTCCGGGTTGCAGACTCCTTCTGCATTGGCCTTCGACAGCGCGGGCGATCTGTTCGCGTCGGATACAGGGACATCGACGATCTATGAGTTCACGCCGGGTGGAGTGAGGAGCACTTTTGCCACTGGATTGTATGCCCCTTATGGACTGGCTTTTAACAGAACGGGCAATCTGTTTGTGGTAGCCAATAGCGTCATCTACGAATTTACGCCCAACGGAGTGCAAAGCACCTTTGCCTCCGTGCCGGGAGAAGGACTTGGAGGACTCGCCTTCAACAGCGCAGGTGACCTGTTCGTGGCGGCTGGCGGCACCGCCGGCTACATCTATGAATTCACGCCCAACGGAGTGCAAAGCACCTTTGCCTCCGGGTTGTATGAGCCTCTTAGCTTGGCCTTCAACAGCACGGGCAATCTGTTTGTGTCGGATTTTGGGGGCGGCGTCTACATCTATGAGTTCGCGCCGGATGGAACGCGAAGCGCCTTCGAATCCAGTGTGGGTGCTATTGGACTGGCCTTCCAAGGGGAAACCTTGCCCGTGCCTGAACCTTCGGCTATGTGGTTGTTGGCTGTCGGTGCCACTGCACTTCTCGTCCGACGCCGCCGCTGCGCTACCCTCGCCACGCCTTAGCAAGCGTGAAACAATCGAATTTCACGCGGAAAGCGTCGCTTCACCCTAGAAGAGCATGCGTCTGACGCATGACGCCCGGTTTCCGATGTCTGCTCCGTTACCGCCTGCGGTTTAGAGCTGCTTGAGCCGGAAGAACATGTTTCCCGTCGGCGAGGTGATGGTGATGAAATTGATCGTCCCGTCGTTGGAAATGCCGCCGCTGGTCGTCCAATTGGCCGTCGTCAAATCCGAATTCTGCCGCAACGTCCAGCCGGTCGAAGGATAGGGCCACAAAACTTTCACGCTGTTGCCCGAATGCGTGATGGTCAATGCCGGCGCGCCGGGGGTTTGCACGGCGTAGAGCGACCAGAAACCGCCGGTCAGGGAATAACTGCCGCTAGTCATCGCGCCGCTGGCATCCGGCTGGCCGAGGGTGCCGCTGACTTGATATGTGCCGCCAGTGCTGGTGCCGCCGCCGCCGGCGATCTTATACCAGTCAATCGAATAGCTTTGCGCGAAACCAGTTCCAGGAATCAGCAAACCGAGAAGGAGGAATAATTTTTTCATAAATGTTTCATTTCATTTTACGGCTGTTAAAAAGCCGGGAGTGAGGGTGTGCTCCAATACAAATTGGTGCCGTTCCACGTCAGCACTTGCCCTGCTGATGGCGCATTGGTTGTCTTCAATTGGGCCGCCGACACCGCGCCGGTCACCACGTTCAGCGCATACGGCACCGGCAGGATGGGCTGGCGCGGGGCGAGCGTGGTGAAACCGCCATTGCCGTTCGTCCGCACGCCTATCTCCAGCCAGTAATTCGTGCCGTTAAACACGCCGGAACCATAATTGAGCGTCGTGCTGAACAGGCCGTTGCTCACGGCGGTCGCGCTGTTGGTGACTGGCCCGGCAATGATGCTGCCGCTGCTGTTCGTGTTGAACAACGAGAATGTCAGGTCATAGCTGCCATTGGCGGGCGAGCCGCTGCTGCTCAACCGCCCCTGATAGCTGAATGCCGTGCCTTGGGCGAACGCGGTGGCGAGCCGGGTGCTGAAGGTTGCGAACAACAAGAATACAATAATACCCTGGTGGAGTTTGGTTTTCATAAGGTTTCCCGGATTTGGTTTGTCCCGGATGGACACCGTTTGGTTCTGTCGAAACGATTTTAAGCCTCATCCAGCTTAATTACAACTTAAATATCGCATTAGTGCGTTTTACGCGTTCCTGTAGCCGTACCAATTCGGCTTTTGAGAGATTTAACCAAAAAAATTGCAGGAATTGGTTCACTCCGTATGGCTACAGTATTATTTAAAATGTTCTAGCCGCTGGCAAAATGTTTCAACCGATAAAGAGGAGCAAGATGGCCACGGAATGACGGCACAGAAGTTTTACCTAAATCTTCACCAGACGGGCAATGCGGAGGCGGTAACGGGGCAATGCGTAGCGTTGAACAAGCAGTCGAAAAAGCAGCTTGAACCCCTGTAAAATAAGGCTGGAGTCAACGACCTCCGGCAAAGCCGGAGGCTTGACGGAGGTAGAGCGGCTCGAAGCCGCGGAGCCCTTCGGGCGTCAACCGGCCCGCTGATCTCAATCCACGGCTTCAGACCTCATCTCTCTCGCCCCGTCCCGCATGGCGGGAAGCGGGGAGAGAGCCGGCCTGTCCTCCGAAGCAGTTCTGCGAAGGATGGAAGAGCGGGGTTCGTAAAAAAAATCACGCGCCGCCTCTCCTCGGCCCTCTCCTCCACTTCGCGGAGGAGAGGGAGTTCATCACTGATCATCTCGCGGGAATCGCGCCCAGACAGTCCATTCCCGGAACCGTCAAACTGCGGGAGTCTCCCCGGCAAAACCGGGGGTTTTCCGAATGACTATAAGCCTTGAAACAGAGTGTGTCAGGCTCGGAACGGTAAAGCTTCCTCTTTCGATTCCGTCTCTCGCCTCCATTGGCGGTCACTTCTTTTGTTCAGCTTCAATTCCGGCGAATAAACTTTCCAAACTATTAAGCCGCGTCTGTTCCGTCTCGTTTTTGGGATTCAAAACTTGTCGCAGGTATTCAACGCCATCGGCAATGTTTCGGACGGATTTGGGCAGAATGGCGCCGGCGGCGTTGGCGTGGCCGCCACCTTGAAATTTTTCCGCCACTTTGAGCGCTTCGCCGTTGCGGCTGCGAAAGCTGGCGAAAACGGCGTTCCCGC
>OBLU010002685.1_pt1 | contig 16233 bp, 15 predicted proteins | sample 1518681 | NCBI WGS metagenome assembly OBLU01 (sample SAMEA3539304, study PRJEB22396) | soil metagenome | biome: tundra; feature: field; material: soil | place: USA | collected 2010-05 | depth 0.15 m | reverse complement strand
CCTGGTCGACGGTGCTGGCCAGTCTGTCGACAATTCACATTGGCGTTCTGGGGCACTAGAGAATGATAGCGATCAATAATTCGATTCTAACGTTGATCATCGTTGCTCCGCTCGTGGGAGCGGTCTTGGTGGCGCTGGCTCCGGACCGCGGCAAGCTGTCAAACTGGATTGCCCTTCTGACTGCGCTGGCTACTTTCGGACTCACGCTCTACCTCCCTGCCCATTTTGGTATTCATCACAGCGGGTTCCAATTCGTGATCAACCGACCCTGGATCGAGAACCCCGCGATCTTCTACCACGTTGGCGTGGATGGACTGAGCCTCTGGCTCGTCGTGCTGACCGGCCTGCTTGCCCCCATTGGAGTGCTGGCGAGTTGGAACGCTATCAAGGAGCGCCGCAAGATCTTCTTTGTACTCTTCCTGCTTCAGCAGACGGCCATGTTTGGTGTCTTCGTCTCGCTGAACCTGATGCTCTACTACGCCTTCTGGGAACTTTCACTTGTGCCCATGGCCATCCTGATTGCCATGTATGGCCGCAAAGATGGACCGAAGGCAGCGCTCAAATTTTTCCTCTTTACATTTATTCCTTCCGCGCCGCTGCTGGTTGCGATTCTGTGGCTTTATGCCAAGACAGGCAGCTTCGAGTTTACCGCCCTGCAGAATAACGTCGCGCTCGGATTAATCCCCGCAGGGCCGCTATGCTGGGTAGCTCTCGCGTTTCTGCTGGCCTTTGCCGTCAAGGTGCCGGTCTTTCCGCTCCATGGCTGGCTAGCGGACACATTCAGTGAGGCGCCGGTGGCCCTGGCCATGGTTGTGGCAGGCAAGCTGGGCCTTTACTCAATGCTCCGCTTCCACATTGGTCTCTTCCCTGCGCAGGCGAGAGCGGCGGCTCCCTACCTGATTGCACTGGCCGTCATCGGCATTCTCTATGGCGCGTGCCTGGCGCTGGTGCAACGCGATTTCTGGCGATTGCTCGCGTTTGCGGCGCTGAGCCACCTGAGCCTCATCACGCTCGGCATCTACGGCTTTACGTATATCGGTTCGGCCGGCGCGATCTACCAGATCCTTAACCACGGCGTAGTGGATGGAGCGTTGTTTGTGCTTCTGGGAGTGCTGGAAACTCGATACGCCACGAGCGAGATCGCGGCGTATGGCGGAATTGCCAGCAAGCTGCCGCGCACAGCCACGCTTTTTGTCATCGCCTCCCTTGCCATGATCGGGCTGCCGATGCTGAACAGCTTTGTGGGCGAGTTCTTGATTCTCTCCAGCACCTTTACCGATGTCAGCCGGGGGTGGGCGATTGCCGCCACTCTGGGAGTGATTCTGGGCGCAGGCTACATCCTGTGGCTGGTGCAACGGCTCTTTTATGGGCCGGAGAGCGAACTCGCCAAAGCGAAGCCAGCAGACGATCTACATTTCGGAGAGATGGCCGTCTTGTGGCCGCTTGCGGTGCTCATGTTGGTCATGGGCCTGGCGCCGTTGTTCTGGCTGCAGTCCATTGAAACCGGGGTGCATTCACAGGACAGGCATGAAGTGCGCTATCTCGACGTCGTGGTAACACCCAATTTGCCTTATGGGGAGGGCCAGCGGTGAATCCAATTCCCGATATCTTCCGCATCCTTCCTGAGGTGGTCCTCACGCTGACCGGCGTCGCTGTCATGTTTATCGATGCTTCGCTACCTGCCGCATGGCCGCGCCGGCCATTGGGTTGGGTAGCTGCAATTGGAACCACACTTGCTCTCTGGGCCAGCCTTTGGCAGCTCTCTCTGCCTCAGGGAACAGGCTTCTCTGGAACGGTAGAGACCAGCGCCTTTACCATTTTTTTCCATGTGCTGATCTGCGGAATCGTGCTTGTGGCGCTTCTGCTTGCGTTGGATACGCTCCCCGAGGACAGCCATCATCAGGGCGAATTCTATGCCCTCGTGGTCTTCGGTGCTGTGGGCATGTGCCTGCTCACGGGAGCGGTTGAGCTTCTGGTGGTCTTTATTGCGCTGGAGATCTCATCCATCTCCACATACATTCTGGCCGGCTACCGGAAAAACACCGGCTGCGGGCCTGAAGCCGCCATTAAATACTTTCTGCTGGGCTCGTTTGCGACAGGCTTTCTGCTCTACGGCGTGGCGATGATCTTTGGGGCTACCGGCACTACGCAGATCTACGAGATCGCTCGTCTTGTTCCCACGGCCCAGAATCATCTGTTTGTGCTGGCCGGCCTGGCGCTGATGCTTGTGGGGATTCTTTTCAAGGTTTCTGCCGCACCGTTTCATGTTTGGACGCCCGATGTGTACGAAGGTGCGCCGTCGCCTGTGGTCGCACTGCTTTCAACAGCGCCCAAGGCCGCTGCGTTTGCACTGCTGCTACGAGTTGTGTATGAGATGTTGCCCACCCTGCGCGATCTCTGGTCGCCGCTGCTGTGGATCGTGGCTGTGCTCTCGATGACCGTGGGTAATCTTGCCGCGCTGCGCCAGGAGAACGTCAAGCGGATGCTTGCCTACTCCTCGATCGCACATGCCGGCTATCTCCTGGCAGCCTTTGCCGGACTCGGAACCAGCGGCATTGGCGCCGCCAGTTTCTACACCGCAGCTTACGCGGCAATGAATGTAGGCATTTTTGCTGTGATTACGCTGGTGAGCGGGTACGATGAGAAACTGCCAAGGATCGAGGATTTTCGTGGCCTGCTTTGCCGGTCTCCCCTGCTGGGCGGGCTGCTGATCTTCTTCCTGGCTTCGCTTGTCGGGATTCCCTTTACCGGCGGATTTTTCGGCAAGTTTTACTCCTTCTCGGCCGCGGTAAGTGGCGGAGCGGTGGCCCTGGCCATCATTGGCCTGTTGAATTCAGGATTGGCGGCGGCCTATTATCTGCGACTGGCCCTGGTTTCGGCACAGCAATCGCCCAACAAGGCTGCTGAAAAAGCGGCCCCTGCGCCGCAAGTGGGCATTGCTGTTGGTGCGGCATTGCTGCTCGCGGTTGCCGCCACGCTGATTCTAGGCATTGCTCCCGGCGAAGTCCTGCGCGCAGCCGAGGCAGGGGCGCATACCTTGCAAGTGCCTCCAGTGCAGACCGGCATTTCGGGCCTCAACGTGGCACAGCAGCCAAGTCCGTAGAGCCTCGGGTTTGCTTAGCCTTCTATGCCGGAGCAAGCAATGTCTTGTAGTACTCCGTGATGAGCCCGAGGACTCTTGTATTCGCATAATGCTCAGTTACCTACGCCCGGGCTGCCTTACCCATATGGGAGCGCCTTTCTGGATCTCGAAGCAGCGCAAGGACTGCCTCGCTGATGGCCTCCCGGTAGCCGGGCGGGATCAGCAGACCTGTAACCTCCGGCACCACTGAGTCGCGTGACCCAGTGGAAAGCATGGTGATGACAGGAATGCCGGTAGCCGCTGCCTCCAGCACCACGTTCGGAGAGCCTTCCCGTCAAGTAGGAAGACATCAGGTCCATCGCGCGGTAATACGGCTCTGTATCAGCTACAAACCCGGTGCAATGAACGCGAGGATGGGATTCTATCCTGGTACGCAAATCGGCACAGAGCGCGTCTTCTGCGGCATCGAACCAGCCCACAAGCAGCAGGTGCGCTCTCGGCTCGGATGCCAGAATGGTGTCGAAGGCTTCCATCAATTCAGGAAGCCCCTTGTCGAAGGTTAATCGCCCTACAAAACCCACAACCGGGGAGTCTCGCGGAAGGCCAAGCCGGTCTCGAACGTCACTGGGGCCGGGTGAAAACCGCTCTACGTCGACGCCGTTACTATTGCCATCCCCGAGCAGTTTCAGTTTGGCTGGGGGTGCCAAACCAAGCGCAAGCGCCTCGGCACACATGCTCTGGCTGTAGCACTACCTGGGCGCAGGCTGAGGCCACACGTTCCGCCACCAGCAGAATGCGGCGCTTGAAACCATTGGCGCCCTCAACCTTAAGCCCGCGCAACATGTTAATGCGTTCCGGCACTCCTGTAAACAGAGCGGCAAGCGCGCCAAGCAGGCCGGCTTTCGGGTGCTGAATTCCGTCATTTCTGGGCGGAGGCGAATCAGGAGCCAGCAAAGGCGCACCAAGGACCGCAGGTCCGCAATCGGTCCAATCTCTCGTTGAATCGGAATGGCAATCGACTCGATTCCTTCGCGCTCTGCAATGCGGTTGAGCAGATCGCCGGGGCTTAGGACGAGGGTCACCCGAAAACCTGCTTCGCGCTGCGCACGCAGGCGTCCAGTGAGAGTGAGACAGGTTTGAGAATGGGTGATGCCTACGACGATGTGCGGGGCGCGCTGCTTTGAACTACCACTCGCGCTGGTACAAAAAAATCGGGCAGGCCACCTGCCCTTCAAATCGAAAAGCCGCAGCTGAGGAAATACCCTACAGTTTGACTCATCCGGGACAGACTCTTTGTGAGTGACGTCAAAGAAGAAAAGGAAGTGTGGGAAAAACATCCAAATCACGTGCACGGTAGCTTGCGATCAAGAAACGCCTCCACGTGCATTCGATCGGGATTGTTCGCTGGTAGACTCTTATCGATAGCTGCTGGAGGATCTAATGGCGCTAGATATGCGCGGCCTTTGCCCACTTCTTTCAGTCTTCGACATGCCCACTTCGGTTCGCTTTTACCACGACCTGCTGGGCTTTGAGTTTGTCAGCAATTCGGACCCTGAGCCCGATGGCCACTTCGATTGGTGTTGGCTCCGCCGCAACGATGCTGCACTGATGCTCAATACCGCATTTGAGCGCAGCCGCCGGCCTGCCGCGCCCGATCCTGCGCGCGTTGCTGGCCACGGCGACACTCAGATCTACATCGGTTGTCAGGACTTGGAGGCGGCGTGCGAGTACCTGCGAAGTGCCGGCCTGGAGGTAAAGGGCCCGACCGTTCGGCCCTTCGGCATGAAACAACTGTTCTTCAATGACCCAGACGGCTACGAGTTGTGCCTGCAGTGGCCTGTCTGACCTGGCCCGGCGCTGACGACCCTAAGACCAATCCTGTATCTTTGCGATGGGAAACAAGTTGATTCGCCAATGATCGCAATTCTCCCTACCCTGGTCGAACCTCAATCCTTCTCTCTGTCTGAGAAGCTCCTCTTCGCAGGGTTGGCTATGGCCTCGGGCTACGGTTTCTGGCACCGGTTCGGTAAAGTCCTCAACAAGATTCTTCAGTCGAAAAAGGACCCCAGCTTTCAGCTCTTTCCCATCGGAAAGCGCATCTGGGATTTTTTCTGGGAGGTCCTCTGCCAGGCTAAGGTCGTTCGCGAACGCCCACTGGCGGGTCTTGCGCACGCATTCGTTTTTTGGGCATTCTGCGCATTTGCCCTGGTCACACTTAACCACTGCGGTACAGCTTTTGGACTCGGCGTTCTGAATCCTGTCGGCCAGTTTGCCCGGTTCTATTTCTACTTTGCTGCAGCTTTTGCTGTGGCTTGCGCAGCCGGCATTCTCGGCCTCTTTGTCCGCCGGTTCCTTGTCCGCCCCAAGTGGCTCGGCGAAAAGCTCTCCTATCAGTCCGGCTTCATTGCTCTGCTTATCTTTGTTTTGATGGCTACGTACCTGGCTTCGTTCTTCGTGTCAGACGTTGGGCCTGACGCGCGAGTCCTCTGGTGGGTGCATACCTTGACCCTGCTTGCTTTCCTGCCGCTGATCCCGCACACCAAGCACCTGCACCTTGTCCTCAGTCCGGCAACGGTGTTTCTATCGCGGGGAGGGTTTGCGCTGATCCCTCCCCTTGCCGGTGATGAAGACTTCGGTCTCGTAGCCGGCACGGATCTTACGCAGCTGGTCAGCCTGCAGGCCTATTCCTGCGTGGAGTGCGGCCGGTGCACTGAGCACTGCCCTGCCGCCAGCACCGGCAAGCTGCTTAACCCGAAAGAAATCATCCTCGGCGTGCGCGCCTATCTCAATGACCTTGGCCCCGCCTCGGACCAGCCACTGCTCGGCCAGTACAACTCCCAGGAAGCTGTCTTCCAGTGCACTACCTGCGGGGCATGCGAGTTCCAGTGCCCGGTGGGCATTGAACATGTTCCGATTCTCGTCGGCCTGCGCCGGGGCGCGGTCAACACCGGCACGTGGGAAGACCAGCATGGGGGCAAGCTCTTTCTGGCATTGGAACGCGGGAGCAATGCACTTGGACTAAGCCCAGCGGAGCGCAATAAGTTCATCGAAAAGCAGGCATTGCCTCTCTTCGACGGGACTCAGGAATACTGTTTATGGCTCGGCTGCATGGGCGGATACGACCCCAAGGGGCGCGAGATCGTCGCCGCCTTCGCTCGTGTGATGAATTACCTGGGCACGAGCTACGGCGTGCTGCGCAAGGAGAAATGCACCGGCGATCCGGTCCGTAGATTAGGCAACGACCTGCTGTTTCAGCAACTGGCCGAGGCTAATCTCGAAGCTCTCGCACAGTACAAGGTGAAGAAGATCGTATCCATCTGCCCCCACTGCGTCCGAACCATCCAAGAAGACTGGAAAGAATACGGCACGCCGCCTGAGGTTGAGCACCACAGCGAGTTTCTGGCGCGCTATGCGGGCAAGCTCCCGTCGCAGAAGAGCGAGGAAACAATCGTCTTCCATGATCCGTGCTATCTTGGCCGCTATCGCAATGTCTATGACGAGCCGCGGGAAGTCGCAGCTTTGGCCGGTGATCTTGTCGAAGCGCCACGCAACCGCGAGCGCAGTTTCTGCTGCGGAGCCGGCGGCGGCGTGGCCTTTCTGGGCGAGGAGACTGGAGAACGCATTAGCCACAATCGTGCGGCTGAACTTGTTGCGACCGGCGCGCAAACCATTGCTGCCGCCTGCCCCTTCTGCAATACGATGTTCCGGGATGCCTTGGCAGCTACCGGTGAGGGCGCGCCTCAACTCGTCGACATTGCCCAACTGGCAGTACGTGGATTGCCCGAATAACGAGCGGCTACCTCACAAGCTAAGATGAACCTGAGCCATTAATCATGAAGATTATTGTTGCCATCAAACAAGTTCCGGAACGCGATGCGCAGGTTCGCATTGGCGCGGACGGCAAGTGGATAGACGAAGCCGACCTACAGTATGCGCTAAATGAGTCCGACGCTTACGCGCTCGAAGAGGCGCTGCAACTGAAGGAAAGGCACGGCGGCGAAGTGATTGTCGTCAGCGCTGGCCCGGAGCGCGTGGGCCAAACCATTCGCGAAGCACTGGCCAAGGGGGCCGACCGAGCCATATACGTGGCGTGCGACGACCTCGGTTCCCGCGATGCCCTCGGCGTAGCCCGCCTGCTGGCAGCTGCCGTAAAACCAGAGGAGGCCGATCTTATTCTGACCGGCTTGCAGTCGGAAGACTTGGGTCTGGGGCAAACCGGCGTAATCGTGGCTGAACTGCTAGGCATGCCTCACGCTACGCTGATCCTCCATGTGGAAAAGATCGAGACCGGCGTGACCGTCAAGCGCGAACTTGAGGAAGGCTGGTTTCAGACCATCGAGCTGCTCACGCCCGCGGTGCTCACCATCCAATCCGGTGGCAACAAGCTGCGCTACGCAACGCTGATGGGCATCAAACGCGCCAGAACCAAAGAGGTGCGCCAGCTAGCAGCAGCCGATCTTGGCGTTGACTCTCCGCCGGTTGTTCTTTTGGAACAGGTCACACTGCCGCAGAAGCAAAAATCGACGCAGATGCTGGGCGGCACACCCAAGGAAGCCGCGGTGGCGCTGGTAGAGAAACTCAAGTTTGAGGTACGTGTCCTATGAGCGGGGTCCTGGTAGTCGTTGAACAGCGCGCTGGCCGGATTGCCCGGCTGAGTTGGGAGGCCGTTGCTGCCGGACATCAGCTGGGCGCGCAACTGAACCTGCATGAAAGCGCTGTGGTCGTCGGAGAGCAGGTCGAGACGCTGGCTTCAGAGATCGCTGCCCGAGGACTCTCGAATGTGGCGCGCATTGAACATCCGCTCCTCGCCCATTACACTGCCGATGGCTTTATTCTCGCGCTGGAACAGTTCATCCAGAATGTACAACCGAACTACATCGTTTTCCCCCATACTTACCAGGTTCGCGACTACGCACCCGCGTTGGCCGCACGGCTCGGCCAGGTACTTATCAGCGATGTGGTTGGCATCGGCGAAGGCCCGGTCTTTACGCGCCAACTTCTCCAAGGCCGCCTGAACGGGAACTATCGACCCACAGGCAATGGCCCTTGCTTCATTTCGGTGCAGGCAGGGGCCTTCCGCGTAAAGGACACGGGGACAGGCACAGCCGAGGTCACGGTCTTTACGCCGTCCATCAACCCAGCGCAGATTCGTACGAAGCCGAGCGAACCTTTCCGGGGTTCATCGCAGACCGTTGACCTGGGTTCTGCGCAGCTCATCGTCAGCGTGGGCCGCGGCATCAAGGACGCGGCGAATATACCAATTATTCAGGAACTAGCCACAGCACTCGGCGCGGAGTTGGCCGCCTCACGCCCTATCTGCGATAACGGCTGGCTGCCCATGGAACGTCAGGTTGGCAGCTCCGGACAGACCGTCTCGCCCAAGCTCTACCTCGCTGTAGGCATCTCGGGAGCCATCCAGCATTTGGTTGGTATGAAGGGCTCACAGTGCGTGGTCGCGATTAACAAAGATCCCGACGCGCCCATTTTTGAAGTCGCCGATTACGGAATCGTTGGTGATCTTTTTGAGGTGGTTCCGGCGCTTACGGCGGCTCTCAAAGTGGCGAAAGGTTAAACTAACTCAAATCAAAATTTGTTGCAGCTCTGTTCGCAAGTCTTCGCGTTTAGCCAAGTCAACCGGACCTGAGGAGGGGTCTATCAACGAAGGCCTGCAATTCGACGATGCGATGATCCGGACTCTTGAGTCGCTGTACCAAACGAAGGAAGCGGCGAATCGGCGCAAGATGGTGCTCGACGCCCTGCAGCTAAGGCCCGGGGAGTGTACACTCGACATCGGCACAGGACCAGGGTTTGTGGCACTGGAGATGGCAGCGGCGGTTGGCAGCACCGGACAGGTGGAGTGCATTGACGACAGCGAGTCGATGATCAACGTCGCGTTGAAGCGTTGCGCCGGCAGGCCATGGATCTGCTTTCAGATTGGAGGCGCGACGGAACTTCCGATAGCCAGCAACTCCTGCGACGCCGCGGCTGTGGTGCAGGTGTATGAATACGTTCCCGAAGTACCCAAGGTACTTGAGGAGCTGCATCGTGTGCTTCGGGCGGCCGCGCAGCCATCGTTTCAACCGATTGGCCGTCCCTTGCCTGGAACTCGTCAGACCCGGACCGGATGGCGCGGATTCTTGACGCCTTCAGCGAGCACTGCGCCCACGTTTCTCTCCCACGTGTGCTGACGCCCATGGTCAAGACAGCCGGTTTTGTCATTTCCTCCCAGAGCGTCCTTCCGCAGTTCAGCGTGTCTTATAGCCCGGACAGGTTTGGCGTCCAGATGGCGGGGCTGATCGGTGCATTCGTCCCGGGGCGACGCGGGGTGACGCAGGACGATGCTGTTGCATGGCTCGAAGATCTGCAGCAAACCGGCGAGCGCGGAGAGTGGTTCTTTAACGTCAACCAGTACCTGTTCCTGATTGAGAAGGCGACGTGATCTCTGGCCCTATACAGCAGTCTTCTCAATGCGTTATGGTACCCTGTTGACCAAATAAAGCCGCGTGAACGAGGGCAAACAAGATGCTTCTTCCCGCAACATATCAAGCAGCACTCTTTCTGATGGTCGTGAGCATGTTGTGTTGGGGATCGTGGGCCAACACGCTCAAGCTATGTCCAGGCTTTCGCTTCCAGCTCCTGTATTGGGACTACGCGCTGGGCCTGGCTGCGACCACCATTTTCTGGGGACTGACCGCAGGCAGCCTGGGGCACCAAGGCACGCCCTTTCTGACCGATGCAATGGAGACACCGCTTCAGCTCATCCTTCTGGCAATCGCGGGAGGTGCCGTCTTCAACGTGGCTAATCTGTTGTTGGTCGCCGCCATCGATGTGGCCGGCCTTGCTGTAGCCTTCCCCGTCGGGATTGGGCTGGCGCTTATCGTGGGCGCAGTCTCAAGCTACCTGGTTCGTCCGGCAGGCAATCCGCTGCTGCTCTTTGGCGGAGTTGCACTGGTGACCGTGGCGATTGTGCTGGACGCGGCTGCTTATCGCAAACGCGAGGCCAAGGCCAAGGCGGCCACCACGCGCGGCATCGTCCTGAGCCTGGTAGCCGGGGTACTGATGGGCCTCTTCTACCCACTCGTCGCCCGCGCGCTGGCCGGTAATCCGATGCACACGCCAGGTCCGTATGCTGTTGCATACTTCTTTGCCGCCGGCGTTCTGATTTCGACTTTGCCGGCAAACTGGCTGCTGATGAAGAAGCCGCTTGATGGCAAGCCACCCGTCGCGCGCGCAGAATACTTCGATGCGCCACTGGGGTGGCACCTGGCAGGCTTTCTGGGCGGAGCCATCTGGTGTACAGGCGGCGTGGCGAACTTTGTTGCCTCCGGCGCCCATCTCGTAGGTCCGGCGGTCTCCTACTCCATCGGCCAAGGAGCGACCATGGTATCCGCATGCTGGGGTGTCTTTGTGTGGCACGAGTTTGCCAAAGCGCCTCGCGAGGCCAAGCGACTCCTGCTCTTCATGTTTATCTTCTTCGTGCTCGGTCTCACTGCCGTGGCCCTGGCACCGCTTTACTGAACTACACGACTGCCATGAACATTGCACAAAAGCCAATCGTCGTTGTCGGGAGCGTCACCATGGATATGGTCACGCGCGCAAAAAACATCCCGCGTGTCGGCCAGACACTGATCGGCACCGGTTTTGAAACAACTCCCGGCGGCAAAGGCGCGAACCAGGCGGTCGCTGCTGCTCGTCTGGGCTATCCAGTCAAGATGGTGGGCATGGTGGGCGAGGATGTTTATGGCCCGGCTTTGCTCGAGAATCTGGGCCACGCCGGAGTAGGAACAGAGGCTATGGAACCCGTAGCCGGCCCCTCGGGTCTGGCGCCGATCTTCCTGGCTGAGAATGGGGACAACGCCATCATCGTGGTCCCTGGCGCAAATGGCGAAGTTGACCCCGCCTATGTTGACCGTCATTCTGCGCTCATCCGCTCCGCGGGCATGGTGCTCTGCCAACTGGAGATCCCGATGAAGACCCTCAACCATACCCTCAACCTGTGCGCAGAGGCAGCGGTTCCGGTGATGCTCGATCCTGCTCCGGCGGCTCCATTGCCCGATCAAACATGGAAGCACGTTGCCTGGTTTACTCCCAACGAAACGGAAGCCGCATTCTACCTGGAGAATGAATCGAAGCCGGAAGAAGCGGCGAAGCAGCTGCTGGCGAAGGGGCTGCGCGGCGTCGTGCTCAAACGTGGCGGCGAAGGGGCGTACGTGGCCATCGCAGGCGGAGAATCGGGCTGGGTGCGGGCTTTTCAAGTGGAGGCGGTCAACACCGTTGGCGCCGGCGACTGCTTCAACGGAGCATTTGCAGCAGCCTTGCTCGAAGGCCGTGACCCATTTGCCGCAGCGCGATTTGCCTCAGCTGCGGCGGCCATCTCAGTGACGCGCGCCGGTGCGCAAGCCTCTATGCCCAACAGGGCCGAGGTAGATGCCTTTCTGGCGGCGCACGCATGAAGTTTCTTCGGCCTTCCATCTCCAAAGCCGGATCGGGACCAAGGACATTGTGCCGCGTCCTTCGTGGGATCGGCCTTGGCATTCTTGGGGGCGCAATCGCTCTCAGTGCGACAGCGCAGGACACGCAGTATCCGGCCAGAGGGCAGCAGATTCCTGTTCCGGACTGCATGAACCTGCACTATGCCTGGGAGGGCGTATTACAGGTGCCTTGCGTTGTCTATACACATGAGCGATGGCTGCATGACCTGCAACACTGGCGCACGGAGCGGCGTATTCGCGTTGCCTACGATCCATGGCGTTACGAGCTGCCTGCCCTTCGCTGGACCCAGTCCAGCTTTATCCAGCCGCAGATGATGGTTCAGGACCGCTACTTCTATGACCCGGTTGCGGGGCGCTACACGGTTGACCGCTACCTTGATGATCTCGACAGGCGCTATGGAGGCATCGATGCAGTCCTGGTGTGGTCGACGTATCCGAACATGGGCATCGACGACCGCAACCAACTGGAAATGGTGGAGTCGATGCCAGGCGGGGTTGATGGCGTTCGCAAAATGGTTGCCGACTTCCACCGGCGGGGGGTGCGGGTGCTGTTCCCGATGATGATGTGGGACGAAGGCACGCACCAGCCTAACCAACCCTGGGAGGATGCCATCGCCGCCTTGATGAAGGAGATCGACGCCGACGGAAGCAACGGGGATACACAGGACGGCGTGCCGCTGGGTTTCTCAGTGGCTGCGGAGAAGATCGAGCACCCGCTTGCCTTTGAGCCTGAAGTGAGCCCCAGCGACGAGGCCCTGAGTTGGAACGTGATGACCTGGGGCCAGTACAGCTTTCCCTTTATCCCGATGGTGGACAGGTTCAAGTGGCTTGAGACTCGTCACATGGTCAACATCAGCGACCGCTGGAACCCGGACAAGACCAGCGATCTGCAATTTGCCTTCTTCAACGGATTGGGCTGGGAGAGCTGGGAGAACGTTTGGGGGATCTGGATTGGCATTACTCCACGTGACGGCGAGGCTACACAGCGCGTGGCAACGCTGGAAAGAGGCGTGGCGCCCTTCCTGGTCAGTCCGGATTGGGAACCGCTCTATCCCACACGCAACTACGGTGTTTATACCAGCCGGTGGCCGCTCGGCAGTGATGCCGTATGGACGATCGTGAACCGCACCAGCTATGACATAAACGGCCGCCAGATGGAGGTGTCGCTCACGGCGGGTATGCGCTACTTCGACCTGTATCACGGCGTGGAGTTGAAACCCGAAGCCAACGGTCAAATTGCCGTGTTGAGCTTCGAGATGGAAGCCAATGGTTACGGCGCGATTCTCGCCACGCCGAACGAGCCCAGTGACGCAATCAAAGCCCTGATGCAGCGCATGGCTGCGATGACCAAAGAGCCGCTTGCCAGCTTCTCGCATGAACCTAAGATCCTTGCGCAGAACATAGTACCGATACGGTCAACCAGCCCGATAGCCGATGCTCCGGAGGGCATGGTCAAGATTCCCGGTGGTCCGTTCGACTTCACCGTAGTAGGCATGGAGATCGAAGGCGGCGGCAGCGTGGGAGTCGATGTGCAATACCCGTGGGAGGACTCACCACGACGCTTCCATGAAAAGACGATGCAGGTTGCGCCGTTTTTCATCGACAAATACCCCGTGACCAATGCGCAGTTCAAGCAGTTTATGGACGCGACAGACTACACGCCGAAAGACATGATGAACTTTCTTCGTGACTGGAAGAACGGAGCGTATCCAGTGGGCTGGGAGAACCGGCCTGTGACCTGGGTTTCGCTCGAGGATGCGCGCGCTTATGCTCAGTGGGCAGGCAAGCGCCTGCCGCACGAGTGGGAGTGGCAACTCGCGGCGCAGGGCACGGATGGACGGGTCTTTCCCTGGGGCAATCAGTGGTTGACTGCGAACGTACCCACGCCGGCAACGGGGCGAAGCATGCCCGGGCCCGACGCAGTCGATGCCCATCCTGCTGGTGCGAGTCCGTATGGCGTGATGGACATGGTGGGCAATGTTTGGCAATGGACCGACGAGTTTGCCGACGAGCACACACGTGCTGCGATTTTGCGCGGTGGCGAGTATTACCAGCCGCAAGGCTCAATCTGGTACTTCCCTGAGGCACTTCGGAATGATGAGCATAGCAAACTGCTCTTGATGGCGCCAAGCTACGACCGCTCCGGTGGCGTGGGGTTCCGCTGTGTGCGGGATGCGCAGTAAGAATCCCGGTGCTGTCGACTTTACGAGGAACCAGGTCTAAAGATTTCCTTTCGTTTATCGCTGCAAATCCCTCAGCGCTAAGATCGATTTTTGTTCCGGTTAACAATGCAGTTGGACCGAAGATGAGCGGGAAGGGGCTTTTTGTATTGTATTGCGATACTCTTGAAGACTGCCTGATCGGTAATTTCTGTGTATGCCTATGAATATGCTTCGGTTAGGCTTCTCGTGTACAGCTTGCATGGATACCCCCCTGATGACTTTGCCTAATAAGTCCTTCTTGCCCAAGAACTTTTCGCCTTGCCTGAAAAGTCCACTTCTTACCCAAAAAGTACCAAGAGAGCATTCGCTCTAGATTTACTGCTCCGCTTCGGTCAGGTGTCGGTCGTTCTCAGCGCGGCCGCGCGCAATAGATTCCTTGTGGGAAGCAGCCGAATGTTCGGCAGCCAACTCCAAAGGATGACGTCTCAGCCATTACCTGGCCCAAAAAGCTCCATTCCATAGGTTTTAAGTCTGGCAAAACAACCGCAGCCAAATTGACTCTTGCAAAAGTTCACGAAATCGAGAATAATTTATCTCGGAGGTAAGTCGCTATGTCAACCACATTCGCAGTCCCTAACGTGATTGGATATTCATTCGATGATGCTCCGGATCTAACAGAGGCTGATGAGCGCAAGAAATTGAGCGAATCCGCCATCAAGGTTTTCGTCAACATTGTCGGGAAATGGGACCTGAATGAGGCTCAGGCCCGGGGCCTTCTTGGAGGCGTCGCTTCATCCACTTACCACGCCTGGAGAACCAAACCCAAGGGCAAGCAACTCGACCAAGATACTCTCACGCGCATCTCGCTTGTCATCGGCGTCTACAAGTCGCTGCACATCTATTTTGAGAAACCACTGGCCAATCGGTGGGTTACTCTGGGGAATCGCGGGGCTCTCTTTGCCGGTCGATCTCCCCTCGAGTACATGCTCCGCTTTGGCCAGCCAGGTATGACCGAGGTGCGACGCATGCTGGATTCATGGAGGGGGGGACGTTGATTCCGCCAGTTCGAGAGTATCAATTTGAAGGAATGCACCGGTTGATCTCCTCAAGATATAGCAAAAGTGGAACGGTATTAGAGGACGTCGCCGAGAACGACAAGATGCTTGCAGATGTTGCCCGGCTGGATGCTGCAACAAATGAGCGAATCCAGGGAGAAGTCTCCGGACTGAGCGGAATTAGCCAGTTTGAACTGGTGTACGGGATCGCAAACTCTCACATTGTCCGGGCTGCCTTTCTCCACCCGGGGCCGTTCGGTTCCCGCTTTAATGACACAACGCGCGGTGCTTGGTACGCTGCGGAGGAAGTCGAGACCTCGATTGCCGAAGTTGCGTATCACAGGTCCAAATACCTGGGGGACATAATCGATCCAGAAGCCCCAGGCGGAGTGCCAGCAAAGGACACTTCGACATACGATGATTGGCAGGCTGACTTTAGCTCTTCATTTCACGCTTTGGAGCCAACTCTCGCCTTCACGGAATGTCTTCAGGCTGAACCTGTGCCAGAGTGCTATCAACCTTCCCAGGCTCTTGCCCGCCTGCTACTCAATCAACGGTCCAACGGAATCCTCTATCCAAGTGCACGGCACAAGGATTCTACATGTCTGGCTTGTTTCCGGCCGGCTCTGGTGTATCGGGCTCGTCAAGCTGAAAGATATGAGATCAGATTGACTGCAGCCGATGGGGGGTATGAGAGGCAAGTCGAAATTGTATCGAGGAAAGCCGCAACAAGCGACTTCCCTCTTCGCGCGCAGATCGAGCGTATAGACGGAGAGGGCACTGGACGGCCCCGCCAAAGCAAACGAAAGCCCCGGCGTTGACGCAATGTCCGCCCCTTTCCTCAAGCAGCCACGGCCGACGTTGAGTTGGCCTGGTTGCTGAGGAATATTCCTGCTTATTGAGTCATTACAAGATTTGCCATTTCACACCAACCCAGACTATAGCCACGAAAAACGGAGAGGAAAATCAATGAGTAAACCGAAACCATCGCACAAGTTGACCACCGCTGCTTTAGAAAAAGACTTAAAAAATGCTCGAGCCAGGATCGCCAGGTTGGCTGCCAGGAACGAGCGGCTGTGGAATCTGTTGAAAGCGCTGAAGTCGTCAGCCGATAAAATTGGATTCGGGATTTACCTGACCGAGGATAAAATGCCTACCTTCGAGTACCCAATGTATCTTCACCCTGTATCTAGTACTACTGTGTTATAAACGTTGAACGCCGCAGAACGGGCATTGGCAGAGTTGGCGGAGCAGGGAGCGTGCCAGGACGATGCGCAAGGTGGCGATGGAGTGAGGGTTATGCCGCTGGGGCCGGACGCGCGCCGCGGGGCCGGAAGCCGGGCGGGAGTTGGGGAGCTGATAGTCCAAGATGGCCGCTGCGGGCCGAGGGGGAAAAACGGCACCGCTCCGCCACCAGGAAGCCATAGGCGGCGATCGAGAGG
>OBLU010002683.1_pt1 | contig 16235 bp, 8 predicted proteins | sample 1518681 | NCBI WGS metagenome assembly OBLU01 (sample SAMEA3539304, study PRJEB22396) | soil metagenome | biome: tundra; feature: field; material: soil | place: USA | collected 2010-05 | depth 0.15 m | reverse complement strand
CCCTTGCCGAAGAACCATTTGTTGTGCGCCACGAAGTCGCGCCAGTCGTGCATCGTCGGCACCATGGAGTCAGGCCCGAACAGGACCGTCCACAGTTGTTTGAAATGAAATTTGCCGTCCGCCATGCGCAACGATTTGCGGCCTTTCCATGCCTTGCCGACGAGCGAGGTGAGGTGCAGCCCGAAGTAGAAAAACGTGATGACGGCGCCGAAGCGATGCAGTATCCGCGCCGTTTCCGGCCCGCCGATGATGCTGAAGATGACCTTGGCCCAGCCGGTGTAATAAAATTTCAGCGGCATCCCGGTGACGACGAGCAGCAGGAAGCTCGACACGACGAGGAAATGCAGGAACCGCTCGAACGGCACGAAGCGCGTGAACCATTCGCCGTCCTCCTGCGTCGCGATTTTCGCCTCGCGGAACGTTTTCGAGTCGTGCAGGTAAAGGTAGATGGCGCGCACCAGCCAGGCGAGGGTGTGCAGGCCGAAAAACGCGAACGTGCCGATGAGCAGCCCGGTCATCGCCAGGAACACGAGGTGAAGCAGCGGATAATTCTTCGCGTCCAGCGGGTTCGCGTGCGGCTGGTATTGGGTGAATTTCTGCGTCGCGCCCGGATGGCATTGCTGGCAGGTGGCGAGGATGTTGGTCTTCGAAAGATGCGACAGCGGATTGGACGGCGGCAAAATGTCGTGGAAACCGTGGCAGTCGTAGCACGCGGCGACGGCCGGCGCGGAATTGGGTTTGCCGAGCACCATCGCCTTGCCGTGATAGGTCTCGGAATAATGTTCCAGGCGGTCGGCGTGGCATTTGCCGCAACGCTCGTCGCTGATGGACTTGAAATTGTTGCCCGTCGGATTGACGATCTGGTGCGCGCTGTGGCAGTCAATGCAGACCGGCCCGCGCGGGTCGCCCTTCGCGAGCAACTGGCCGTGGACGCTCTTGTCGTAGGTCGCCTCGATGCCGACGTGGCACTTGCCGCAGGTCTTGGCGACGTTCGCGTGGTTGATGGGCGAATCGCGGTCCACGCTGCGCTTGATGGTATGCACGCCGTGGCAGTCGTCGCACGACGGCGCGACAATCAGTCCCAACTTCAACAGCGCGTTGCCGTGGATGCTGTCCATGTATTGCGACGCAGCCTCGGGATATTCAATCTGGTATTCCTTGGTGAGATTTTTGTTGCTGTGGCATTTGGCGCAAGTCGCCGGCAGGTTCATTTTGAATACCGGCGACAATGAGTTCTTCACCGGCAGGATGTCGTGCGTGCCGTGACAGTCCCAGCATTGCGCCGCGCCGGATGCGCCCATCGAGTGGCTCATGCCGTGGATGCTCGTCGCGTAATCCTTCGCTTCCTGGTCATGGCAGCCGGAACAATCTGGCGCCGGCAGGTTGGCGGCGTGGACCAATTCCTTCACGCCCGTGTGGCAGTCCGTGCAATCGAGCATGGAATGGACCGAGCGGGAGAAACTGTTCGTGGGGAAAACGGCGAGCGGAACTTTCTGTCCGTTCACCATGCGGGTGTTGGACGGGTCGGTGTGGCAGTCGAGGCAATCCGAATTGGCCAGCTTGGCGACGGCATTGGTCGCCGCTGGAGCTGAAACCGTCGTCAGTGCCAGCAGCGCCAGTTGGCAAAACCATTTTACACCGATTGCCACCGTTGATGGCAATTGGCGTTGCGCCGCCGGTGCGACATTTTTCTCGAATGGAGGCATCGGGCCTTTCAACGTCTTTCGCCGGCCGGCGGCGCGGCGCAATAAATCACTCGCGGCGCGTTACTTTTTGAACGTCCGCATATAGGCGACCAGCGCCTTGGCGTCGGCGTCGGAGATACCATCGGTGCCCCTCATCACGGTCTTGCCGTCCTTGTCTTTCACGCCTTCCTTGATGGCTTTAACCGCAGCATCATCCTTCAAAGCGTCCTGCACTGCGGCGCTGGAATAGTCTTTCACCGCCAGTTTCTTGCCCATTGTGGTGTCGCCCTTGCCATCCGCGCCGTGGCATTTGAGGCAGCTCTGCTCATAAAGGGCCTTGCCGTCAGCCGCGCTCGCGGACCAGGCGGCCAGCGCCACTGCCGCGATGCTCAACATGATTAATTTTTTCATAATAGTTTGTGTTTCAATTGTGAATCCAGCCCGGCGGCTCCGAATCACCCTGCCTTCGGCGCGGAATTTCAATTGGATTGACACTCTGCCGCCGCGACGGCACCCACGACCCGGAACCACCGAACGTTTGCACCGATAGTTTCATGGAGCCGCCGGCATCCGGCATCACCAATCTTGTCAAAGTGTGGACATTTATTGGCTAGTGCCGGCCTGACAGGAGGTTGAGCAGACAATTTGCGCGCCGGACCTGGGCCAGGCCGCCCGACGGAGCGCGGGTTTCAGGATTTGATGTCGCGCACTTGAAAGACCGAGATGCCGACGATGAGAAAGGTCAGGCTGGCGCCGAACAGGATGCCGACGGATTCGCCGACCTGCCACCACGGGATGCGCGATTGAAGAAAGAGCTGCCAGACGTTGAGATGATAGCCGAAAAAGCAATTCCGAAGGTCATGAAAATAGGGGATTTCCATCAGGATGCGGTCAATCAAAATCAGCGAGAGCGCCAGGATGGCGGCGGCGGCGGGTTTCATGTTGAAGCAGGAGAACATGAACGCCAGGCTCATGATGGCGCAGGCCTTGGCGACCAGGAACAGGTGCGCGAGGAGAAAATGGGCGAGGCCGCCGGTGAAATTGAAGACGCCCAAATCCTGGTCCGGCACCTGCGCGAACAGCCCGCCGCCGACGGGAAAAAACAACCCGCAAAAAAACATTCCGCCCGCGGCCAGCGCCAGCACGAGCACGATGGAGAAAACGAAACCCGCGAGCCATTTCAGGCAGAGCAGCCGCACGCGCGAGACCGGGCGGGAAAGAATCATCCGCAGCGTGCCGTCCTCGGCCTCCTTGCTCACCATGTCGCCGCCGATGAGCGCGACGTAAAGCGGCAGCAAGGTGTAGGCGAGCACAACCGCCATGACCGTGGCGACGGTGAGCATGGAAAGGTATTGCGCGCCGATGAATCCGGCGCGTTCGACGGCATTCATCAGCGAGCGGTGCGCCGGCGGGTAATAGCGCAGCAGTCCCACGATGAGCAGTTGCGCCAGTATCAGCATCAGAAAACCGATGTAGGTGCGCTTCTTGCCGAAGAGCTTCCACAGTTCATTTTTTAGCTGGTGGAAAAACATGGTCAATTCAGGCGCGGCTTCATCAGCGCGAGATAAAAATCCTCCAGCGTTTCGTTCTGCGGCGCGATTTCAAAAACGGGGATCCCGCGCTCAACCAGCAAGCGCACCACCTGGTCGGCCGCCACGCCGTCGCCCAGACAAATCAAATTCCGGCCGTGGTCGCCGGTGATGAGGCCGGCGCGCCGGAGCTGCCCGACGGCCGAGGCAAAATCCCCGACGCGCAGCCGCACGCGGTTCTGTTTGCGCGTCGCCTCGGCCATCGTGCCGTCGAACACTTTTTTCCCGCGGTTCAAAACCGCAATGCGCGTGCAAAGCTGCTCCACCTCGTTCAACAGATGCGACGAAAGCAGGATGGTCAGGCCGAACTCCCGGTGCAGCCGCAGGATGGTCTGCCGCATTTCGTGGATGCCTTCGGGATCCAGTCCGTCGCCCGGCTCGTCCAGAATCAGCAGTTCGGGTCGCGGCAGCAACGCCTGCGCCAGCGCGAGCCGCGCGCGCATCCCGTGCGAATAGGTTCCCACCTTGGATTTCTCGCGCCCGGTCAAACCGACCCAGTCAATCACCTCGCGGATGCGTTTGGCCGGCGTCGGCGCGGTATAATGACTCAAGATCTCCAGATTGCGCCAGGCGCTCAAGTAATCGTAGAACACGGGCGACTCGAAGATGGCGCCGACTTTTTTCAGCGCGTGCTGGCGCTCGGCCAACACATCGAATCCGCAGACGCGGATTTCGCCGTCCGTCGGCCAGACCTGCCCGAGCATCATGCCGATGGCGGTGCTCTTGCCCGCGCCGTTGTGGCCGAGCAGCCCAAAGATTTCGCCGCGCTTCACTTCGAGGTCGAGGTCCTCGATCGCGCGCTGGCCGCCGAACTTTTTCTGGACGTGGCGCAACGAGATCATGGGCCTTCGTAGAAATTCCGGATGTGCTGGTCGGCGTAAAGGAAGTTGATCGCGTTCTGCGGTCCGCACACGAGGTGAAACTGGTCTTTGTCGAAAAACACCGGAATTTGGTCCACGGTGAGCGGCAAGCCCGTCAAATCGGGATTGGCCGCGGACTGCCCGTTCAGCAGGACGTTCCAGGCGTAGCTCGACCCGGTTTTTTCAAACAGCAGCTCGTTGTCCGACGGGCAGCGCAAAACATTGGTCGAACCCAGTTGCTTCGCGAGCACGATGTCCACGGAGGGATAAAGGTTCGTGGTGATGGAGTTGGTGGACCGGTCCTGCATGAACGGCAGGCGGTCGTTGTTTTCGCCAATGTAAACCTGCAATGCGACGCCGAGTTGATGCAGGTTGCTCAAGCAGGCGGCGCTGCGCCCGTGTTCCTTGGCGCGCGACAACACCGGCATCAGCAGCCCCGCGAGAATGCCGATGATGGCGATGACCACCAGCAGTTCGATCAAAGTGAAGGCCGGGCGTCTCATCGCGGATAATTTCAGTGTATCTGCCCGTTGCGGAGCTGGATTTGAATCTGCTCCAGCAGCGGCCCCAGCTCGGCCTTCGTCTCCGGCGAACTGTGCGTGTAAAGCTCTTTCAGCCCGATTTCGCGCGCCTGTTGCTCCAGTTCCGGACTCAACGGCGGCGGGCCGTTCGGGCCGTAATTGACGAGGCTTTTGTCCACGCCGCCCGCGCCGGCCTGCTTCAATCGGGCGACCGCCTCATCAATGAATTGCTTCCGCTGGTCCTCCGGCAACTGGCTGAACGAGTCCAGCACCTGCTTGAATCCGGCCGGCAGTGTTTTGTCAATGAACCTGGCGCGCTCGGCCTCGGTCATCTCCGCAAACCACTTCTTCCAACCGTCTTCGAGCCGCCATTTCATGCGCTCCTCCGCCGAAAGCGAATTCACCATGTCCGCGAAATCAGCGATGGCTTTGTCGCGTCCCGGGGCGGAAAGCCGGTTGAGGTCGGTCGCGTCAACATAGTGATCGAGTTTCCCAACCGTCATCCGGGTCATGCCGGAGAAATGAAAAATCGCCAGCGCCACGGCCCAGACCGCCACCAGCGCGCCGGCCGCGTAAATCAACGCACGAAACCTGCGGTTTTTCATGGGATGAATCTAATTGAATTCGGAACGACCGCCATAAAAATTCCATCACGGCACGGCCGGTTCAATGGCGCGGGCGCCTTCCGTTTCCGCCAGCGCCGCCGCGAATCGCGCCGCCAGAATTTTCACCAGCGGCGGATGCATCAGTTCAAAATGCCGGCCGTCGAGCAGCTGCTCGGCGAATCCACCCCGCGTGATCCGTTCGCAAATTTCCGGCGGGGTCGGCAGACTCGTGAGCCGCGACACTCCTGCCTGCCATAACCGCACGGGTGCGGCCACGGTTTCCAATTTCATCGTGCGAACCAGGTTTAGGTGCCGGTTGAACAGCTCAAAAAACTTTTTCACGCCGGAATCTTCATCGTCGTCCACCTCCAGCCCTTGATCCGCCAGCCAGTCCAGGACGATTCGCAATTGCGTGGTCTCATCCTTCGCCTCTTCTATTTGTCCTGCAAGTTCCATCGTCGAGCCGGAAAGGTCGTCCGTTTCGCGCGGCTTGAACAATCCCAGTTCACCGGTGAAATAATCATACATCTCCACAATAAAACGATTCAGCACGAGTTTTCTCGGGAAAGTTGGGTCGAGCACAGCCATCGGCGGATCAATCATCCCGACGAGCGAAATTTTCCGGCCCCGGCGCTCCAGTTCGCCGGGGAAAGTTGGGTCGAGCACGGCCATCGGCGGATCAATCATCCCGACGAGCGAAATTTTTCTGCCCCGGCGCTCCAGTTCGCCAGCCGTGGCCAGCGCAAAAAATCCGCCGACGGAAAAACCGGCCAGCCGCAAGGCGCCGCCGGGCTGTTGTTGCGCAATGAGGCTGGCATAATCGCGCGCCAGGGCTTCGATGGAATCCCATTCGTTGCTTGCACCCGCCTGCACGCGCGACTGGATGGCATGGATCGGAAAACCTTCGGGCAATTGTGCCGCCAGCTCGTCGTAAATGCTCGTCATGCCGCCCCCCGGATGAATGAAGAAAACCGGATCACCTGTCCGGCTCGCGCGCAAAGTCAAAAGCCGATTGCTGCCGACGTTGGGTTCATTGGCGAAAATTGTTTCGCGCTTGGTTAAAGATGTTTTGACTTTCACGACTTTTGCCGCCGCCGGTTCCGTCACGCCGCCGAAAATTTCCAGCACGACGGCGGCAAGATTGGCGATTGTCGTGTTCGCCGAAAACCGGCCCGGCGGCAGTGAAATGCCGAACTGCACTTCCAGCCGGTTCAACAGCTCGAACGCCATCAGCGAGTCCAGCCCCATTTCCTTGAGCGGTCGGTTCGCCTCCAGTTTGGCCGCGCTCATCCGCAAAACTTTCGCCGCCGATTCGCGGACATAACCGGCAACCAGGGCGAGCCGATCCGCCGCCAGCGCGGACAAAATCATATTGCGAACTTCCCCGGCGTCATCAGAATTGACCTGTTCCGAAGCCGTGAAGACTTCGGAAAATTTCGGCGGCAATGTCGTGCCGGTCGCCGCGCCGAAAAATTTCTGCCAGTCAACGTGCATGAAACCGATTTGCGCCGCGCTGCTTTGCAGCAGACGCCCCAGCATTTCCGTAGCCTGCGCCGGCACGATGCCGTGGACGCCATGCGCCGCCAGATGCTCCGCCACTTTTGCATTGCGCGCGAGAAAGCCGACTTCGCCGAGCGCGCCCCAGTTCACCGTGAGCGCGGGCAGGCCGCAGGCGCGGCGGTGGTGCGCCAGCGCGTCTAGAAAACAATTGGCCGCGGCGTAATTTGCCTGTCCCGCCGCGCCGACCAGCGCGCTCACCGACGAAAACATGACGAAATGGTCCAGTGGAAGCGTTGCCGACGCGGTATGTAAGTTCCATGCCCCGGCGGCCTTGGGCGACATGACGCGCGAAAACCGTTCCGTCGTGAGCTGCGGCAGAAGGCCGTCGTCCAGGACCATTGCCGCGTGGAAAATTCCGCGCAGCGACGGCAGTTTTTTCGCGGCCAGCTTGAAAATCCGCGCGACGTCCTTCTCCTCCGCCACGTCCGCCTTGACGACCAGAACTTTTGCGCCGCGCCGTTTCAATTCCGCCACCGCGCGTTTCGCCTCCGCCGTCACCGCGCCGCTTCGCCCCGTCAGCACAAGGTTTCTCGCGCCGCTCGCGACCAGCCATTTCGCGACGGCCAGCCCGAATCCGCCCAGTCCGCCGGTGATCAAATACGAGGCCCTTGCCGGAAATTGTATTTTTTCATCCGGCGGCGGCCGCCGGGGCGTCACGCTCACGTTTTGCATCGTCAAAACGATTTTGCCGATGTGCTTTGCCTGCGCCATGAGCCGGAAGGCGTCCGCCGCCCGCGAAACCGGCAGCGTTTGGCGTGGCAGCGTCTGGAGTTTTCCGGCGCGGAAAAGTTTCATCAGGGTCTGGAGCAAATGCTGCACGGTGTCCGGCTGCTCCGCCATCACCTGCCCCATGTCAATCACGAACAACGAAAGATTTTTGCGGAACGGGCGCAGTCCGATGGCGGTGTTTGCGTAAATGTCGCGCTTGCCGATCTCCAAAAATCTTCCGCCGGGCGCGAGCGCGGACAGGCCTTTGGCGATGGCGTCGCCGGCGAGCGAATTCAAAACGAGGTCAACGCCCGCGCCTTTGGTGATTTTTTTGATTTCGCCGGCGAAGACGGTGGAACGCGAATCCATGACATGCCGGATGCCGAGTTTGCGGAGGTAATTCCGTTTTTCGTCATTGCCGGCCGTCGCGAAAATCTCCGCGCCCGCCAGCCGGGCGATCTGGATGGCCGCCAGCCCGACGCCGCCGGTCGCCGCGTGGATGAGGATTTTTTCGCCGCGCCGGATTTTGCCCAGATGATGCAGCGCGTGCCACGCCGTCATGAACGCGACCGGAATCGTGGCCGCTTCCTCGAAACTGATGCGCGCGGGTTTATGCACGACGAACGGCGCGGGAATTGTGAGGTGCGACGCGAAGCAGCCCGCGCCGGCGGCGAGGACTTCATCGCCGATTTTGAATTGTTTGACCCCTTTGCCGACGGCGGTGACGGGCCCGGAACATTCATCGCCGAGCAGCAAATCCATGTCGCTGTCCATCGGATAAATGCCGAGTGACTTCATCACGTCGCGAAAATTCAAGCCCGCCGCGCAAATCTCGATTTCGACCTCGCGCGGGCCGGGCCGGCGGCGCGGCGTTTCGAGCAGGGCCAGTTCGTCCATCACGCCGGACGCGGGAATTTCCAGGCGATAACCCGGATTTGGCGATAGCGGCGCGCGCGGCGGATGCCGTTCCAACGAAGTGCGCGCGAGCCGGTTCGCGAACCGAGATTGGCCGCGCCACGCGACTTCGGTTTCGCCGTCGCCGATGCTGATTTCCCGCAGCATTTGCCGCGCGTTCTTTTCCGAGCTGCCGAAATCCAGATCAACCAGCCGGCAGGACCATTTCGGAAATTCGGTCGTGATGGTCCGGCCCAGTCCCAGCAGCGGCGACTGCGCGACGGAAATATTTTCCGCGGCGTTCACCGCCTGCGCGCCGCGCGTCACGAGCCAGAGCCGCGGCGCGGAATTTTCCAGCGCGAGCAACTGGACCAGATGCAGGACGCTGTGGCAGCCGCCCGCCCCGGCTTGCCGGAGCGAGTGGGAATCCAGCCCGGCGGCATCCGGCACGTCCAGACTCCAAAGATGAACGACGCCCGCGAGGGATTTGCCGTTCATCATGTTTGCCTCGGCGATGAGTTGCTGCAAATCCGGCAGCGACGAGGCCGCGATTTCAAAACGGTTGCCGCCGGTGCGTTGAAATTTTTCGCCGCAAAAAACCAGCAGCGGATGACCGCCTTGCTTTTTCAATGCAGCCGCCAGTTTTTCCGCGACGCCCGAACGGTCGGCAAACAACAGCCAGGTTCCGGTTTTTGCCTTTTCATTTTCCGCCGCGGCGCGGGACGAGAAGGGCTTGCCGGCCCACTTCGTTTCGTAGAGCCAGTTTTCCACAGCGTCCCAACGCGAAGCATTCATCCCGCGCACAGCCTGCACGCGAAAACCTTCAACCTCCACGAGAACGCGGCCGGCCTGGTCAAGGATCTGACAATTCCAGGTGATCGCATTGGAACTGGCGGCGACAGGCTTTGCGTGGCAAAAAACAGAATTGCCGGGCCGGCCAAAAAAACTCACGCGGTCAATGCGCGCTGGCAGCAGGATTTGTTTTCTGACTCGATGGGACACCGGCGCGGCGAAGATCAGGGTTTGGAAGCAAGCATCGAGCAAGGCGGGGTGGAACCGGAATTTTTCAATTCCGGCCATCAGTTGTTTCGGCAGTGTGATTTTTCCAAGCGATTCGCCATTGCGCCGCCAGACGGTCTCGATGCCGCGAAACGCCGGGCCGTAAGAAAAGCCGAGATCTTCGTAGGTGGCATAGACTTGCGCGGATGTAAATTCTTCTGCCAGACTTTTTTTCAGATGTTTCAAATCCACCGGCGCTGGCCTTGCGCCTGCGAGCGGACGCAACTTTGCCGTGGCATTAAGTGTCCATTCGCCGCCGTCTTCGCCAGCCCGGCTGGAAAACTTCACGTTCCCATCCACCGCCGAAAAAGCAGACTGCAATTGCTTCGGCTCTTTTCCTTCCGGCAAAAAAAGCGCTTTGGGAAATTCAACGTCTTCAATTTCGAGCGGCAGGGAATTGAAAAGCACTCTGCCGATGCCCAATGCCATTTCGACATAGCCGGCACCGGGAAAAACGACGTTTTCTTGCACGCGATGGTCCTTGAGATAGGCGAGCGCGTCCAAACCCAGCCACGTATTCCAAACGGGTGCGGCCGCGCGAACCTTCACGTTCAAGAGCGGATGTGCCGGTGCGTCGAGCCGCGCGGCGCGCATCACGCCCGTTTCGCGCCAGTGGCGTTCGCGCTGCCACGGATAGGCGGGCAGGGCGGTCTCCGCGCTGGCATCGGGATAAAAACTTTTCCAGTCCACCGGCGCGCCGGCGACATGCAGCGCGGCCAGATTGGCGAGCAGCGTCGCCCGTTCCGGCTCCTTCCGGCGCAGCGAGAAGAAGACCTTTCCCGCCGCCAGGCGGTGCGCAAGGGTTTCGGAAATCGAGACGGCGAGCGCCGGATGGGCGTTTAATTCCAAAAAGCAATTGTGGCCCTGACCGATCAACTCCGCGATGGCCGGCCCGAAGCGCACCGGCCCGCGGACGTTGTGCCACCAGTAATCGGCGGTGAAATCACGGCCGTCCGCCGGCTCGCCGGTGACGGCGGAATAAATTTTCAGTTGCGCGGGCGAGGTTTCCACCCGGCCCAGCGCCCGGAGCAATTCGTCCTTGATCGGTTCCATCTGGTGGCTGTGGAACGCGTATTTGACCTGCAGGAAGCGGTTGAAAACGCCCTGGGCTTCCAGCGTCCTCGCGATTTCTTCCAGCGGCGCGGCTTTGCCGGAAAACGTGACGGAGTTCGGGCTGTTGAAGGCGGCGACGGCGACCTCGCCGGGAAAATCCGCGGCCAGCTCCCCAGCGCGTTTGGCGTCCAGGCCGGCGGCGAGCATCCGCCCGCCGGGCGCGGCGTTCATGCAGCGGGCGCGATGGAAAATCACGCGGGCCGCCTCGCGCAAGGACAAGACCCCGGCGACGTGCGCCGCCGCGATTTCACCAACGCTGTGCCCGAGCACCGCCGACGGCTGGACACCCCAGGACCGCCACAAATCCGCCAGCGCGACTTGCAGCGCAAAAATCGCGGGCTGCGCGAAGGCCGTTTGCTGAAGGCGGGAATCTTCTTCGTCGCGCGACAATTCCTCCACCAGCGACCAGCCGCCCAATTCGCGGAAGAGTTGGTCGCATTGCCGGATTTTTTCCGTGAACAGCGGTTCTTCACGCAACAACTCGCGGCCCATGCCCCACCATTGCGGGCCTTGGCCGGAGAAAACGAAGACGGGCGCGGTGGCGATGGAAACCTCGCCGCAGACGATCGCCGGGTCCGCCTCGCCGGCCAGAAAATGGCCGAGTCGTTCGAGCAATTCCTCGCGCGTGCCACCGACAAGACAAAGCCGGTGCGCGAAATGCGAGCGGCGTGTGGCGGCAGCGCCGCAGATGGCGCGGGCATCGGCAAAAGGTTCCGCTAGCAGCACGCGATAATTTCTAGCGGCGGCCCGCAGCGCTTCCGGGCTGTGCGCGGACAACGCCAGCAGCAAAGGTTTGTGGCCGCTTGTTTCCGCCGGTGGATTTTGTTCGCGCGGCAGCTCGCCCTGTGGAATAGAGTCAAACATTCGCAAAGCAACCAGCAGTGGGTATTCCACAGGGCAAGGCGCGGCTTCGAGGATGACGTGCGCGTTGGCGCCGCCGAAGCCGAAGGCATTGATGCCCGCGAGCAGCCGGCCGGAATTTTCCGGAAACGGTTCGAGTTTCTGGACGACGCGCAGGTTGAGTTTTTCAAAATCAATGCCGGGATTCGGGTTTTTGAAATGCAGGCTGGGCGGGATGGTTTTGTGTTTCAGGACGAGCGCGACCTTGATGAGGCTGGCGATGCCGGCGGCGGCTTCGAGATGGCCGATGTTGGTTTTGACCGAGCCGATGAGGCAGGGATTTTTCCGACCGTCGCCCAATGCCGCGCCGAGCGCGTTGGCCTCAATCGGGTCGCCGACGGGCGTCCCCGTGCCGTGCGCCTCGACGTAGCCGATGTCGGCGGTCGAAATCTCCGCCTCGCGGCAGGCCTGGCGCACGAGCGCCTCCTGCGCGGCGGGACTGGGAACCACGATGCCATTGGTGCGGCCGTCTTGATTGGCCGCCGTGCCGCGGATGAGGGCGTAAATCTTGTCACCGTCGGCCCGCGCGGCGGAGAGCGGTTTCAAAATGACCGCGCCCACGCCTTCGGCGCGGACGAACCCATTCGCGCGCGCGTCAAAAGCCTTGCAGCGTCCGTCGGGCGAGAGCATGGACATGCGGCTGAAGGCGATGTAGGAATCGTGATTGAGAATGGCGTTGACGCCGGCGACCACAGCCTGGCTGCAACCGCCGCGCCATAGGCTCTGGCAGGCGATGTGGCAGGCGGTCAGCGCGGAGGAACAGGCGGTGTCCATCGCCAGGCTCGGGCCGCGCAGGTCAAAACAGTAGGAAATGCGGTTGGCCGCGATGCTGATGGCCGAGCCGGTGACTGAATAAATGTCCACGCCGGAACGTTCGCCGCCGGCATTTTGCAGCGTCGTGTAATCGGTGGTGGAAATGCCGACGAACACGCCGGTGGGCGAGCCGCGAAGTTTTTCGAGCGTCAGCCCGCCGTCTTCAAACGCCTCCCAACTGGCTTCGAGCAGCAGCCGTTGCTGCGGGTCCATGCAGTCGGCCTCCCGCGGCGAAATGCCAAACGGGGCGGGATCGAAGCGGTCAATGTTCGCGATGAAGCCGCCCCATTTGGAGATGGATTTTTCGGCCCGGCCCGGCGTCGGATCGTAATGCGCGGCGATGTTCCAGCGGTCGGGCGGGATTTCGCGGATGGCGTCAACGCCCGCGCAGAGCATTTTCCAAAAGGCCGCCGGCGAATCCGCGCCGCCGGGAAAACGGCAGCCAATTCCAATGATCGCGATGGGTTCCTTCACGGCCATAAAATCAATTCAATCAGGCCGACGGCGGGGGCGTGCCAGAAACGGATGAGCCGCCCGCCCAATCCCGGCGCCGGCTGGAGTTGCGAGACGGCCAGAAAGCCGGATTGCAGAAGCTGTTTGCCGGCGGCCTCCATGTCCGCGACGCGAAAGCCGAGGTGATAGGGACCGGCGCCGGAGCGTTTCAAGAGCGCGCCCACGGAACTGTTTGGGCCGGAGGGCGAAATCAATTCAATCAAGGCACTCTTTTGAGGATGCTGCATGAAACGCAGATGAACTTGAAAACTTTCATCTTTGCAATCCGGCAGCGATGGCTCGGGAACGTAGCCCAAACCGGCGAACAAATTGGTCGCCGCTCCGATGTCACCTACCGCCCATCCAACGTGATGAGGTTCAAATCCAACGAACATTATTTTCAGGTTACTCCAGTGTTACCGCCGCAAGGATGGAATATTTCGTCGTGGCGGGGCAAGCAATTTCGGCACTGTTCACGTGGCGCCCTGCAATAATTTTCTGGCGGAGCTTGGCGATTTCTGGAAAATGCGCTGGTGAGGCAAAATTCCATCAGCCGGTTTGTGTATGACTACGGCCAGTTGCTGGTCGGCTGGATCCAGTTGCTTTTCAATCCGGTGGCCGCCGCGTTCCTGGTGGCGACTTTATGCGTGAAGGCCGGATGGTCCGGCTCGTTCTGGCTCCTGGTTTTCGCGCCGGCGCTTTATCTTCTGTGGCTGCTCATTTTTCTGATGCTGGCCGCCGTGGAAACGACCTTGGCCGCGCCTTTTTTCAAAAGGCCGGCGCGCTATCATCAAAAGGAAGACGGCTGGTTCAATTCCCAATTTCTCATCTGCTGGATGCTTTACAACCGGCGCTTCATGCTGGACTCGCTTCCGTTGGTGAAGCACCTGTCGCACATCCCGCTCTTTACGCGGCTGGTGTTGCGCGCCGCCTCGCCCCGGGTGTTTGTCGGCAAGGACGCGTGGATCGGCGGGACGTTGTGGGACGCCGACGTGACGTTCATCGGGCCGGGCGCGATCCTCGGCGCGGACAGCAAAATCGTTGCGCACAACCTGGTGCGCACGCCCGACGGGTTTTTGCTTTATCATTCCGCGCCAATCACGCTCGGCGCGAACAGCGTGATCGGCGGCGACGCGCGGCTTGAGATGGGCGTGACCGTCGGCGACGGCTCCATCGTCGAGCCGCACAGCCACGTTCCGGCGTTCACCAAAATTCCGCCGGGCGAAGTTTGGGGCGGCAACCCCGCGGTTTTCCACGGCAAGCGCGAACCATCGCCCGTCAGGCCGGCGGCAATCGCCGCGTCGTCCGCGCCGGAAAATGAATTGGCCGTTCGCAAGCTCATCGCCGAGGCCCTGGCGGTGCCGGTGGAAACCATTTCCCGCGAAACGTCCGCCGCCAGTTGCACCGCGTGGGATTCCATCGGCAAAATGGCCATTGCCGCCGCGGTGCATGACCGGTTTGGTTTGAACCTGCCGCCGGAAATCATTTTCAGCCTCAACTCCGTGACGGAGGTTGAACGGGCCGTTGCCAACAACGCCGGCAAAAAAAGCGCTCGCCGAGAGGAATTCTCGCTGCCGTCGAATCCGGAACTGCTTCCACTGCTGGATCCGGCGCGCGCGCTGGCGGCGCTCGCAAGTGAAATGAATGGAAACTCCGTGGCCGGTGGGAAAAATCAAATTGTCATTGCCGCCACGTTTGTCGCCCAACCGCTCGCCTCGGCGCTGCAACTTTACAGCCGCGCGTTCGGGCTGAACGCGGACGCGGTTTTTTTCGATTTCAACCAGGTGCCGCAGGCGTTGCTGTCGCCGGAGAGTCCGATGCGAAGGAACCGCGAGGGTTTGAACGTGGTTCTCCTCCGTCCCGAAGACCTGCCGGGCAAGAACCGCGACGAGCGCAAAGCCGCGACGGGACAAATTCTGGATGCGATAAAAAATTTCGCCGCGACCTCCGGTTGCGCCTTGCTGGTGAGCGACCTGCCGCCGGTTATTTCTCCGGAACGGCGGGAATTGCAGGAGGAGATTGTGGAACTGCAACTCTGGTGGCGGCGGCAACTCGCGTCAATCTCCGGCGTGGAAATTCTCAACTTCGCGGAAATCATCGAGGAGCTTGGCCGGGCCGCCGCGCGCGACGCGGAGATGGAACGCGAGGCCAGCGCGCCGTTTTCGCCGCCGGTGTATCAGCGGCTGGGCATCGGCATCGCGCGCGTGTTGCGAAAATCGCGCGTGCCGCCGAAAAAAATCCTGGCGCTGGATTGCGACAACACGCTCTGGGGCGGAGTCGTCGGCGAGGACGGGATTGACGGAATTCAATTGGGCGAAGACGCCGCCGGACGCGGGTTCCTGGCGTTGCAGTCCAAAATTCTGGAATTGAAGCAACGCGGGATTCTGCTCGCGCTTGTCAGCAAAAATCTCGAAAACGATGTATGGGACGTGATTGAAAATCACCCGCGGATGCTTTTGCGCCGGAAAGATTTCGCCGCCGCGCGAATCAACTGGCGGCCCAAGTCGGAAAATCTGCGCGCCTTGGCCGGGGAATTAAACCTCGGCTTGGACTCAATCGTTCTGCTGGACGACAATCCGGCGGAACGGCTGGAGGTGGAGGCGAATTGTCCGCAAGTCACCGTCGTTCCGCTGCCGCCTCAAACGGACCGACACGCCGAAATCTTGTCGCGGCTCTGGTGCTTTGACGGCGCGGGCGAAACCCGCGAGGACGAGAAACGGAACGATTACGCCCGGCAGGAAATCCAGCGCCGGCAAGTCCAGCATTCCGCCGGATTGGAATCATATTTGCACTCGCTCGAATTGAAAGCCGTGATGCGCGCGGCGGCGGAAACGGAACTGGCGCGCGTTTCGCAATTGCTGCAAAAGACCAATCAGTTCAACCTTTCGCTGAAACGCCGGACGCTGCCGGAAACGCGGGCGTTGCTGCCGGCGCACGACATCTGGGTGGTGTCCGCCAGCGACCGGTTTGGAGATTACGGGCTGGTGGGTGTCTGCATCGCGCGCCGGGAGGATGAATCTCTTTTTCTGGATTCGCTCCTGATAAGCTGCCGCGCGCTGGGCCGGGGAGTTGAAGAAGCCTTCCTGCACGGCATCGCGCAAAAGGCCCGGCTCGCCGGGACAAAATATCTGCGCGGGGAATTTGTCGCCGGAGCGAGGAACCAGCCCATGCAAAACTTTCTCCAAAAAACCGGATTCACGCGCGGAAAGGACGGGATTTATGAATTGGCCGTGCAGCACGCGCCCGCCGCGCCGGCCCATCTCAACCTGGAGATCGGTTAGGAATCCCGAAACGGGGGCGGCCTGCGATGCGAACAAATCTTGACAGAAATTCGCAAGTCTGTTTTCATAAAACCATGATGACAGGCATGGTTATAAAAATCAATCATGCACGCGGCTGTGCATGGTCTTTGTCCCAATAATACTGTTAGGCCACA
>OBLU010002682.1_pt1 | contig 16241 bp, 16 predicted proteins | sample 1518681 | NCBI WGS metagenome assembly OBLU01 (sample SAMEA3539304, study PRJEB22396) | soil metagenome | biome: tundra; feature: field; material: soil | place: USA | collected 2010-05 | depth 0.15 m | reverse complement strand
TGAGTTACGCGACCAGCCTGATGCGCGGCTCGGTGCTGATCTCGACGACCGAGCATTTGCTCTCGGCGCTGATTGGGTTTGGCGTGGACAACGTGATTGTCGAGATGGACAACCTGGAGCTGCCGATTCTGGATGGCAGCGCGCTGCCGTATGTGGAGGCGTTCCAGCGCGTGGGGCTGAAGCAGCAGCGGCGCAAGCGCGAGTACCTCCGCATTCTGAAGGAAGTGGAGGTGCGCGAGGGCAGCAAGTTCATCGGCGTGTATCCGGGGTCGGGCTACGGCATCGAGTACACCATCGACTTTCCGCCGCCGATTGGGGTGGAGACGTTTCGCGGCGATCTGGAAACGGGCGATTACGCCAACCTGATTGCGCCGGCGCGGACGTTCGGCTTTCGCGAAGACGAGGCCAAGCTGCGCGATATGGGTCTGATCCGCGGGGCGTCGACGGAGTGCGCGATCGTGCTGAGCAAGGACGGGGTGCAGAACGGGCCGCTGCGGTATTCGGATGAGTTTGTGCGGCACAAGGTGCTGGACCTGATCGGGGATCTGGCGCTGGCGGGGCGGCGGATCCAGGGACGCGTGATTGCGGAGCGCGCGGGCCATGCGATGCATACGGCGTTGGTGCAGCGGCTGCTGCGCGACCGCTCGGCGTGGGACCTGGTGCATGGCTACGATGAAGTGGCGGAACCGGCGCACAGCGATGGGGGATGCTGCGGGCGACGTTGCCGGCGCATGCCTGAGTTGTCAGTTGTCAGTTGTCAGTTGTCAGTCAAAACGTAGAACGAGCGGCGGACACCGCATAATGTTTCTGTGCCTATCCGTTTGGCGGCCATCGCGCTTGGATCGAATCTCGCCTCCGCGTTTGGGGATCGGGCGGCGAACCTGCGCGAGGCGGTGCGGCGGGTCGGAGAGTTGGGCACGGTGCGGGCGGTGTCGTCGTTTTACGATACGGCCCCTGTGGGCTACACCGAACAGCCGAACTTCCTGAATGCGGCGCTGCTGCTGGAGACGGAACTGGAGCCGCTGGAGCTGATGCGCGCGCTGCTGGCGATCGAGCGGGCGATGGGTCGCGACCGGGAGAGTTCCGTCGCGAAGGGTCCGCGGGGGATCGATCTCGACCTGCTGCTGATGGGCGATGGGGTGTGCACGAGCGAAGAACTGACGCTGCCGCATCCGGCGATGGCGGAGCGGCGCTTTGTGCTGGAGCCGCTGGCCGAGATTGCGCCGCAGATGGTGGATCCGCGGTCGGGGCGGACGGTTGCGGAGTTGCTGGCTGCGCTCGCGGGATGAGCGCAATCTCGGGCGGCGGGCGCGAAGCAGAGTGAGATCATTCTCAAGTTAGCTCCGGCATCCGCGAAACTTGGCCGGGTCGTGGTGGCGAGTGCCCTAACGCGGGACTTTCAGAGGGTGATGAAAAAGTCGGTTCAGGCCGTAACAGCGACCTCAGGGGCTAAAGCCCCGCTGTTTATGCGACGTTTACGGCACGGATAAATCCGTGCCCTTAAGCAAAACAGGATTTTTCAGCAGCCACTAAAGCCCAGATGGATTCTGCAGCCATTAAGACGGGACTGACGTCCTGGCTATCCATTCTGCAGCCATTATGCCGGGACTGACGTCCTGGCCTATCCCAGGAGCGGGTTTTTCAGCGGTCTCTGAAGCGCGATTGCCGCAGCTGGTAAGGTTCACGCTTGCGAGGGAGGTTTGTTCCCTTGAGCGGAGCTCAGGCTATGCGGCGGGCGGCGGCGGGGCGGGCGTGAGACCGTGGCGGCGCATGATCTCGCCGATCTTCGCGCGGTCGGGTGGGCCTCCTGCGGCCTCTCGGAACACGGCATAGACTTCGCGGAAGTATTCGGGACCAAGCGCGGCGGGCGTGATGACGCAGAGCGCTTTGGCGTCGGCCGCGTTGTCGTTGTCGAAGCGATGGACGGCGCCGCGCGGGATGCAGAGCGATTGGCCTGGGCCGAGGTCGATCGCCTTGCCGCTGACCGTCAGGGTCACGGAGCCTTCGAGGCCGTAGAGGGTCTCCTCGTAGTGGTCGTGGCTGTGCGCGGGCGCGGGCAGCCGCTGTCCGCCCGCGACGGTGAGTTCAAACATCGCCATGCTGCCGTTCGACTGCTCGCCGGTGAGCAGGAAACGCACGGTGAGGCCCGCAAAAGAGATGGTCTCGTCGGCGGGATTGATGGTGGGACCGGAGTTGGACTGGGACACGCTAGCTCCTTTCGAGTTCGGTGATGCGGAGATGGTCGGTGGGGGCGAGGTAGCTCTTGCGGCGGAACCAGTCCTGCATGGCCGCGCTGAGGCGATCGATGGGGACGCGGATTCCGGCTTCAAGCAGGCCGTCGGCGATGGGCAGCGTGTCGTCGAAGACGGCGTCGTTGGTGAAGTTGCGCATGGCGAAGTTGTCGAGCTGCGCGATGGGGCACGGGTGGGCGTGGCCGGCGGCGTCGATGCGTTCGATGGTGAGCTTGCGGAGGAACATATCGAGGACCAAGGTACAAGGTACTAGGTTCGAGGTGTCAACTTCCGATCGATTTCGCGTGGCTCGTTTTCCGAGGGCATCTCGACGTGGACGGCGAAGAGGACGGGGACGGGGGCCGCGGGCGGCTGAATGGGGCGCCCGACAATGAAAAAGCAGATTCCCTGCGGGAATGACAAACAAGAGAATGACAAACAAGAGGGACTTATCCCAGACAAAAAGACTACGCGAACATGGTGAACATGACGGAGTCGAGGGGGACGGTCTGGGTGGGGCCGGTGAGGCGGCCGGTACCTCCGTCGCGGCGGAAGACGGTGACGGTGGCGGAGTCCTGGTTGCCGCAGAGCAGCCAGCGTTCGTCGGAGTCGGGCGAGAGGGTGAAGTGGCGCGGGGTTTTGCCGCCGCAGGCGATGCGTTGGAGGAAGGTGAGTTTGCCGTCTTCGGAATCGGCGATGGAGAAGACGACCAGCGTATCCTCGCCGCGATTGGAGGCGTAGAGGAACTTGCCGTCGTTGGAGATGGCGACCTCGGCGGCGGCGTTCTTCGCGGCGGGGAAGTTGGGGGCGATGGTCTTGATGTGGAAGCCGGTGTTGACCAGCATGCCCTTCGGGTCGGTGCGGGAGCTGGTGGTGGTCCAGAGGAAGTGGTCGATGGTGGAGTCGAGCTCGTTGATGGAGTAGATCCAGCGGCCGTTGGGGTGGAAGGCGATGTGGCGCGGTCCGCAGCCGGGCCGGTCGTTGGCGTAGACCTCGGGCGGGCCGAGGCGGGCGGTGGCGGGATCGACGGTGAAGACGGTGATGGCGTCGGAGCCGAGGTCGCTGACCAGCAGGAAGCGGTTGTCGGGCGAGAGGTGGACGGAGTGCGGGTGCGGAACGTCCTGGCGGGGGGCGACGGGGCCACGGTGGCCGAACTTCGGATCTTTGTAGTCGAGGCGAGTTACCGGATCGGACAGGGCGCCGGTGGGGAGAACGCGGTAGGTGGCAATGGAGGAGCCGGCGTAGTTGGCGACGAAGGCGGTTTCGCCGGTGGCGTCGAGGGAGACGTAGCAGGGGCCGGCGCCGGCGGAGGTGACCTGGTTGATCTGCTTCAGCGCACCGGTAGCGGGGTCCATCACGTAGCTGGTGATGGTGGCGGAGGCGTCGGAGACCTCGTTGACGGCATAGAGGCGGCGATGGCCGGCTACGGTGCCGGAGAGCGCGAGGTAGGACGGGCGGAGCGTGGCGGCGGCGAGCGTTGGGACGGTGAGATGGCCGGTTGCGTGGTCGAAGCGGGAGAGATAGATGCCCTTGGAGACGCCGCTTGCGGTGTCGGTGCCGAAGCAGACGAAGGCGGGCGGCGGCGGCGGCGCGGGCTTCTTCTTGAGCGGATTAGTGAAGCTCTGGGCGGCGGCGAGGTGACGCGATGCAGCGGCGGCGGAGAGGGTGAGGAGGAATCGGCGACGAGTGAGCATAGTTGTCAGTTCTCCGTTGTCAGTTCTCAGTTGTCGAGACGCATTGACTAAGAACTGACAACTCAGCACTGAGAACTGCTTTATGGGATGTTGCTGGTGCGGGGTCCGATGCCGGGAATGGGGGGCTCGCCGGGGAGCGCGAGCTGGAGTTCCTTTTCGGGCTCGACATCCTCCTGGATGACGGGGAGCGAGGGGAGGTTCATGGTGCCGCCCGCTTCCTTGACGACGGCGTTGGCCTGTTCGAGGACCTCGTCGACGGTCATGGTGTACATCTCGCGGCCGTTGTCGTAGCCGGACTCGATGGCCTGCTTGAGGTAGCGGCCGGCGAGCTGGGCGGCGAGGTAGTCGGTGATGACCTTGCCGGTGCGGCGCTTCAACTCGACCCAGGCGACGTTGGGCAGGGCGATCCAGACGGGCTTGCCGGAGACGTCGAAGCGGATGTCGGTGGCGTCGGCGTGGCGGGTGGCGATGGCGACGATGGTTCCGCGCCAGGTGCAGTGGAGGGGCTCGCCGGTCCAGCGGTCGGTGACGGTGAAGTCTTCGTACATAGTGATTAGATTAGTGGACGGGCCGGGATGGAGCAAATACAAGTGGTCAGGGGTCAGTGGTCGGTGGTCAGTAAGTGACCAGCTGCCTGCACCCCCATCCCCCAGGGTACTTCTTGGTCAAAGTCCAGTTGCTAAAGGTGTTACGCGCGAAAGAGGAAGCTGAACGGAAGGTTACCCGAATTTGTGGCGGCCGATCGAGAAGCAGATCCCTCCGCTGCGCTGCGGGATGACAACAAAGAAGGCGGAGGATGCGACCAACAGGAGACAGCGCTGCGGGATGACAACAAGGCGGAGTATGCGACCAACGGGGACGGCACTGCGGAGTTGCAACAAAAAGACGGGGGATGGGACATCTGCGCGAGGGGCGAGGGCACGGCGAGAACGAAGCACGGAATTTTGCAGGTACATTGGATGCGATGATGTGCGCTCGGTTTTGGACGGTGGCGGCGGTGTCTGTGCTGGTGTGCGCGGGGGTGCGCGGCGTGGCGCAGGTGGACGCGGGTGCGCGGCAGTATGCGGTGACCTGCGCGGGGTGTCATGGGACGGATGGGTCGGGTGGTTTGAAGGGGCCGGCGATTGCCACGCAGGCGAAGACGATTGCGCGGTCGGATGAGGAGTTGCGGGGCATTGTGCGGGATGGCGTTCCGGGCAAGGGAATGCCGGGAATGAAGGCGCTGGGGGAGGATCAGATTGCCGCGCTGGTGCGGTATGTCAGGACGCTGCAGGGGGTGAAGGAGGGTGCGAACTCCAATCCCACTCATCGCGATGCGATGAATGGGGCACCCAATTCCTTGACTCCTCCAGACTTGGCGGGTGGGGCGGGGGCATCGGTTCCGGAGCCGGCACCGGTGGCGAAGGGGGAGGCGGGAGCGTCGGTTGAGATCGGGTTGGCGGCTACGGGATTGCTGGGTCTGATCAACGTGCTGCCGAGCGATCTGAATCAGAAAGAGCTGCGGGAGAACTGGGTGTCGTATAACGGCGATTATTCGGGGCGGCGGTTCAGCGCGCTGGGTGAGGTGACGCCGGCGAATGTCGCGCGGCTGGGAGTGAAGTGGCGGTTTCATACCGTGGGCGCGGGTGTGCTGCAGGTGACCCCGGTGGTGGTGGCGGGCGTGATGTTTGTGACGCGCTCGAACGACGCGTGGGCGGTGGATGCAAAGACCGGCAAGGCGCTGTGGCATCATGCGCGCGCGGTGACGACCGAGGGACTGATCGACGATGCTGCGGGACACATCAACCGCGGGGTGGCGGTTCTGGGGACGCGTCTCTATATGGAGACGGATAATGCGCATCTGTTGTGCCTGGACGCACGCACGGGCGAGGAGATCTGGGACATTGCGTATGCGACGGGCAACAAGAATTATGGGGCAACCAGCGCTCCGCTGATTGTGAAGGACAAGGTGCTGGTGGGAACCAGCGGCGGCGACGATGGCGTGCGCGGATTTGTGGCCGCATATGACCTGATGACGGGCAAGCAGGCGTGGCGGTTCTGGACGATTCCGGGGCCGGGGGAAAAAGGCGCGGAGAGTTGGCCGGGGGACGCGTCGCTGCATGGCGGCGGCACGACGTGGATGCCGGGAACCTACGATGCGGAGTTGAACACGATTTATTGGGGGACGGGGAATCCTTCGCCGGACTTCGATGGGAGCGTGCGGCCGGGGGATGATCTGTACACCAGTTCGCTGCTGGCGCTGGATCCGGATACGGGCAAGCTGAAGTGGTATTTCCAGTTCAGTCCGCACGATATGTATGACTACGATGCAGTGCAGACGCCGGTGCTGGTGGATGCGAACTTCCAGGGCCAGCCGCGCAAGCTGGTGGTGACGGCGAACCGGAATGGATTTCTGTATGTGCTGGATCGGGAGACGGGCGAGTATCTGGCGTCGAAGCAGTTCAGCGCGGGGATGAACTGGGCGAAGGGGATCGATGCGAAGGGGCGTCCGATCTCGAACGGGCTGGTGCCGAATGAGAAGGGCGTGACGGTGTGTCCGAGCGTGAATGGCGCGACCAACTGGTTCTCGCCGAGCTATGACCCGGCGACGACGTTGTTTTACTTCCGGTCGCTGGAGCAGTGCAGCCAGTTCAAGGCGACGACGGAGACGTTTGTGGAAGGGGAGGCGTACTACTCCACCGGGGCGGAGCGGCCGGTGGGGGATCATCCGGAGTCGGCGTGGATGAATGCGTTCGACGTGGAGAAGCTGGCCTTTGCGTGGCGCGCGCCGATGGTGGGGGATGGCTTTGCGGCGGCGGGAGTGATGTCGACGGCGGGCGGGCTGGTGGCGTTCGGCAACGACGATAAGGGGTTCGAGATCGACGACGCGCGGACGGGGAAGAAGCTGTGGTCATTTGGACTGGATACGGCGATGCACGCTTCGCCCATGGCGTATGGGGTGGGGGGACGGCAGTACTTTGCGGTGGCGGTTGGGGAGGATGTGATTGCGTTTGGGTTGCCGTGAGCCAGGTGCCAGGTGCCAGGCGCCAGGACCAGGTGGCGCTAGATGGGGACCTGGGGAAGCCAGCGGCTGACGTGGTGGCAGTAGGCTTCGTATTCGGGGCCGAAGGTGCGGCGGAGTTTTGGTTCCTCGTAGCCGAGGACGAAGAGCGACGCGGCGAAGAGGAACGTGGCGGCGTATCCGAAGAGGGTGGGCGAGCCGTAGAAGAGCGCAGCTCCGGCGAGCGCGAGGGTGGCGCCGAGGTACATGGGATTGCGCACGAAGCGGTAGGGTCCGCGGATGACCAGGTGGCGCGGCGGGTCGAACGGCGCGGGCGTTCCTTTGCCGTGATGAACGAAGCTGACGACGCACCAGAGCGCAAGGGCTGCGCCGGCGGTGGCGAGCACGATGCCTGCGATTTGCGGGGCTTCGATCGCGGGCGGGCGGTAGATGCCGGACCAGGCGAGCAGGCGGGCGGGCAGATAGATGAGGAGGAATCCGACGAAGAGCGTGGCGTAAGTGAGAGCGCGGAAGGCAACGAACATGCGTGCCTCCTTCAGTTGATGCGGAGTGTAGACCTGCGGGGCGGCGGCGTCAAAGGATGTTGACTGCGCGGGCGGCGAGCAGCGCGAGGGTGGTGAGAGAGATCAGGGACTGGACCATCATGAGCGCCTTGGCCCAGCGGGTGAGGACCGGCGTGTCCGTGGGCGAGAATGCGGTGCTGGAGTTGAAGGCGAGGAAGAGGTAGTCGATGAAGCCGGGGCTCCAGGTGTCCTCGCCCATGAGGACCTTGGTTTGCGGGTTGAGAGTCATCTGGGGAAAGAGGAAGGCGCCGTCGGTGTGGACGCCGTGTTGCTCGCGGGCGTGGGGGCCACCGGCGTCGAGGCGCCAGTACCAGGAGGCGAAGACGATGATGTTAGTGATCCAAAGCGCGGCGGCGGAGCGGAGGAGATCGATGGGCTGCTGCCTGTGCGCGGGCAGGGCGGCGAGCAGGAGATAGAGGGACCAGGCCATGTCGGCTGTGACGATGGCGAGTTGCAAGTAGCCAATGACGATGCAGACAGTAAGGTAGTTGAGCGCGCGGGCACCAAAATAGAGAGCGACGAGCGCGCCGATGACGACCAGCAGCAGCCAGTCCGGGCCGACGAACAGGCGCTGGGGGAGAGCGAGACGCAGCCCGCCCACGGCAAGCAGCGCGACCATTGCAGGCCAACGCGGTTCCAGATGCTTTGCGGTTTGCGGCATTGGGGAATTCTAAACTGCGGGGATGGCTGCGGCAGCAGGGTCTCAAATCAGTCGCCCGCGAGGGTCCGCCAAGATCCGTAACTGGGTGCCGGGTTACCTTACCCTAGGCTCCAAGGTCGAGAACGGGCAGTTCCGGACGGACCATGAGGTTGCGGGCTGCGAAGCCGAAGCACGCGATGAAGACGTAGCAGAGCACCGGGATAAAGAAGGCGTGCTGTACGCCGATCCTGTCCGCGACATGACCTTCGAGCAGAGGCAGCAGCGCTCCCCCGAGGATCGACATGACTAACAGCCCGGAGCCTTTGCTGGTGAGTGGGCCGAGATTCCAGAGCCCGATGGTGAAGATGTTCGGGAACATGACTGAGTTGAAGAGGCCGACCGCGATGATGGCCCACATAGCGGTGGGCCCGTGCGTGAGCATGGAGGTGACCACCAGCAGGCCGGCGACGACCGCCGCGCAGCCCAGCACTAGTCCGGTGCTGACACGCTGCAGGACGGCCGAGCCGATGAATCGGCCGATCATGGCACCGCCCCAGTACAAGCCGACAAACTTGGCGGCTGTCTGCGGACTGAGGCTCATAATTTGCGGCAGGCCGAAGTAGTTGACCAGGAAGCTACCGATGGAAACCTCCGCACCGACGTAGAGGAAGATGCCGGCGGCTGCCATCAGCAGCCAGGGATGATGCCAGATGGTGTCGTGGACGGATTCGGTCTGGTCGTGAGCGCCTGCGCGGAAGTCCTGGGTGGGATGAGTGACCATGGGCGGCATCTTGAGCAGAGCGAGCGCGACTGCCAGGAAGCCCAGCGTCAGCGCGATTCCGAGGTAGGGAAGCCGGACCGAAGAGGCCTGCTGGGCGCGGTAGGCCTGTTGCAGTGCGGCGGAGAGCGAGTGGAGTTTCTCTGGTGCGATCTGGATGCCACCGAGGATGAGTGCGCCGCCTACGAAGGGCGCGATGGTGGTGCCCAGCGAGTTGAAGCCCTGCGAGAAGTTGAGCCGGCTGGCCGCGGTGTTTTCCGGTCCGAGGCTGGTGACGTAAGGGTTGGCGGCGACCTGCAGGCAGGTCATTCCAGCGGCGAGAATGACAAGCGCGGTAAGAAAGATTCCGAAGGAGGCGAGCGATGCGGCGGGCAGGAACAGCATGGCCCCGGCCGCCATCACGAGCAGACCGATGACCATGGTCTGTTTGTATCCACGCCAGTCGACCAGCCAGCCGGCGGGCTGCGCGAAGACGAAATAGGACGAGAAGAAGCAGAACTGAACCATCATCACCTGCGCGTAGTTGAGCTCGAAGATGCCCTTGAGGCGCGGGATGAGGATGTCGTTGAGGCAGGTGAGGAAGCCCCACATGAAGAAGAGCACGGTTGCGATGGTCATCGCGCGATAGTCGGTGGTGGTTCTGCCGCTGCCTGTGCTGGAGGAGGTTGCTACCGAGGAAACTGCCATTTCTTGAAATCCAATCTTGCCGTTGACGACGCTGGCTAAAACGATTTAGCAGACGCGATTAACCATATGGAACTCATTGGAAATTGGCAAGGGCGAAAGGTGGGGGTGTTGCGATCAAGTGGTGCGGACTTAGCATCGCGAATATGGTAGTTTATAAACTACCGAGTTGGTAGATGATTGAGTTCAGGACGGCGAAACGGCTGGCAGAAGAATGGAGCGAAGACGATGGCTAAGAAAAAGCTGACCACTTACGATCCTGCGGAGGACCTCCAGTCGGACGAGGCGATTGCGGTCTTCATGGCGGAGGCATTCGCGACCAACGATGTCGCCTACATTTCGCATGCGCTGGGTGTGGTGGCGCGCGCGAAGGGGATGGCCGTGATTGCGGAGCAGACCGGGCTGTCGCGCGAGCAACTCTATCGGTCGTTCAGCAAGAAGGGGAATCCCACGCTGAAGACGACGCTTGCGGTGATGCGGGCGCTGGGGATTGAGTTGACGGCAAAGACTGCGGCGTAAGGAGACCGCCGGTCTATTCGGTCCGCTGACTGAGGAAAGATGGGATGTCACGAGCGCCCTGTGTGACGGCGACGATCTCGATCCACCCCGCCTGCACGCGGTAGAGAATCAGGTACGCTCCTACCGGCCAAAAAAGGACGGGGAATGCAGTGAGGTCTCCGCGTTTGTGGCCCATACCGGGGGACTGGGCAAGCGACCCAAATGCATCGAAGAGTTTGTCGATCCAGCGATCGGCAGCGTCAATGTTGTCTTCTGCAATGTATTCCCAGATTTCGTTGAGATCCTGCTCAGCGTCAACGTTCAGCACGTACTTGTTCACGCAGTCATCTTGCGCCGCGAACGGGACTTGGCATCGATTCGTTTCCTTGCTGTTGCGGGATCGACGCGCTCACCGCGGTCCAGCGACGCCAGACGGTGGCCGAGTTCCTTGTTGAAGGCAGCGATCTGTGCGCTGCGGGAACGGTCGTGCTCTTCGAGCAGGCGGAGGGCTTCGCGCACGACCTCGCTGGCCGAGGTGTAACGGCCGGAGTCGACTTTGACGGCAACAAACTTTTCGAGTTCGGGTGTGAGAGAGACGTTCATGCGGACCTCCTGCAAGTCCATGCTTACGGTAATAACAGGATTTGTCAATCTCTGACATCGCACCAGGGAGTTTCTCGCTGGGGAGTGAGTGGAGGGACGAGTATGATCCGTGTTACGAGAAAGCTATGAGCGACGACGAACTCAAAGCCGCAGAGATTGGGCGCAACAAGCGTTTGAGATCTTTGGAGTTGGTCGCTGTTGGAGTGAGCACCGTCGCGATGCTGGGCCTGCTTGTGATATGGAGCTTCGGCGGCTATTCGAGTCATGGTGCAGGGCATAGGTGGGCGCCCCTTTTATGGCTGGCGTATGGGTTCGCCATGGTGTGGCGCGGAATTCTGATGCAGAGGCGCACGGACCTGAAGGCTACGCCTTCGCCGTTATCCACGCTTGGTCTGTCGCGGCGGACGGCGGGTCCCGTCAAGCCCGTCCGCTCCGATCATTGGAGCGAACGGAGTTCCGAGGCGCGGTAGCCACTGAGCCTGGCACAAGCGAAATCCGGGGATTCTTCGCTTCGCTCAGAATGACAAGTGAAGAATCCCGGATTTGTTAGCGGGCGGCGTGGCCTACGGTGAAGGTGAGGCCAGCCTTGTTGGCGTCGACTACGACATGATCGCCGTGGCGCACGGTGCCATCGAGGATCTTCGTGGCGAGCGGGTCCTGCACCAGGCGCTGGATCGCGCGTTTGAGCGGACGCGCTCCGTAGGCGCGGTCGTAGCCGGACTTGAAGATGGCCTTGCGTGCGGCGGGCGTCAGGTCGATCGTGATCTTGCGATCGGCGAGCAGCTTCTCGAGGTCGGCCAGGCGGAGATCGATGATATGCGTCAGCTGCTCTTCGCCGAGTGGATGGAAGACCACCACGTCGTCGATGCGGTTGAGAAACTCGGGGCGGAAGTGCTCGCGCAGCACGCCCATGACGCGCTCGCTGGCTTCGGCGAAGCCCTCTTCGCCTTCAGCCCAGGCGGTCGCGAGCTGCTGCGCGCCGAGGTTCGACGTCATGATGAGGACCGTGTTTTTGAAGTCGACGGTGCGGCCTTTCGAGTCGGTCAGTCGGCCGTCGTCGAGAACCTGGAGCAGGACGTTGAAGACGTCGGAATGCGCCTTTTCGATCTCGTCGAAGAGGACGACGGAGTACGGGCGGCGACGAACGGCTTCGGTGAGCTGGCCGCCTTCGTCGTAGCCGATGTAGCCGGGAGGCGCGCCGATGAGCCGCGCGACGGCGTGCTTCTCCATGTATTCGGACATGTCGATGCGGACCATAGCGGCCTCGTCGTCGAAGAGGAATTCGGCGAGGGCGCGCGCGGTTTCGGTCTTGCCGACGCCGGTGGGGCCGAGGAAGATGAAGCTGCCGATGGGCTTCTTCGGGTCGCTGAGTCCGGCGCGGCTGCGGCGGATCGCGTTGGCGACGACGGTGAGGGCAGCGTCCTGGCCGACGACGCGGTGGCGCAGGCGGTCCTCCATCTGGATGAGCTTCGCCATTTCGCCTTCGAGCATCTTGGCGACGGGGATTCCCGTCCAGCGCGAGACGACGCCGGCGATGTCCTCTTCGTCGACCTCTTCCTTCAGCATGCGGTTGGGCGCCTTGCCGTCGGTGTCGGCGAGTTCGGTGAGCTTGCGCAGTTCGGCTTCGGCCTTGGGGATTTCGCCGTACTGGAGTTCGGCGGCGCGCTGGAGATTGCCCTTGCGGGTGTTCTCCTCGGCCTGGAAACGCAGATCTTCTAGCTTCGTCTTGAGTTCGGCGATGCGACCGATGGCGCCGCGCTCCTGCTGCCAGCGGGCGCGGAGAGAGGCGGCTTTCTCGCGGACTTCGGCAAGCTCTTTCTGGACCGATTCAAGGCGCTCCTTCGAGGCGGCATCCTTTTCGCGCTTCAAAGCGGCCTGCTCAATTTCGAGGTTGGTGGCCTGGCGCTCGAGGTCGTCGATCTCGGTAGGGACGCTGCCGATCTGGTTGGCCAGCGCGGCGGCGGCTTCGTCGACCAGGTCGATGGCCTTGTCGGGCAGGAAGCGGTCGGAGATGTAGCGGTGCGACAGCGTGGCGGCGGCGACGATGGCGGAGTCCTTGATTCGCACCTTGTGGTGCGATTCGTAGCGCTCGCGCAGTCCGCGCAGGATATTGATGGTGTCCTCCACGTTGGGCTCGCCGACGTAGACGATCTGGAAGCGGCGCTCGAGCGCGGCATCCTTCTCGATGTACTTGCGGTACTCGTTCAGCGTGGTTGCGCCGATGGCCCGCAGGCCGCCGCGGGCGAGCGCGGGCTTCAGCATGTTGCTGGCGTCCATGGCGCCTTCGGCCGCGCCTGCGCCGACCAGCGTGTGCAGCTCGTCGATGAACAGGATGATTTCGCCGTTGGAGTCTTCAATCTCCTTGAGCAGGGCTTTGAGGCGGTCCTCGAATTCGCCGCGATATTTGGCGCCGGCGATCATGCTGGCGAGGTCAAGCGCGACGACGCGCTTGTCTTTGAGAATCTCGGGCACGTCGCCGTGGATGATGCGGCGGGCGAGGCCTTCGACGATGGCGGTTTTGCCGACGCCGGGTTCGCCGATGAGGACGGGGTTATTCTTCGTCCGGCGGGAGAGGACCTGCACCACGCGGCGGATCTCTTCGTCGCGGCCGATGACGGGGTCGAGCTTGCCCTTTCGCGCGAGGTCGGTGAGATCTTTGCCGTATTTTTCGAGCGCCTGGAACTTGGCCTCGGGGTTCTGGTCGGTGACGCGCTGGTTGCCGCGGACGGCGGAGAGCGCCTTCAGCACCGCATCATGGGTCGCGCCCATGGCGGCGAGCGCGTCGCGGACGGGGTCGCCTTTGGCCTCGGTGAGGGCGAGCAGGAGGTGCTCGGTGGAGACGTAATCGTCCTTGAAGTTTTCGGCCTCTTTGGAGGCGCGGTCGAGCACCTTGGTGAGGGCGTTCGACATGCCGGACTGAGCGCCGCCGGAGACTTTGGGCAGCTTGGAGATGGCGGCGTTGGCGGCGGAGAGCAGCTCCTGCACGCGGACCCCGGCGCCTTCGAGGACGGGGAGGACGACGCCTTCGCGGTCTTCGAGCAGTGCCGCAAGCAGATGCATGGGCAGGACTTCCGGGTTGCCGTTTTCGGAGGCGGTGGAAGCGGCGGCCTGGATGGCCTCCTGCGATTTTGCGGTTAATTTATCCCATTTGAATGCCATAGCAGTACCAATCTACGCCTATTTTTAGAATTTATCTGAGTGTTAGATGCTCATATTTGAGCGAAGATTCAGCGTAACTGGGGTTCGAGGTTCGAGAGCACTGGCGGCGGTCCGATGAAGGTAATTTAATTGCCCGTTCAGCAGTACATCATGCGCGTGTCGCAACCTTGCTTGGAACGTCGATTCCAGTCCATCCCAACGGCCTTTTCCTTGGGGACAGGCTGTGGATATATATCGGAAGGTTGTGTGATTTGGATCACAGCCTTTCATCCTTGAATTCAAGTAAATTGTATCTCCGGGGTCTACTCATCCAATGGTTGCTCACTGTGTCAATCCAGGTTGTCGTAAGGAGTTCAAGCTTCTGAATGCCGGGGATTTGTATGCGCATGAGAAGCGGCACTCCGACACCGAATTCTTCTGGCTTTGCTCCGACTGTACGTCTGAGTTCTACTTATGTCTGGATCCAACGGGCGGGGTGCGGTTGCGGCTGCGGGGCGAGCGTGGGCTTCCGCCGCATCCGGACGGGAGTCTCCGGCTGGTCTCTCGCGCCGCGAAGCCCGCGGCTCGACTGCAAGGGATACCTGCGGGGGAGCAAGCCTCGTCCGACGTGTTCGGTGTGGGACCGCTGCTGAGGATGTACCGGGCGCGAGGCATTTCGGAACGCTGAAACAGGGCGAGGGGCGGACTACGGACTTCCCCTCCGCCACGGCATTCGCCGACGAAGGGGGTCGCGATGAAAAGCAAGAAGCTTCATGATCTGCGGGGGCGCAAGCAGGCGTTGCCGAGCGTCTCGGTTGGCCGGGCGCCGGTTGCGCGTGCGACGGCGGCGGCTGAATCCGCGGGGCCGAAACATCCCTCTCGCTTTGAGATGGCTTTCCTTGCGGAACGAGGGTGCCTGTCGGAAAAGTCGTATTTCCGGAAGATTGCATGACGTCAGGCGCCGCGGCGGGCCTGCGCGACACCCGGTATTGGATGAGGAGGAGCGATGAAAATCCTGATGGCGGTTGACGATTCGAGGACCCTGGAAGACCGGTTGCAGGCCGTGCTGTCGCGCAGCAGTGCCGAGGAGACGGAGGTGCTGGTGCTGCACATTCTGCAGCCGCTGACGCCGCCTCCGCCGCAGATGGATGCGGCGTACGTTCCGGAACTGGCGGGCGAGAAGGCAGCCGCGCAAACGCTGGTCGAGCGGATTGCGGAGGAGTTGCGCCGCGGAGGACTGAAGGCCTATACGCGGGTGGAGGTGGGCGACGCTCAGTCAGGGATTCTGGACTGCGCGGAGGAGTGGGGCGCTGACCTGATCGTCCTGGGCTCGCATGGGCAGAACAGCATCCAGCGACTGTTGCTGGGAAGCGTGTCGGAGTATGTGGCGACCCATGCGAAGTGCTCGGTGGAGATTGTGCGCGGATCGCCGGTGCGCGCGATGGCGGCAGTGTAAGGATTGCCCTGACGTTGCGGCGCGAAGGAGGTCGAGGGATGCGAAGGCTGGTGCGGCTGCTGCTGCTCGGCGCGCTGGTGATGGCGCCGACGCGTTCGATTGCAGGAGAGAAGTTTGACGGCACCTGGCAGACCAAGCTGACCTGTCCACCGAAAGGAGACACCGAGGGATATACCTGGCAGTTTCCCAGCGTAATCCAGAACAGCAGCCTGCGCGGCGAGCGCGGGACGGCGGGACAGCCCGGGTATCTGCTGATTGAGGGGAAGATCGCGGCGGACGGCAGCGCCAAGGTGACGGCGAACGGGATCGTCTACTCCAGGCAGTATGCGCGCGGAGTGTTTGCGGCGAAGGGCGAGAGCTATAGCTACAACGTGAAGGCACACTTCACGGATACGGAGGGGTCGGGCACGCGGGACCAGGGGCTCGGGATCGTGGGCCGGCCGTGCACGTTCGAGTTTGTGAAGCAGCCGGCAGGGGCAAGCCCGGCTGCCGGCGACTAACTTGCGGACGGCCTAGTGGCGGAGCTGGGATAACGCGTCGTTGAAGGTGGTGACGAAGGCGGCGGCTTCGGGGCCGCTGGAGGGAGCATTGCGCAGGCGGAGGACGTTCTGCACGCAGATCTCGTCCGCGTCGGTGGCGAGGATCTGCATGGTTTCGGTGATGAAGGCGTCGAGGGGCATGGCGCGCGGGTCGTCGGGGACTTCGCCCATCAGTTCGGTGGCGACCCAGGGTGGGATGATCTCAAGGACCTTGATCGCGGTGTCGCGGAGCTGGTAGCGGAGGGACTGCGTGTAGGAGTGGATGGCGGCCTTGGTGGCGCAGTAGGTGGGCGTCAGGGCGAGGGGGACGAACGCCAGGCCCGACGATACGTTGAGAATGGTGGCCGACGGCTGTTTGAGGAAGTGCGGCAGCAGCGCGGCGGTGAGGCGGATGGGGCCGAGCAGGTTGGTGGCGA
>OBLU010002680.1_pt1 | contig 16250 bp, 9 predicted proteins | sample 1518681 | NCBI WGS metagenome assembly OBLU01 (sample SAMEA3539304, study PRJEB22396) | soil metagenome | biome: tundra; feature: field; material: soil | place: USA | collected 2010-05 | depth 0.15 m | reverse complement strand
GAGCCCGTAATGTCCTGTTCGGGCGGCGACAGTTCATGAGTATGGCGGCTGTGACGGGTCTGCCCGACGACACCTCGCCTGAACACGGCCCTTACGGAGCGTGAACGCCTTGCGAGCGTGGCAGTCAGATGCTTCGCGCGTAACGCCGAATCTGGCGCACTGGGCAAACGAGGCTGATCATGCACGTGACTGTGTGCAGATGAGCCAGTTCGGTGTGGCCGGTCACTCAGGGGACAGCCTGATTGGTCTGCCAACCTAGACATAAGCCACGGCCGGGTCGGGTAGGGGGGCGGATCCTAGAAGCTTTCACGAATGGCGGTGGCCTCTCTGAAGGCGACTTCTGCTTCGATGTCTCGTTGAAGCTCTGACAGGTTAGCTGCCAGGTTGCTCAGGGCTTGGGCAAGGTGGGGGCGGTAGCGGTCAGGATCAGCGGCGGCGAGCCCGCGGAAGATAGTGACGGTATCCTCGGCGGGGGGTAGAGCCTCAGCTGAGCGGTCCATCGCCGAGAGCGCGAAGGAGAGGTTGCTCAGGCATGAGGCAAGCTCAGAAGCGTAGCTGTCAGGATTGGCGACTGCCAGCTCGCGGTAAATGGCTACCGCTTCCTGGAAGAGCGGAAGGCCCTCGGCGAGGCGGCCCAGCATCGTGAATGTAGAGGCGAGGTTGTACAACCATTTAGCGAGGTCTGGGCGGTAGCGGTCGGGGCTGATAGCGGCCAGCTCACGGTAAAGGATTACGGCTTCCTTAAAGGGGATCAGAGTATCGGCTAGGCGGCCAATCTCCGAGAACATAACAGCGAGGTTGGTGAGGGAGTCGGCAAGGTCGGGACGGTAGCGGTCGGGGTTGGCGTCGGCCAGCTCGCGGCGGATGGTGACAACTTCCTGCAAGAGTGCAAGGGCATCGTCGCGTTGGTCCAGTTCCGAGTATCTGAAGGAGAGAACGGCGAGGGAGGTGGCGAGGCCTGCGCGGTAGCGGTCGGGGCTGATAGCGGCCAATTCGCGGTAAACGGTGACGGATTCCTGGAGGAAGGGCAGGGCCTCGGCTGGGGAACCTAGCGCCCAGCACGTGGAGGAGAGGTTGATGAGGGAGTCGGCGAGGTCGGCGCGGTACCGATCCGGGTCGGTAGCGGCCAGCTCGCGGCGGATGGTGACGGCCTCCTGTGCGAAGGACCGGGCTTCGGCTAGGCGGCCCCGTTCTGAGAACGAGGCAGCAAGATTGTTCAGGGAGCTGGCCAGGTGGGCGCGGTAGCGGTCGGGGTCGGTAGCGGCCAGCTCGCGGCGGATGGTGACGGCCTCCTCTTCGAGCGGAAGGGCATCGGCCAGGCAATCCAGTTCTGAGAGTCGTACAGCGAGGTTGCCCAGAGAGGCCGCAAGGTCGGTGCGGTAGCGGTCGGGGCTGGCTGCGGCCAGCTCACGGTAGATGATGATGATTTCCTGCGCGTAGGGCAGGGCATCGGACGGGCGGCCCAGTTCTGAAAGTCGTATTGCGAGGCTGCCCAAAGAGGTAGCGAGGTCGGCGCGGTAGCGGTCGGGGTCGGCGTCGGCCAGTTCGCGGCGGATGGTGACGGCATCTTGGGCGAAGGACAGGGCATCGGCCGGGCGGCCCAGATCCGAGAACAAGGAGGAAAGGTGGGTTTGGGAGATTGCGAGGTCGGGGCGGTAGCGGTCCGGGTTAGCGGCGGCCAGTTCACGGCGGATAGTGATAGCTTCCTGGGCGAAGGGCAGGGCATCGGCCGGGCGGCGCAGATTCAAGAGCCGGAGGGCGAGGTTGTCCAGTGAGGTGGCTAGGTCGGGGCCATAGAGGTCGGGGTCGGCGGTGGCCAGGCCACGGTAAGCGGTCATAGCTTCCCGAGCGACCGGCAGAGCCTCATCCCGACGACCCAGCTCAGAAAACGATACGGCGAGGTTGTTTAGTGATCTGGCGAGGTCGGCACGGTAGCGGTCGGGGTCGGCGGTGGCCAGTGCGCGGTACGTATTGACCACCTCTTGAGAGGCGGCCAAGGCGGCAGTGTAGTGGCCCAGCGTCCCGAGCATGAGCGCGACCCGCTCGTCCCAGGTGGCCACCGTCTCCTCCTTGCTGTCCGGCGGCAAGGACTTACGCACCCGGTCGGTCACGGCTAGGCCTGCCTGCGCCAGAACCAGGCTTGGATACGGAATCGCGTTAGCGATGTCGGTGAGCGCCTCCAGTGAGGCGGACCCATCTCGCAGTGTTGCAGCGAGCACTTCACCCAGCTCTCCCCGAGTTTGTAGTGCCACCCTGGAGGCGGGTATAGCGAGGCAGGCTAGGTCGTCGCGCAGCGCTGTGGTGATTAATTGCCGGGCATTGTCGTGATGCTCCCAGGCTCGCGCCAGCACCGCCAGCGCCCGCTCGGCCTGCTCCTGAGTTAGGCCCCGCAGACATGCCTGGGCCAACCCGGGGTCAGCGGTCAACTGGGTAGTGACATGAATTTCCGCTAGTAGGTCCGGTTGTAGTGACCCCAGCTGCCCGTCCACCTCTGGCGGGTATAGCCCGAACAACCAGCGCGCCCACCGTCGCTGCGTCCCAAGGTCGCTTTGTGTCAGGTCAGGAATCCGTCCAGCCAATGCGGCTGCTGAATTTAGATCGTCTGCCCCAAGTAGCGCCGCTGCTGCCACAACTGGTTTCAAGACGCTCCCGTCAGCAGAGAGCCCAGCCGCGCTCGCGGCCCGTCGCCAGTACCGGGCCTCATGCTCTAGGAGTTCGTCCATCACCCCGCTCGCGACCACTACCCGCAGCGGCAAGATCGGGTCTGCGGTTGACCGCAACACCGCCACGAGCGCCGCTGCGTGCAGCACCAGCACCGGCACCCGCCCTGCAGGCAGTGTGAAGTCCACCTGCCGCGGCTCTGGGGCCCCCAGCGCGCGGGCGAAACACGGCACTGCCCTGGCGGCCAGTTCTGCATCTGATTCGGCCCCGCTAACCGGGGCGTCCAGGTGGATCGGGCGGGCCTCGGTCAGCAGTCGTGCCACCGCGTAGGCCGATTGCTCCGCTAGTCGCTCCCACCATTCGCCCAGCGACCTGGCCAGCAACAGCACCCGGATCGGCCCCGGATCGCCCAGCACCGCTCGCAGTAGCTCCCCAAGCCCTGACCGGGTTTCTGCATAATCGACCACAAGGAGCACTGGACCCGAGGTTCTCCCGCGGACCGCCGCGACCGCATTACTCTCTTGCCCGGCCGCAACAAGCCGCCATTCCCCGCCAGCTGCTTCCCAATCAGTAGCCACTTGTAGTGCTAGTCGGGTCTTGCCCACCCCGCCCGCACCTACTACTACCCGCACCGAGCCTTTGCGGCTCGTTGCGCACCACGCCCGCAACGTGCGCAGCTCGGTGTCGCGTCCGGTGAATTCCACCACAGCCCGATCTGGGCGCAGCAGAGCGGCAGGGCCGGAGGAGGTACCCGGAACTGGAGACTCACCTGCCGTATCCCAAGCCCTGTGCGCGGCAACACTGGCGCGGTTCTCCTCAGCGCGCCGGGCTTCGGCCCAGTCACGCAATCCAGGGACGAAACCAGCTACTACCCCAGCCAGCGCACCTGGCACCACCCCTAACAGCGCACCTGCTGCTCCATGGACAACCAACCCGACCGCTGCCCCGCCGACCGCCAATCCGACGACCACTGCGGTGGCCGAGATTGCGGGAATCTTCCAACTCATCCGTACACCTCCCCCGGCGTTCCATGGTGCCACTCGAATAACCCGACTTGTGACACGATCTCGTGCAGAATGCCAGTTCTGCACGGCATCTACAGTCGCGCTGCATCCCGCGTCGGCCGCGCCGAACGGCGGCTCGGCGAGCGTTCTCTCTGATCGTCCGGTCACGCAGCGTGATGCCATCCAGCGACTCGGCCCGGGTGGGCCGGCGCCCTGGCGTAGCGCGACAGGTGTAGAGGTCGTCGCCGTGCCCAGGTGCCCATCGATGGCACGGGCGAATGTCCCGGGTCCCGCCGACCGGATCCGGCCCAGCCCGGCGCGCGCCATATACGGCATGACCGGATGGCGGATGTTGTGGCCAGGGTTAGCTGGGCCTGGATTCAGGCGTGGCGGGTGGCGAGGATGACCCCGGAGCCGTGGTCGAGTTCGACCGAGGTGAGCAGCGGGCTGGTGAGGAGGGCCTGCCGTACGTCGTCTTGTCTGGCGTGCTGCTCCGTGGTCCATTCCGGGGTGAGGGTCATGTCGTCGACCACGAGCAGGCCATGCGGGCGGAGCGCGGCGATCGTGCGATCAAGGCCTGCCCATTTCCCGCCCGGCGCATCGGCGAATATGAGGTCGAACGCTGCGGCCTCGCCCAGCACACCGAGCGCGTCACCCACCCGCAGGTCAACGAACTGCGGCCAGGCACCGCAGGCAGCCAGGGCCGCCGTCTGTGGGTCCTTCTCGATGGTGATCACCGTGACGTCGTCCCTGGGCAGCAGCCCGCAGGCAATCCATGCGGTGCCTACCCCCGCGCCAGTACCGAGTTCCAGGACGCTGGCGCCCGTAGGCAGGTGCGCGGCCAGGACAGCCAGCAGCTGCCCAACGGCCGGTTCGCATGAGAACCGGAAGCCAGCCGAGCGGGCCCGGCCGGTGGCAGCGGCGACGAGCGCCGGCACGGTGCCATCCATGACACTGTCAGCCTAACGACCATTCCGCAGCCGCCCCGCCCAAGAGCTGCGCGCTCCTCGCGGCAGATGCGGGCGTTCACGCCCTGGCTACCGGTGCATAAACATACGGGCCAGGACGCTTGCACCTGGGCCGTCGGCGAGATTACCAGTTGTGGGAGGGCCCTTGATAACCGCGCGCCGAGCCGCCGATCTGGCGCTAGCCCTGGTCACTCAGCGATGTGACCTCCTGCCACGCCGAACGGGGCGATCTGAGCGCTAGGCCCTGCTGCTACTACATATTGCGCTCAGGTCGATGCGGGATATGGGCACGGCTGATGGGAGAATACCGGAGCTCAAGTGCTTCCGGCACTGCCACGTCAGTCCAGATCTTGCCAGCCCCAGGGCTCAGCTGGCGTTCCATCCGCTTCCCGTCCGAACCGGAACCGACCCTGGTGGTCCTCTTGATGGAGGAAGAGCTCGAACATGCCTGCTCCGGGCAGCCGATCGACTAGTGCGGTGACCTGCTCCTCTGCTCCGGCGCTCCGCAGGCTGTCCAGCAGGTCGGCCACGTCCGACGGAATGTAGAGAAGGACACGTACGGCGGGGTCACGGTTCAGCAGCGTGGCGACCTGCCCGTCTGCTTCCGCGCGCCGCAGGCTTTCCAGCAGCCTGGCCACACGGTAGGGGTCATCGAGCGGGACGCGGCCGGCGGGGTCACGGTTCAGCAGCACGGTGACCTGCCCGTCTGCTCCTGCGCGCCGCAAGCTGTCCAGCAGCCTGGCCACACGGTAGGGGTCATCGAGCGGGACGCGGCCGGCGGGGTCACGGTTCAGCAGCGCCGTAACCTGCTGGTCCTCGTCGGCGCTCCGCTGCATGCCTTGTGCGAAGGCGCGGTCAAGCGGATCTTTGAGGGAAGCACGTACGGCAGGGCTGCGGTTCAGCAGCGCTGCGACCTGCCTGTGTGCTCCCGCCCGTCGCATGCTGTCGATAAGCACGGCCAGGCCAGTCGGCGGCTTGATGGAGACGCGCACGGCGCGACTGGCGAGTGCGCTGGCTTGCTTGTCTGCGCCCGCCGCCCGCAAGCTGTCCAGAAGCACCGCCACGGCGAATGGGTCGCGGACGGGGACGTGGGCGGCTGGGTCACGATCCAGCAGAGTTGCGACGTGCTCCTCTGCTCCCGCCCTCCGCAGGCTGTTCAGCAGGTGGGCCACGTTGTACGGGTCATCGAGGGGGATGCGTGCGGCTGTCGCATCACGATGCGGCGAGGTGACACGCCTAGGCGTGCGCCCTACCTCCAGCCTGTCCAGCATGTCCGCAATGGCGGCTGGGTTGTTGAAGCGGACATCGGCGGCGCGATCGGCCAGTGCGGTGGCCTGCTCGTCCATGTCTGCCGCTCGCAGGCTTCCCTGCAGCTTGGCCAGGCCATACGGGTCATCAACAGGGGCGTGAGCAGCTGCGCGCTTGGCCAGCTTGTTGACCTGTCCGTCCGCCTCCGCCTTCCGCAGGCTGCGCAGCAACCTGGCCACGCCATAAGGGTCATCGAGGGGGACGTGAGCAGCTGGGTTGCGGTCCAGCAGCGTGGCGACCTGCTCCTGAGTGCCAATCATCCGGAGGCTCTCCAGCAGGTCCGCCACGGCGAACGGGCGGTCGAGAGAGACGCGAGCAGCTGGGTTGCGGTCTAGCAGCGTGGTGACTTGCTCTTGGGCGCCCGCTTTCTGCAGGCTGCCCAACAGCTTGGCCACGGCGCCGGGATCGCGTAGCGGAACGTGGACGGCGCGGTCGGCGAGGATGGTGAGTTGATCCTGTGCGGTCGTCCTCCGCAAGCCGTCCAGAAGGTCGGCTACTGCGTATGGGTGGTCGACGGGAGCGTTGGCGGCTGCACGATCGGCCAGCGCGTTGACCTGCTTCTGGGCACCCGCTGCCCGGAGGCTGTCGAGCAGCTTGGCCACAGCGGCCGGGTCATCGACGGAGACATGCGCGGCAGCGCGGCGGGCCAGCGCGTTGACCTGCTTCTGGGCACCCGCTGCCCGGAGGCTGTCGAGCAGCTTGGCCACAGCGGCCGGGTCATCGACGGAGACATGCGCGGCAGCGCGGCGGGCCAGCGCAACTAGCTGGTGGTGTGCGCCTGCCGCCTTTTTCTGCAAGATCGGCTTGTCCAACCTTCGCAGCACGTCCAGCAGGTAGGCCACGGAGCCGGGGGGGCCGAGAGAAACGTGGGCAGCAGGTTCACGGTGCAGCAGCGCTGTGACCTGCTCTTGTGCGTCGGCTGCGCGCAGGCTCTCCAGCAGCCTGGCCATAGCGACCGGGTCATCGAGTGAGACATGGGCGACGGCGCGGTCGGCCAGCGCGATGACCTGTTCCCGTGCGCTCGCCCTCCACAGGCTGTCCAGCAGAATACTCACGGCGTCGGGATCACCAACAGTAACGTGGGCGGCGGCGCGGTCGGCCAGCGCCCTGATCTGCTCCCGGGCGCCCCCCGTCCGCAGGCTGTCAATGAGGTTGGCCACTGCCCGGGGGTCGCCTAGCGCGGCGTGAGTGACAGCCCAGCGGAAAGGGCGTGCATCCGTGCTGAAGTAGTGCCTGGGGATGCTGAGGTACAGAACAGAGTCTAGGCTGCCGCGGCCGGCTGCGTTCTTATGCAACTGGGCGGCATCGCGGTATAGGCCGCAAGGGTGAGCGGCATCACCGAGCGGAGCCTGGTCGGCCGCGGAAGCATGGCCTGCTGCTGCAGCCCAGAAGCCTGTCGGCGGGATCTGGTTTTCCCGGTGGTGGCGGCCGTGCTGTTCTAGGTAATCCGCGAGCCGGTACAGCGGCCCGGGGGTGACGTCGCCCTGGCCGCCGACCGGCTGCTCATCTCCTTTCCTGGGGCCCGGCCCGGTTGCGCGAGATCTGGCCGGTCGTGGACGAATGCGGGTGAGCGGTCCGCGGACACCCTTGCAGGGGACGGCCGTGTAGGCCAGGGCATGCTCCAGCCAATCCGTGCCCAGGGCAGCCCATTCAGCCTCGGTCAGGTACGCGGGCACGGCTGCCTCCAGGAAGGCATGCGGCAAGCCGACCCCCATGCCCAGGCGACGGGCATCCATCGACGTGTTGATCAGTGCTGCTGCGGCGGGCGGCGCGTTGCGATACCGGGCCAGCAAGTCGGGCGCCCCGGCCAGAACCTGAATCACCTGGCCGTCTTGGGCCGCAGCAGCGGCTTGGGCGAGCCGCACATCCCCCGCGTGACTAAGCTGCCGCAGCTGCGTTGCGGTGAAGGCACCAGGCACGGTTATATCCCGGCCCACCAGCAACTCCCGCGCCTGGGCATGCCGATCGGCGCTGCCCTCCGGGCGGGCGGTCAGGACGTCCCAGAACTCTGGCCACAGCGTGGCCAGCACTAGCACCGGCGCGCGGGCGGGATGCCTCAGCAGCTCCCGCAGCCCCGCGGCCACGCGCTCGCCCAGTCCGCCGTCCGGGATGTTGAGGTAGAAGTGGGCGTCGTTCAGCCACACCACGGTCCGCGGACCGATAGCCGACATCTCGCGCAGCGCAGCCTCTGGCCGGGACGGGTCGATCGGATGCCACAGCCGCCACTGCTCGGGCTGATCCCGCAACAACCGCAGTGCCTCCCAGCACGCCCGGGTTTTGCCGGTGGATGACCCGCCCACCAGCACAGCGATCCCGCTGCTGCCCCTCGCGGCCACACGCACTATCCGTGTCAGCTCCAAGTCGTGCTCGCGCCGCACATACACCGGGAGCATCGGCAGCTCGGCTTGCAGGTTCTCGGGCTGTACCGGCCGGTGCACCTCCAGCGTAAACGGGTCAGTCACCTCATCGAGTGGCCATCCCGCTACCTCCGCGCTGCTGCCTGGCTGGGCCAGTGGAGCAAAGGACGGCTGGATTATCTGAGTCTCGATGTAGGTCTCAATGAACTTGTTGACTTGAATGCCGTGATCGCCGACCTGAACGCCTTGCGCGCCCGCCGCCTCAACCCGGGTCGGGGGATCGCCATCACTAGCGCTGCCACTCATCTCAGGCGGACTTCCCCGGATCAGAAAGGCGTGGCCCGAATGTGTTGATTTGCCTGTTGCGATCACCGATCTGGACACCCTGAGAGTCGCGAACCGCAACGACGTACTTCCCCGACCGCGACCCGGCTTCATCAACTAGGCCCATCAGCGTCTGTGCGGCGGTCACCAGTTCAGCGTCACTCCCTGCGCCCGTGACGGACAACTCGGCGGCCAGCGGAGCTTCCCATGTCTGCGGAGCAACCTCGTGCTCAGCCAGCACTAGCTCGCCCTTGGTGTGGTTGGCGAACTGCTTCTTCACGAGCGTCTTCAATCGCGCGTACGCGTCCTTGACCGCGGCCGACGTCCCGTCCTGCAGTGCCGAAGCCGCACCCGCGGAGAGCGCCGTTACGATCAGTGTTATCGGATCCATGCACCCCAGACCTCCCACCTCGGCGTGACCGGCCATACTGTCACCTGCAGCGTCAAGACCATAACCCGCAGAACTTAGGAAGCCAGTAGATCCACCCTCGGCCAGTGCAGTTTCGTGACTTCTCGTCTTTGTGCGGACTAGCCACCCGGCCAAGGCCGATGGCGGGCTGGGTCCGTAGTCCGTTGATCACCATTCCATCCCTAGAGGCACACAAAACTGGATAGTCTGCGCGCTTGAGCGCGACAATTTCCCGGTTCCGTCTATCCACACCTAATCGTTCGGCGCGGTCTGACCACGGGGACGATGCTGACTGAAGGATCGCAACGGCAGACGACGCCCGAATATTGCGAGTAATCATGCGTGTCACGGCATGATGATGCGGTCAGACAACGCGCGCTATTCGGCACCCATGGGGGCCACTGTTGTCAAGAGGGCATGAAGATGTGGCCCAGTGCCGTGCGTGTTCCCGTCCGGGCTGGCCTGGCTGTTCTTCGGGATCTTCCTCGTAGCTGCCCGGGTTAACGTCGCTGCGCAGGTGGGGTCCTGCTGGAGCGCCCGCAGCCGCGTAGCGGCGAGGACGAACGAGCTGGACGCTGCCAAGCGGCGGCGGATCATCGGAGCGAGGAAGGTTCCTTTCGTGCTGGCTTGCGGGGGGCGTAGGTGTTCCCCGGCGCGTGGCAGGCGGAGTGGTCTCGCAAGCACCCATTCGGTGTCCCGTCATGTAGCTGGCGGGACGCCATGACCATTGTGTCCGGGGACCGGGCTGCTCAGTCATGTGATCGAGTTCGGCCTGGTGGCCGGCTCATGCCGCTGAAGCGAGCGCGCCCGGGGCTTGGTGACCCTCCTGGTCTGCGGGTATGTGGGAGCGGTGCTAGCCATCCCGGGTGCCGGGTGCCGTCGTGTCAGGTGCCTGGGCGTCGGCGAGCAGGTGGTAGGAGCGGGTTAGCAGCTTGCGGGCGATCGCGATGGTGGCGATCTTCTTCCCCCGCCGCCGGGCGATGGCAGCGTAGGTAGCGGAGAACTCCGGGTGGCTATGTAGGTGAGTTCTGACGCCACTTATCGGTGAGCTGCAGATCCAGTTGTTGATCAACGGGCGGCATTTTGTCGGTGAGGTCTGGCACCGCATCTGGTGGCGGGGCCCTTCCTCGGAGCCGTCAGTGTGGCCGTCCTCCGTCGCGCGTAAAGGTCGTTCGGCCACATGCTCCGCCTGCGGGCGCTCCACCTTGACCCGCTCCTGCGGGCGGCGGATTCGGCGCCCGCGAGGAAGGGCCAGGTGTGGTTGCCGGCCGGTGGAGTCAGAACTGACCGACACCGAGTGGCCCCTGAATACCGGTGGATCCGGAGCTGGCCAACATTTGGAGTCGGGACTCACGCACAGAGCCAATCAGGAGATACCGTGTCACGCGATACATGCCGGGAGACTCGTCCCGCTGGCCGTGACGGCGCCTATTCAAAGGCGCCGGATGACCAGATTTGTATGTATCACTTGGGTTTCTTCCTGCCTGTGCGGGTGGCTGCAGACACGGTAATCAGTGGATTGTGTGCATGGACAGTCTGGGCGGGCTTGGTCGTCAGTGCATGCGGCTGGCTGCCGGGGGTGAGGCATGGGGTTATGGGCAGGCGCACGCAGGGCGGGGTGGTCTTGGCGGCTGCCGCAGCGCTGGCCGGCGTGGGCGGCAGCGTGGCAGGGCTGGGCGCGCCTGCGTGGCTGGCGGGAGCCGTCGTAGGCGTGTCGGCCTTGGCGGCCGGGGTGATGGCTGACCGTGGTTACGCGGCGCGGGAAGAACGGGCCGCTGCGCAGGAGCGGCTGGACCAGGTCCTCGACGAGCTGCGGGAGACGGTTCCCGCGAGCCGGGGTGACGTACTGGGACTGCTGCAGGCGGGGCGGTCGCCGATGCCGTTCCGCGGCCGGACCCGGGAACTCACGCGGCTGGCGGCCTGGCGGGACGACAGCAAAGGGTCCCCGGTGCTGGTCCTGGGTGGTCCGGGAGGCGTAGGGAAGTCGCGGCTGGCGCTGGAGTTCGGTTCAAGAGTTCCGCCGCGGTGGGCTGCTGGGTGGCTGCACGCCGGGGCAGGCAGTACCGCGGTGGAAGAAGTACGGGCGGGCGAGCAGCGGGCGCTGATCCTGGTCGAGGACGCGGACGGCCGCGATGACCTCGCCGCCTTGCTGGAGTCGCTGGCGGGACAGCCCGCTGAACCGCCGATCCGGGTGATCCTGCTTACCCGGTCGCCAGAGGGGCTGCAGGCGGCGCTCGGGCAGAGGCTAGAAGAACGGCACGCCTGGATAGCGGCCGGGGCGGTAACCCTGGAACTGGAGGACACGGGCGCGCCTGATGACTGGGAGCGCTGGTACGGGGAGGCCGTGGCCGCGTTTGCCGCCGCACTAGGGCGGCCGGCGCCTGCCGTTCCCGGGCACTTCGCTCACGGCCCGGAAACGGCCGAGTCGTTCGTGGTGCTGCAGGCGCAGGCGCTGCTGGCGGTCCTGGGTGCCGGGGAAGGGGACCGTGACCCGCGTGAGCTGCCGTTCGGGCAGGTAATGGCGGCGCTGATGGGTCATGAGCAGCGGTGGTGGCGGGCCGTGGCAGCAAGGTGGGAATGGAGCGGAGGCGGTCCTCCCGCCCTCGCGGTGCAAGAACGGTGCCTGGCTGCGCTTGCGCTGCTGGGCGCAGATAGTGCCGCCGAGGCTGGGCAGGTACTGCGGCGAGTCCCGGAGCTGGGCGATGCGCTGACTGAGCGTCTGTCCGCTGTTGCGTCCTGGGCGCTGGAGCTCTACCCAGCCGAGGACGGCCTGGTGCCGCGGATCCGCCCAGACCTGGTCGGGGACTGGTTCGTGGTCACCCGGCTGGCTGAGGACTCAGCTCTCACCCGCAGTCTGTGCAGCGCTCTGACCGATGACCAGGCTGCGCGCGCCCTTGGGTTTCTGGCCCGCGCAGCCGACGCCAGCGAGGAAGCCGGCCGCCTGTTCAGCGAGTTCGCCGCTGGCGACATCCGCCGCATCATCCTGGCGGCTGCGCAGGCCGCGCGCGCCGGCCGCGTCGGGCGCCCCCTCCTCGACGCGGTGATAGCCGCAGAGCTGCTAAGAGCCGGGGAACTGACCCTGGACCAGCTGTCTGCGCTTACTCGATTGGCCCCGCCGCGCCTTCTCGTACAGACGCACGCCGCTATCGCCGTCCTGACCGTCACTGCCTACCGCCAGCTGGCCGCCGATGATTCCCCCGCCAACCGGGCGAGCCTCGCCTGGGCGTTGGACGATTCTGGTTACCGGCTCGACCTGGCAGGCCGCTACCAGGATGCTCTGACCGCTGCCGAAGAGGCTGTCACCTTCTTCCGTCGGCTGGCCGCCGACAACCCTGCCGCCTACCAGGCAGATCTCGCCTCCGTGTTGGACAGCCTCGGCGTCCGTCTTGACCGGCTGGGCCGTTACCAGGATGCTCTGACCGCTGTCGGAGAGGCTGTCACCTTCTTCCGTCGGCTGGCCGCCGACGACCCTCTCGCCTACCAGGCAGATCTCGCGAACGCGCTGAACAGCCTCGGCATCCGTCTTGGCCGGCTGGGCCGCTACCAGGACGCTCTGACCGCTACGGTGGAGGCCGTCACCATCCGCCGTCGGCTGGCCGCCGACAACCCTGCCGCCTACCAGGCAGATCTCGCCACCGCGCTGAACAACTTGGGTGCCGACCTCGACGAGGTGGGCCGTTACCAGGACGCTCTGCTCGCTGCCGAGGAGGCCGTCATCATCCGCCGTCAGCTGGCCGCCGACGATCCTCCCGCCCACCAGGCAAGCCTCGCCATGGCGCTGTACAACCTCGGCCTCCAGCTCGAGCGGCTGGGCGGTTACCAGGACGCTTTGCTCGCTGTAGAAGAGGCTGTCACTATCCGCCGTCGGCTGGCCGCCGACAACCCTCCCGCCTACCAGGCAGATCTCGCCCGCGCGCTGAACAACTTGGGTGTCGACCTCGACCGGGTGAGCCGTTACGAGGACTCCCTGCAGGCTACCGAAGAAGCCGTCATCATCCGTCGTCAGCTGGTCGCCGACAACCCTGCCGTCCACCAGCCGGGCCTCGCCCAATCACTGAACAATCTGGGGGCAGGGCTCGACCGGCAGGGCCGTTACGAGGACGCTCTGATCGCCACCGAGAGAGCTGTAATCATCCGCCGTCAGCTGGCCGCTGACAACCCTGCCGTCCACCAGCCGGGCCTCGCCCAATCACTGAACGGCCTCGGCATCCGGCTCGACCGGCTGGGCCGCTACCAGGACGCCGTGCTCGCTGCCGAGGAGGCCGTAGCTCTCTACCGTCAGCTGGCCGCCGGCAACCCTGCCGTGCACCAGCCGGGCCTCGCCGACGCGCTGAACAGCCTCGGCATCCGTCTTGGCCGGGTGGGCCGTCACCAGGACGCTCTGACCACTGCCGAGGAGGCCGTAGCTCTCTACCGTCAGCTGGCCGCCGGCAACCCTGCCGTGCACCAGCCGGGCCTAGCCGAGGCGCTGAACCGCCTTGGCAACCGGCTCGACCGGCTGGGCTTTGCTCAGGAGATGCTGACAGCTCGTGCCGAGGCCGTTCGCACCTACCGCGAGATGGCAACACGAGACCCGGACCTGTACCAGGCCGAGTACCAGAGACAGCTCAGTGATCTCCGCCGAGAGTACGACCACCAGGGCATGACATCTGAGGCAATCGCCCACGACCTGCTGCCCGGTAAAAACCAGCCGCCCGAGACTCCCAGCTGACGACGATTCCGCCCGAGATCCCCGGCCGCCCGGCCTGCGCGATGTCGGTACACGCCTACGGTGTCTGCTATGGACCCCTCGCCCATTCCTGAGCAGGAAAGCGCTCCGGCCCGAACTGGCCGGGCAGCGACGGCGGTTTGGGTTGTGATGACGGGTCCCGCCAGGACAGAGGCGAGCCCTTGGTACCGTACGCGCTGCCGCCTGAGGTGCTCGGCTGGTGGTCGGCAGATCAGGTCAGTGGCAGCATCAGTGCTGGCGTCGCCCGACGGCGGCTCGCAGCCGTTGAGATACTGGTGCCGTAGCTGGCCCGCGCAGTAGGAGGAGTGGCCGTGGCGGTACGGGCTATCGAAACGGTCGACAAAACCCTGATTGGTTAGGACGGTTTCATTTGGCCGCGCCATGACGGCTTGAGTTGGCCCCCTCTGGGACTGATTCCCGTGAGGTCGAACGCCTCGAAAATCTCCATAACTTCCCTGCCAGACTTGGTCATGGGTCCCTCCGGACACCGATGGGTAAGGCGAACCACCTCAAACCCATCCACACCGGAGGGACCGCCTGCATCACGACACGCCGTGAGCTAGTACGGCAGCAGCCATTCGTTAGCTGACCAGGACATTCACGGCAGTGTTGCATTAGCCGGTCGACACACATGGCAGGGCGCGCTGGCGAGGATGACCGGCTGATCAGATGGCAGCCGCGAGCTGGTCGAAGGCTACGCGGGTCCGGTGGCGGGCGGGGACGTCGGTGGCGAGTTCATAGTGGCCGCGGCGCAGGTTCTGCACGAACGCATGCCCGGCGGAGATGATCCGCGCTGACCGGTGGCGTTTCAGCCCGCGCATCGGCCGGAGCCGTGCTTTCAGCCGTCCGTGATCGGCTTCGACCGGGTTGTTCGCGTAACGCTCGACGGTATGCAGTGCTGAGGGGATCAGCTCGTCCAGGACTCGCGGGTAGGCCGGGGCGCGGTCGGTGGTGATCTCGGCCGGGATCGTGCCCGCGCGCAGCGCGCGGGTGAAGAACCGCCGGGCCGCCGCCAGGTCACGCCGCGCCGACAGCAGACGTCGATGACCTGGCCGTGTTGGTCGATCGCCCGGTACAGGTATGTCCACCGCCCGGCGACCTTGACCTAGGTCTCATCGGCGAACCAGCGGTCACCGGGAGCATGTCGGCAGAACCGCGCCGCCTCGATGAACTCGGGAGTGAAGCGCTGGACCCACCGGTACACGGTCACGTGGTCAACCGCGACGCCACGCTCGGCCAGCAGCTCCTCGACGTCCCGATAGGACAACCCGTAGCGGAGATACCAGCGGACCGCGACCGCGATCACCTCCCGCGGGAACCGGAAGCCTGCGAACACTGAGGAGGAGCGCGGCGACGTCACCGCTCCAGTCTCCGGGCTACCGCGATCGGCCCAACGCAACACCGCCCCTGCCGGTCCTCGGGCTTGTCCGGGATCTTTGGCGGAGGTGTGAAAGATGCGCGTGCAGGTCGGATCTCCAAGGGTGGGAAGTATCCGGCAAGTGTTCTGTCCGGCCGGGGGAGTACGGACATCGGCTGCGGCAGCCGGCGGCTCAGCGGCGTGCCCGGCCGGGTCCAGGACGGCAGTGGGACGGTGAGATGCAGCTGGACTCAGCTGGACTTGATGGGACATGATCCAAAACCTGCGTCGCGCTGACCAGGCACACTCCGGGACTACGGACGCCACACGGACAGAACGCGGTATTCACACGGCGGGAAAAAGAGAAATAGCAGGTCAGTGGCTATTCCGATGGGTCGGGATCGGCGTTCTGTAAAACCGTCGGCTTAGCCTACGTTGGTTCGAACCCAACACCTGCCACCACCAGCGGAAATAGCCCGTGAGCTGGATTTTCCCGGTCTCGCGGGCTGTTGCTTTTGGCCTGACGAGGTCCCACTGTGTCCATCTGAGTCCGGCTGTGTCCAGCTGTGCACGGACATATAGCGGACAGCGTCCGCGATCATGAACCCGGTCGCGGGGTCGGATCGTTCCCGAAGAGGAGGCGGAGCAAGCGGTTCACCGAACCGCTTCCTCCCTCATTTCGGCCAGGTATTCAGGCAACCCTCGGCGGGTCAGCCTGCCCCGTGGCGGAGGCCGTCAATGACCTTCGTTCTGGCCCGCGCATAGCCCACGGACCAGGCAGGCCGGGCGGTCTCTCCGCCTTGGACAACTGGGACGCAAGGCGGGCTTGTGCGTGCCGAGAATCCCGTCCACGGCTCTGATCAGCAAAGTTGCTCTTCTGGCTGTCCGGCCGTCATGATCACCGATCATGTGCCTGCGCTTCGTCTTCCTTCTGATCACGCGGGTGGCCTCCTGGTTGCGGCTGTCCCAGCGTCAGGAGACGTGGAAGACCGCCGAGATCTTGATCTTGCGCCACCAGCTCGCGGTCCTGCAGCGACATCAGCCGCGCCGCCCGAACTTGAACTGGGCGGACCGGGCTCTGCTCGCGACTCTGCTCGCAGTGATACCCAAAGCGCGCCGCCGGGGGCTGCGGC
>OBLU010002679.1_pt1 | contig 16255 bp, 11 predicted proteins | sample 1518681 | NCBI WGS metagenome assembly OBLU01 (sample SAMEA3539304, study PRJEB22396) | soil metagenome | biome: tundra; feature: field; material: soil | place: USA | collected 2010-05 | depth 0.15 m | reverse complement strand
CGAATTCCTTGATCAACTCCCAGGGCGCGCCCGAGTCGCCAAAGCGGTCTTTCACGCCAATCGCTCCTGTGATCAGAGGCACATCGTAGAGTCGCGGACTTTCGGTGAGGATCGCGCTGACCCGCCACGCCAGAGCTCCGATCTGATGCTCTTCGGCGGTGACCACAACGCCGGTTTCCTCGGCGGCGCGGACGATGGCTTCCGCATCCACCGGCTTGAGCGTGTGCAGGTTCAGAACGCGGGTCTCATAACCGTAGTCCCGCTTGAGGATGTAGGCCGCGCGCATCGCCTCAGGGACCATGGGCCCACAGGCAATGATGCTTAGATCCTCCCGCTCGTTCTTGTAAGCCGCGGCCAGTTGGGTCTCGAACGCGTCGGCGAAGTTGGCCGCCTCGCCGCGCAGGCGAATCACGTTCGCCTGCCCGAACACAAAGGGAGTTTTCTCATTTGTGACGACGGGCGTGGCCTCGCGGGCAAAGCGGATGTACTTCGGTCCTACATGTTGCAGAAGCAAATAATTCGTGGCCTTGCGGGTTTCGACGACATCGCATGGCACCACGACCGACATGTTTGGCAGGCCTTGCATGGCGAACAAGTCTTCCAGGGCCTGATGCGTGGCGCCGTCGGGGCCGACGGAGACTCCACCGTGCGCTCCGGCAATCAGGACGTTGAAATTTCCGTAGCACACCGAGGTGCGGATCTGGTCCAGGTTGCGAGCGGCGGCAAACGTGGCGTAGGTTCCCAGCACGGGCAGCTTCCCTTCCTTGGCCAGTCCCGCGGCCGCCGACGTGGCCGATTGCTCGGCGATCCCCATGCTGATCCAGCGCTTCTTGCGCTCGGGCTTGCCGAAGTAGAAATCGCTGATGGTGATCGAACCAGAGATGTCCAGGCCAAGGCAAACCACGTGCTCATCGACGCCGTTCTCCGCCAGCGACTGGCCGAAGCCTTTGCGCGTGGGCTCCATCTTGACCTTCATGGTGTCTCCTGCATTCCACCAGTAGTCACGGGTGAACTTGGGCATTTTGGAGTCGAGGTTGTGCTCAACCTCCGCCTGGTAGCGCTTCGCCACGTCCAGCAACGGCTGCACGGGAATGCGTTCGCTGAGGCCGAGTTCTTTCAGCGCCTTGTCCAGCTCCTCACGGTTCGGTGCTTTGCCGTGCCATCCGGCCTGATCCTCCATGAAGCTGACGCCCTTGCCCTTGACCGTATTGGCTAGGATGACGACCGGCCTCCCCTCTGACGCCTTTGCCTGTTGGAGCGCGTCCACCACCTGGTTCATGTCGTGACCATCGATGCGCATGACGTCCCAGCCAAAGCTGGCGTACTTGGCGCAAAGCGGCTCGACTTGCATTACGTCTTTCACCCAGCCATCAATCTGCAGACGATTGCAGTCGATGATGCCGATCAGGTTGTCGAGGTGGAAGTGTCCGGCCTCCATGGCCGCTTCCCAAATCTGGCCCTCCTGCTGTTCGCCGTCGCCCATCAAACAGAAAATCTTGTGCGGTCTGTCGTCGAGCTTGGCCGCCAGCGCCATGCCTACGGCGATACTCAGGCCCTGTCCCAGCGATCCCGTGGAGACCTCGACGCCTGGGAGCTTGAGCCAATGGGGATGACCTTGATAGGGAGATCCCAGCTTGCGCAGCGTCATGACGTCCTCGACGGGGCAAAAGCCGGCGACGGCGAGTCCAAGATAGAGACTGGGCGCCTTGTGTCCCGTGGACCAAATGATGCGGTCACGGCCTGGCCAGAAAGGATTCTTGGGATCGTGCTCGGCGACCTTGAGGTACAGGGCGGCGGTGATGTCCATCACTGAGAGTGTGCCCCCAGCGTGCCCCGAACCCGCCGCACACAGCGCTACCAAGTCATAGCCGCGCATCAGGTTGGCGGCATCCTTAAGCTGTTCGATGGAATAGTCCCGGATGACCTTCCCGGTAGTGGAATCTGTGAGGGCCATGGCCTCCCCCTGCGCGCCGGAAGAAAACCATACACACGGCGCTACGCCGAGATTAAGCGGACAAGGCGAGAAGGGCTGTGATGGGAATCACGATGCGGGGTGACGGGAAACCTGCAGGAACAATTACTCAAACTTCCAGCGCGTGGACTTCCCTATGAATTCCTTCTCCCACAAGCCAAACACTAGGCGTGGACGCACTGAGAAGATTGGTTCCTTCATCGAGAGGATGTCCTGTTTCATTCCGGACATGTCGAACTTGTACTTGCGCTCATACACGGGAAGGAACTTGCGGCGCGCCGGCACATCGGCAATTTCGGTGGTGCCCTCGACGATGACCGCTTCGTGGGCATGTTCGGTACACACCACGCAGTTGGCCTTGTGCGCCAGGTTGCGCGCCTTACACGACTTACTGCCGGTGCTGAACAGGAACCGGCTGTCCTGCCACAAGCCCCAGACGACCATGGTGTGCGGCGAACCGTCGGGCTTGACGGTGGTGATCCAGTAGTTGTGCGATTTCTTCAGGCGCTGATCGGCCCAACTCCACGGGAGCAGGCCCTTGTTGCCTTCGGGCAGGCCGTAGCCGGGCATGTGGGGACGGCTGGCTTTGGGTGACTTCGGTGTCGGTGGACTTTGCCTGTTCGGCACGCCTATCCCTCCGAGACCGCCGTTGGGCTTCGCAAACTCTGCGATGTGCATTCAGGAAGGTCGCAGAGGACGCTAGCTTCAGTTTCGAACTAGAAAACCACGACCAGTCGGTTCAACGTGTGGGCTCCACAAACCAATCCATTACTCGCCCGAAAGCAGCTGTAAGTCCATCTGCGGGCTTTTCGTTGGGCCGAGAAAGCGAATGATTCGCGCCTTCGATTCGTTCAAAAACCGCTTTTCGTTGCCTGGCTGCCAGTTCGGCGCGCATCACGTCAAAGGCTCCAATGGAACTCCACTCATCGGCAGTGCCGTGAACCAGATACAGAGCTGCGTCGGATTCAAGGCACTCCTGAGTCAGCGACGTTTTGAGCAGGCTCGACCACAGCCGATAAGGCTGCCCCCAACAGAATTCCGTCGTGCCATCCGGATCGCGGAGAATCTTCGCCCAACAGCCATAGACTTCGGCCTCTGGATCAAGGCCCTGGCGTCGCACATAATCTGCCAGTACAAAGAGATGGTTCGGGCCGCCACCCGCAATGGATGCCGCATGGGTGACGGACGGCATCACATTGGTCACGTGAACGGCGACCACACCACCTTCCGAACCGCCGATTACCAGTGTCCTCGAACCGTCGATACCGGGCAATTGATGGGCTGCCTTGATGGAAGCAACGATCACCGCCGTCCATCGGTCAAGCGTATGTTCCGCCAGAAACTCCGGGCGACAGGTCTTGGCATCCGCAGGGTCGGCCTGTTCGTCCAGGAATTGGACGCCGGGTTTCTCCACCACGAGAACTCGCGCACGGCCTCTCGTGGCGTCGAGCAGCAGTACGAATGCACCCTGCATGATCCGTTCGCCCTGGCGGTGGAAGAGCGATGCACAGCCTGAACCCTGTACAAACACGGCCAGCGGCACGGAGCGATCTGTCGCGCTATCCGACAAATAGAAGGTGATGGTCCTGCGGAGCTGATCCTGCGTGGAGTATCGATGAAAGGAAGTGCCGGCCACCACACCGCCGTCGGTAGCCACCGCCCTCAGCGAAATGGCTAAAACCAGAAGGACCAGAATCCAACGCCGGCTCAGTGAGTAGCTCACAGGTTCTTTTTGGTCCACTGGTCGATGCGGTCCAGCGCCTGCTGCAGGTTCTCCAGCGAATTGGCCACGCTGAACCGCAGGTAGCCTTCGCCGAACTCGCCGAATGCCGTGCCGGAAAGTGCCGCTACGCCCGCTTGCTCAAGCAACGCATCCGCCAGCGGCTTCGACTTCCACCCTGTCTTTGTGATGTTGGGAAACACGTAGAAGGCACCTTTGGGCATGCGGCAGGAAAAGCCCTTGATCTTATTCAAGCCGGCGACGAACACATCGCGCCGCCGCTTGAATTCGGCGCACATGTGATCGACCGAACTCTGATCTCCGCGCAGCGCCTCGATGCCGGCCATTTGAGTGAAGCTGGCTGTGCACGAATTGGAATTCGTCATGAGCCGCGTCATGTGCGCTGCCAGGTCCGCCCGCATGACGCCGTAGCCCATGCGCCAGCCGGTCATGGCATAGGTTTTCGAAAAACCATCCAGCAGAATCGTGCGTTCCTGCATGCCGGGCACGGACATGATGGAGAAATGCTCACCCTCGAAAAGCAGGCGGCTGTAGATCTCGTCCGACAACACCAGGATGTTGCGGTCGCCGATCACCTTGGCAACCTGCTCAACGTCTCTGCGCTGCATCACGCCGCCGGTGGGGTTCTGCGGCGAATTCAGAATGATCAGCTTGGTGCGACCGGTGATGAGAGCTGCGAGCTCGTTGACATCGAGCGAGAAATCGCGCTCCTCGCGCAGTTGGATAGGCACGGCCTTGCCGCCCACGTAGTGGATCATCGACTCATAAATCGGGAAGCCAGGGTTGGGATAGATAACTTCATCTCCTTCATCAATTAAAGTCAGGATTGTGAAGAAAATGATTGGCTTACCTCCAGGTACGACGACTACCTCTTCGGCGGAAACTTTGACCCCGCGGGTGCGGCTGACGTAATCGGCAACGGTCTGGCGCAGCTCGGGCAAGCCGGCGGAGGGACCGTAGTGTGTCCAGCCTTTGTGCAGCGCGTCCACGGCGGCTTCCACCACATTGGCGGGAGTGTCGAAATCCGGCTCGCCGATCTCCAGGTGAATGATGCTCTTGCCTTGGCGCTCCAGCGCCCGCGCCTTGTTCAGAACTTCGAAAGCGGTTTCCGTGCCCAGCCGCGACATGCGGCGGGCCAGTTGCAATTCGTATTGTGTGGTTTGTGGCATGATGACGCTCCTAATAAGCCAAACGGCACATTATACGCCGTGGAACCGGGCATTTCTGTGACCACAGGATATGGGAACCACACTTGCTCTCTATAGGCCTCGAACGCCCGCCAATGCTCGGCGTCCGCCCATTCCTGGAAGAACTGCCACAGAGGACGCAAAGGAAAGTCATGTTTTTTCCATCGCGCTTCCTCAGGGCCGCCGCGCCCGAATTGCCCAGGCGCGTGCGGGCAGCTCAATCGCTGCCTGGGCATTTGCCGGCAGCGCCGCTCTCAGACGTTCACGAATCGCCGCCTGGATCTTCTTATCGCGCATCGCCAGATAGTTCGGCGCTGAACCCTGGCCGGTCAAAAGTGGATCCCAGTAATCATCAAAGCTGGTGAAGCGCGTCACTATTTCGAGCCCGTGCAGGCTTGGATTTTCGAGTTTCGCCCGTTCGAACAGGTCTTGCAGTCCTTCCGGCGTACACATTGAGAAACGGCGGGCTTGGTCAAAAGCAGCCGCTTCCGTATCGATCGCCATAGCCGCGTCCCAAAACTCGCGTAAGAACCTTGCTCCATGCGCGTAGTCCCAAACGTAGACTGCAACCGTGCCGCCGGAGCGCGTGACCCGGCAGAACTCTTCCAAGCCCTGCGCCGGGTCTGGAAGGTAGTTCAACCCCAGGCCACATACGGCAACGTCGAAACTGGCATCGGCAAATGGCAGGGCCATGGCGTTGGCGATTTCGAAGGTGACATTGGGGCGCGCGCGATGCTGGCGGGCGAAGCTTATCTGCTCCGGAGAAACATCGACGCCCACGACGCTGGCGGGCGCGTTGCATTCAACAACGGCTTCTGCGATGACGCCGCTGCCGCAGCAAACATCAATCCATCGCAGGCCTGCGGGGAGGCTCAGCCACTTCACGAATTCTCGAGCGAGCAAGCGGCTCCAGCGGCCCATCCATTGGTCGTAGTGCGCGCCGGAGGTCCAGCGATCCATGTTCATCGATCTATGTTCAGGGAAAGAAGTTAAGAGTTGCTCAGGGGGCTAAAGAGACCGCGCGAAAACTGGTGGCGTCCCTACGGGACTCGCTCCACCCTTCCACTTCTAGCCGGCACTTCCGTGCCGGGCTTTCACATGCCGCCCCTTCGGGGCTGGAATGCAATGACTTCGTTCCACCTTTTCCCCCGAAATTCAGTTCTCACGCACACACTACCATTCCGAACCCATTTTATGAGATCAGGTCCGTCCGCTTTCTCGATCTGTCGAGGCAGAGGCCCAACACCAGGGGAACCACGAATCGGCGCTCGGAGCAGAGCGGCTATGCTGCTGCCCCGCTACGCTGGTACATCTCCCTGGACTGTGGAGCGAGCCTGTACGGGTGCGTCGCTCGTTCGACGATTCGCACCAGCCCTTCGGGCAGTTCGCTCTTCATCACGTACTCATCCACCAACCACAGAATTCGCTCTGGCAACTCGCAGTACGCTGAAAGCAGGATGATCGGCAGGTTGGGAAACCGTTGCTTGATATGGCAGGCTACGGCTTCGGCGTCCATGCCTTCCTGTTTGTACTCCAGTAGAACCGCGGCTACCGACGCCTCCTCCAACAACTTCATCGCGCTGTAGCCGGTCGACGCGATCTTGACGCAATAACCATGAGATTCTAGAGTCGCTTTGCGAAGCTCCAAGGCTTGTGGACGGTCGTCAATGCACAACACAGTGGGGGAGTCCATTGCCACATCTCCTCTGGATAGTTACAAGCTGGGATTTGGCCCGCCGTTGCTCGACGCTGCAATGCACGAAACCAAAACACGCCTGACACGACCTGATGACGCTTGTGATCAAACAGCTCTTTCAGGAAACCTGAAAGAGGAGAAGGATGCTCACTCCACTCAACCGTTGCACGTAAGTGGCCCTCGGCATCAACCACGCAATTTATTGCTTCCAAAGCAGATCCGGTACTGCGGAAAGTGGTCCCGTCGTGTACCTTTGGCGGAAAGCAAGCACAAACAGCAACTAGCCTTGCGGCTTTGGTCTTCCCCTTGGACAACTGAACGATGGCGTGACTGTTGAAATATCGCGATTACACCAGTGACGCTGTTTATGAGAGCTCTATTCCGAGACGCTGTGCTCTTCGTTTTGCGAGCGAAGGACGCGGTCGACGGAGTAGGGAGCGCGGTGGCGGGGTTCGTGGTAGTGGCGGACCTGCATTTCGCCGAGCAAGCCGATGGCGAGCAGGTTCAATCCGCCGAGCAGCAGGCCTAGAGTCAGCATCATCAACGGGCCGTGCGAGGCCATGACCGGAACGTGGCGGAGGAATTTTTCCATTCCCAGCCAGGCTACGATGGCGCTGCCGCCGAACAGGCTGAGCAGGCCAAAGGTCCCGAAGAAGTGCAGCGGACGTGAAAGGTAACGGAGCAGGAAGCGAATGGTAATGAGATCGAAAAAAACGCGGAAGGTGCGGGAGATTCCGTAGTGCGAAGCGCCGCGCTCGCGGTTCACGTTGCGGATAGGCACTTCGCAGATCGACGCGCCGTACCACGACGCCAGCGCCGGGATGAAGCGGTGCAACTCGCCGTAGAGCGGCACCTGCCCCAGGATCTCGCGGCGGTAGGCTTTGAAGGTGGTGCCGAAGTCGTGAATGTCGACGCCGCTCAGCTTGGCCATCAGCCAGTTCGCCATACGCGAAGGGATGCGGCGCATCCAGAAGTTATCCACGCGTACCTTGCGCCAGCCGCTGACGATGTCGTACCCGGCCGCAATCTTTTCCAGAAACAGCGGGATGTCGGCGGGATCGTGTTGCAGATCTCCGTCCATGGCGATGATGTACTCGCCGCGCGCATGGTCGAAACCCGCGGCCAGTCCGGCGGTTTGGCCGAAGTTGCGGCGGAGCTTGACCACGGTGACGCGGCTATCGACGGCCGCGATCTCGCGCAGCATGGCGAAGGTGTGGTCGTTCGAGCCATCGTCGACCAGCACAATTTCGAAGGTCTCGCCCGAGGCCTCCATCACCGCTTTCAGGCGGTCGTAGAGATCGGTGACGTTCTCCTGCTCGTTATGCAGAGGGACGACGATGGAGTATTTGGGCACAGTCTTTTTATTATAGCGCGGGAGCCATTCCCCGCACGCTGAAATCGTGCGGGCAGTGTAACCTTGGGGTGACCCAGCCCGTCGCGACCTGCGGCATCGTGGATGCCGAAGCACAGCGCCTAAACGCGTGATGGACGGCGTGCTCTTACGGCATCGCGGAAGCGATGCCCCGATACGGAATCTCACTTGCACCACGAGCGGCCGGCCGTCAGTGCGGGACAGGTTGAGATTTCAGCCTTGCTCCTTGAGCTTTAGCCGGGACTTGTTCTCTTCCATGAACTTCTTCAGATCTTCGGCCGCGCCGAGCAGCCGGTTCCATTGCTCGTAGTACAGAGTGACCGGGAAACGGCCTAGTCCGTAGACACTGACGCCGCCTTTTTCGCCGACCTTGAAGATCAAGTCGCCGCTGCGCTTCTTGGTCTCCACCTCTTTTTCCAACTGGGACAAACGGGCTTTGAGTTCTTCGTAAGTTGGTTCTGACATACGTTCCCTCACTTGTGAAGTTTGATGGCTGCCTTGCATACCCTACCTAAGGACCAACGTAACAGTCCATCCCCATAGTAACTTGCCCGGCATTGCCTTGTGGATGCAACCGTTGTAGGCTAAAAAGAATCTAGCCCAATGCAGGAACGCATGCGGTTTAGTTTTCGATGGTTGACGTGGCTGTGCCTGTCCCTGATGTTGTGGACGGCGGTGGCGGAGTCTGCCCACAACCATCCGAACAAGACCGAAAGCGCTTCCTGCTCTATCTGCGTGGTGGCCCACAGCACCGCGCCTACAGCCAGTTGCAGTCACGCCCGGCCGGTTTTTGCCACGATCGGCCTGCTGCAAGAAGAAGAAGTAATCGCGAAGCCCCGGCTCAGCGTTTTTGACTTGGGCATTCGCGGTCCTCCTGCCGTCTAGGGATTCCACACTGAAGCTCCGGCGCGCGCGCCGGCGGATTCCCTATTTCTTGACTTCGTCCAGGAGGACTCATGCGTATTTCATACAAGCAGTTGATCGTCGGTATTTTTGCCGTATCGTTCTGTCTAGCCGGCAGTTTCGCCTACGGGCAATCCAACTCCGCATCCATCGGCGGCACTGTGCTGGATCCTACCGGCGCGGTGGTCCCCAATGCATCTGTTGAAATTCATAACCCAGTCAGCCACTTTGACCGGTCCACTACGACGGATAGCTCGGGAAGGTTCAGCTTCCCGAACGTTCCCTTCAATCCCTACCATTTGAGCGTAACGGGGACGGGGTTTGCTCCTTATGCCCAAGATGTCGAAATTCGATCCGCAGTGCCACTCGACGTGAGCATTAGTCTCAAGGTAGCTGGATCGTCGGACATAGTGACGGTGGAGGCTGGCGGAGATCTGCTGGAGAACGATCCTACAGCTCACACCGACGTTGACCGCGGATTGTTCGATAAGATCCCTCTGGAAAGTGCCTCGTCGTCATTGAGTTCGCTAGTTACTCTTGCCACCCCGGGAATCGCCGCGGACTCTAACGGCCTTTTTCATGGCATGGGCGATCACGCGGAGAATTCGTTCTCCATCGACGGGCAGCCGATCACTGACCAGCAAAGCAAGGTCTTTTCCAACCAGTTTCCCATTGGTTCGATCCAATCCCTGGAAGTGATTCAGGGCGCACCACCCGCCGAATATGGAGGCAAGACGAGCCTGATCATCGTAGCGACCACACGTTCAGGTCAGGGCGTAACCACGCCCCATGGTGACGTAACCGCTTCCTATGGGTCCTTTGGAACCTCCAACATTGGCTTTAATCTCGCTTACGGAGGTCAAAGGTGGGGGAACTTCATTACCGTGAACGGACTGAACAGCGGCCGATTTCTCGATCCGCCCGAGTTCAAGGTGATCCACGATAAAGGCAACGAAGAGAATGTGTTCGACCGGGTTGACTATCAATTCACCGGCGCCGATTCGATTCACTTGAACTTCGGATACACGCGCTCTTGGTTTCAAAACCCCAACACGTTCGACCAGCAGTACCATTCCTGCTTCGCCTTCCCCGATTGCGTTGCCGGTCAGGCCGTCATCCCGGGAACGACGACTCCTCTGGGCCAGACGGATCAGCGCTCGAAGATCGGGACATTCAACATTGCACCGTCCTGGACACACGTGCTCAACACGTCGGCGGTGCTTAATGTTGGGGCTTTTGTTCGGAAAGACCAATTCAACTACTACCCCAGCGCCGATCCTTTCGCGGACTTCTCGCCGGACCTGCAGGCCCAGACCATCACGCAAGACCGGAAACTTACCAATGCCGGTCTCCGGGGGGACATTTCTTATGTGAAGGGCATCCACAATATAAAGGCCGGATTTACGTACCAACAGACGTTCCTGACGGAGAATGACACTTTAGGCACAGTCGACCCTGGTTTTCTAGGGTTATTCAACCAGCTTGATGCCAGCGGCGCACCCATACCGCGTACCTCGTGTCTGGACTCGTCGGGAAACCCAACCGGGCCTCCGTGCACTATCCTTGCGCCCAGCGACCTGACGCGCGGAGGAAGTCCGTTCTCTTTTCACGGCCACACGGACGTTAAGGAGGCCGCGCTGTACGTCCAAGATTCGATCACCAAGGGAAGTTGGGCATTTAACCTTGGGGTTCGCGGGGATATCTACGATGGTTTTGTCAAAGACGGCCAGGCGGAGCCACGGGTCGGTATGGCGTACAATATCAAACCAACGAATACAGTGCTGCGTGTTTCTTACGCGCGGACGCTGGAATCTCCGTTCAACGAAAATCTAGCCATTGCCAGTACCGGATGCAGCAATCAAGTCATCGCCTTCCTGGTACCGCCGCCAAATATCCCCTGTGTCGGTGGTGCGATTCGTCCCGGGTGGCGCAACGAATTCCACGCCGGGATCCAGCAAGCCTTCGGGAAATACTTGGTTGTAGATGGCGAGTACATCTGGAAGTACACGCACGGCGCCTACGACTTCGGCGTGGTGGCCGCCTCCCCGATCGCGTTTCCGATCGAGTGGCATAACTCGAAAATCCCGGGATATACGCTGCGCGTGAGCGTTCCAAACTATCACGGGTTTACGGCGCTCGTGGTCATGTCGAGCGTGGCCGCGCGCTTCTTTCCGCCGCAAGTCGCCGGGACGCCGTTCTTGCCTGCGCCCGCCGTCTTCCGCATTGACCATGACGAGAAGTACAACCAGACGACGCACTTCCAGTACCAGCCGTGGAAAAATGGACCGTGGCTGGGCTTCAACTGGAGGTATGACAGCGGGCTTGTTGCTGGATCGATACCATGCTCCGCGCCAACCGCAACGTGCTTTGGCTCGACGCCTATCGCCGATGGAGGGGGTGCGAACATTCCCAGTGGCCAAGTGGCCTTTGTGAACAACGTCACTGGCTTGCCTTTGACCGCGGACCAGGAATTTCAGTCGGGGCTAACCTGCGACGGCAAACCGGCTGCGCCCAGTCCCTTTGGACCAGCGCTTGCCACCTGCGACGCAGCGGGATTGGGATCCATCTATGTCAAGATCCCTGCTCCGGGGAAAGAAAATGATGACCATAATCCTCAGCGGATTGCGCCGCGAAACCTATTCGATCTCAGCGTGGGGGACGATAACCTCTTCCGCGGCGAGCGCTACAAGTGGAGTCTGCGTCTCACGGCCATCAACCTAACCAACAAGACGGCGTTGTATAACTTTTTCTCCACCTTCAGTGGAACGCACTACGTCACGCCGCGAGCGCTGACCGCTGAGATCGGTTTCCACTTTTAGAGGGAAGTTGCCTACACGGGAGGCGGCGGTTGTCTCGCTGCCTCCCCTCAAGTGGTGAGAGGCCGCCTGTAAACCTCGCCACCGACAGTCAACAACAGTTGCAAGCTTGCCCGCGGATTGCCTTGCGGCCTTCGATGACGATAAGAGGAGTAACCACCAGTGCCGCAAGGGGATCAGCCCACGGGACATGCCAAATCGCATTCACTGCAATCCCCGCCAAAGCGATAACCGAAAGATACGCGCACAACGCCGATTCAGCAGCATCCGCCCTAAGGGCTGCGCTGCCGGTGACGGTCGAAAGCTTGCGCTTCTCCCAGGCCAGCCACGGCATGATTGCCGTTGCGGCCATCAGAACCCCGATCCCCAAGTAGCTCGGTTTGGGTTCACTGTATCCCAGCATGGTCATCGCCGACGCCGCGACAACAAAAGCGGCCAGCACAAACAAAAGTGCTCCAGCAACGCGCGACGCACTGTTCTCGGCACGCTCCGGTGCTTCGCGAGCGCCGAACCGCCACAAGATGACCGCAGCAGAGAAAAGTTCGATGGCACTATCCCCACCAAAGGCCAGGAGCGCGGGGCTGCGAACTCTCCATGCTGCCGCGAGTGACACTCCCGCCTCGACGCTCATCCAGACGATGGTAATGGTTTGGATGCGTCGGATGCGACGGATCGCGTCTTGCACCGGAACATGGAGGACAGAAACCATCACCCGAATTATATCTACGTGGCCCTCGGCGTATGGATCAGGCTTGGTTGAGGCTTTGTAAATCAATGTAAAGCCGCGGCAATCGTCGGGGCCGAGGGGACGTTGACTGTTAGAATGACCATATCGCCCTTCCGTTGTTGTGGGATTCTTTTTTGGGGAGAAATGCTTGTCCATAAAGCTCGTTGCCCATCTGTTTTTTGCCCTTGTACTTGCCAGCTTCCTTTCCTTTCCGTGCGCGGCGCAGCAGACTCCGCCGCCGGCGAATCCTGCGCCTTCGGCTCCGCCGCAGTCTTCATCGGACAAAGATTCGGATAAGAGTAAGGATCATGACAAGGACGCGCAAGGTACGAGCGGCCAGGGGAAAGTCGCGGGAACGTCGAATGACCGGCTTTTCTATACGCTGCCGAATTTCCTGACGCTGGAAAATACGGGTAAATTGCCACCCCTCACCGCCAAAGAGAAATTTAAGGTGGTGACCCGGGGCTCGTTCGATTACGTGCAATATCCCTGGTACGGTTTTTTGGCGGGTATAAGCCAGGCCGAAGACAGTGAACCTGGTTATGGCCAGGGTGCGCAAGGTTATGGCAAGCGCTTCGGCGCGGCGTTTGCCGACGGAACCATCGAAAACTACATGACCGGCGCGATTCTTCCCTCACTGCTGCATCAAGACCCGCGTTATTACCAGTTAGGCCAGGGCAGCTTTATGCACCGCATGTTCTATGCGGCCAGTCGCAATCTGATCACGCGAACCGATTCCGCCAATACGCAATTCAACTACTCCGAGGTTGTCGGCGGAGCGATGGCGGCGGCGATCTCTACCTACAGCTATCATCCATCGGCCGACAAAACATTGTCGAACACCGCCAGTGTGTGGGCGACGCAATATGGATACGACATGCTGACGCTCGTAGTTAAAGAGTTTTGGCCCGACATCCGCCGCAAGATTTCCAGCCACAAACATAAGGGCGAGGCGGCTCCGGGCGGCAATCCCAATCAGTAGGTCGCTGCGACTAAGTCGGCAGCACTTCCGGTTTGAAGATAATGCCCTGACTTTGCCTGCTGTTCATAACCACTCGTACCGGGGCATCAAAGTGCAGATGGCGGACGCATCCATCTTCTTCCACCGAAGGTTGCTCGCCCAGCCACTCCCAGTCCACCGAGCCTTCGCCTGCATCGGGATTCACGGTGAAGTAGCCGATCTGGAATGCCGTTAGATTCTGGAAGAAATGGCTGCCCTGCGAAGGCACGACACGAAAATCGCGGAACCCCGCCTCGACGATGACGCGCGCGCCAGAGATTTCGTCCCACTCCACGGGAATGCCGAGCCAGGGATCGTTCGATCCCCAGCGTCCCACTCCAATCAGCAGATACGGCCGGTTCTCGGCGCTGAGCACCCCATTGAAATGAGCTACCGCTTTGGCCACTTCCTGGCTGCGGCTGCGCTCGAAGCGCTGGGAATCAACGACCACCACGTCGTACAGGTTCTCGATGCACCCGTTGCCCAGAACCTTGCTGCTTTGGCAAAGCAACTGCCGCGGTTCCACGTTGTCGAGGGATAAGTCCTGATGATCGCGCGAGAGCGTTAGCGGGCGGATTTGCAGGAAGCCAAACTCCGCCGCTTCGCCGGGTTGCCGGGGCAGGCGAACCGCAAACTCGATTTCCACGGGAATGCCCAGAGCATCTTCGCCGGCTTTTACCAGCGTCTCGAGAATCGTTGGCAGGGGGAACAATCCGTGTTTGAGCATGGGCGCGAAGCTCACAATGCGTACTCCGGGCCGGCTTACACCGTCATACACCGCCTGGTTATCGACCGAATAAGTGGAACCGACGGCGGGCAGCGTGCCATCTGCCTCGGCCGCATCCAGGCCGAAGCGCAACTCGTGCAGGTGGCCGGGACGGCCTTGGGGAAAGCCATCCAAATCAAGCGCCCAGAACTCGGTCTGCGAGTTCGCCAGGATATCGTCCACCGAGGAGAATTGCACCAGACTTTGCGGATAGCGCGGGCAGAAGGTCAAACACTTTCCGCCATCGACCACGGCCCGGCCCAGTCCTAAGGCCACAGCGGCAATTCCATCGGCGAACGTCATCGGCGGCACGGGATAGAAATTGTGCGAACGAACTACGCCTGAGAAATCGGGGTAGAAGCGTTGCCCATGCTTTGTGCCCACAAGTTGCTGGACGATCACGGCCATTTTTTCTTCTTCCAGGCGGTAGGGAGTGGCTCGCACATAGGCCTTGGCATGGCGGCTGAAGGTGGAAGCATAGACGCGCTTGATGGAGTCGATTAACTCCGCCAGGCGCGCCGCGAGATCGGCCTGCTGATTGCCCAGCATGAAGGTCTCATACACTCCGGTAAAAGGCTGGTATTGCGAGTCTTCGAGCAGACTCGAAGAGCGCACGGCGAGTGGATACGCGACCTCCGCGAGGAACACCTTCAAGCTTTCCTGCAACTCGGCAGAGAGCGGAGCGGCCAGAAATTTCTGCAGAATCTCGGCATCGTCCTCGCATTGCAAAGCGAAATCCAGCAGGTTGTTCTCCGTCATGAATTGATCGAAGGCATCCGTGGCCAGGACCAGAGCGGGCGGCACCGCGATGCGGATGCCGGGAAACCGCCGCGTGATGCGGTTCTTGCGCAAGAGATGGCGCACAAAAGCGAGGCCGCGAGCCTTGCCTCCCAGCGATCCGGCGCCGATCCGCAGAAAACCCGTTTCCGAAGGCTTGAATGTATCGGCGTTGAAGTCGCCGATCAGCAGTTCGCTTTGTTCGCGGCGGTAGTCGTTGATCGATTCGATTAAGTCGCGCCGCAAGTGTTCCGGACCGGCAAAGTCCGAGACCTTGCGCGGCCGCAACTTGGCGGCCAGCGCAAACTCGGTTCGCGCCATGAGCCAATGGGAAAAGTGGTTGCTCTGGGCGTGGTACGTGAGGCTTTCAGGTGGAACCGTTTGCAACTGCTCTTCGAGCTCATTCAAGTCTTTGGCGCGGCCTACTTCCTTCAGGTCGGGCAGACGAAATACGAAATCGCCAAAACCGAATTGCTCGGTGAGAATCCGGCGCAAGTCTTTCAGCAATGTGGGCGAACGTTTCCGCAGAAATGAATACCCCGCAGCCAGCGCCCGCGGACGAAACTCGGTGCGGCTGGTCTGCAGAACTACCGGCACATCCGGTACGAGTGCCTTCATCAGGCGGGCGAGTTCAAAGCCAGCCTCCGGGCTGAGTTTGCCTTCCCAGGGAAATTCCACGTCCGAGACAAGCCCGATCAGATAATCGCGATACTCTTGCACCAACTGGGCCGCATCTTCAAAGTTCGAACTTAGCAGAATTTTCGGGCGGGCCTGCATCCGTACCAGCTTGTGAGCGACGTTAATGCCTTCCTGGATGACGCGCCGCGACTGCTTGATCAGCTCGGTGTAAATTACGGGCAAGAACGATGAGTAGTAACGGATGTTGTCTTCCACCACCAGCAACACCGGCACTCCCATGGCTCGCGTGTCGTGTAAAACGTTGCGCTTGTCCTCGATGTACTTGACGATGGCGATGAGAATGCGCGCATTCCCCTGCCAGAGGAATATCCGCTCGATATCCGTGACAGGATTCCGGCTGATGAAGTTCTTGACCTCGCGATAGTCGTAAGCCAGCACGACCACGGGGACATCCAGGCCGGCACGCCTCACCTCGCGCGCCAACTGCGCGGCGGTCATATCGCCCACGGCGAGGTTGGTGACAATCAGGTTGAACCGCGGCTGCGAACGCGCCAGCGTTACCGCTTCGGCGCAGCTCGAAACATGGGTGATGCCGGGAATCTGTTGCAGGTTCAGTTCGAGCGATTCGTCGATCAACAGCTCGTTGAGGCGGCCGTCTT
>OBLU010002678.1_pt1 | contig 16256 bp, 15 predicted proteins | sample 1518681 | NCBI WGS metagenome assembly OBLU01 (sample SAMEA3539304, study PRJEB22396) | soil metagenome | biome: tundra; feature: field; material: soil | place: USA | collected 2010-05 | depth 0.15 m | reverse complement strand
ATGGGTGAAGGGCTACGTGCATCAGGTGGTGATCGCGTGTGGCAGCGAGGTGATCACCCGGCACGAACGCAGCTATGAACGGGAGACGGTGGTCTTCGATCCGATGCACTACCTGACGCTGCTGGAACAGAAGACGCGGGCACTGGACCAGGCCGCGCCCCTCCACCCCACGGATAGGTCTTCGTCGCTGGGGTGGGAGTATGTGCAGGTGCTTCGCCTGATGGAAACCTTCGCCCTTGCGGAAGTAACTCACGCCATCGAACGCCGAGTTGATCATTGAAGTTCAAAAAAAAGTGGCTGCGTTGTTGGGCAACCCGATTCCGAATATCCAGATCGACGAGGAGAACTGATGAGCGCTGCTCTGGAATTGGGTTCTAGCGTTGGTCAGGCTGTCGCTTGCCGGGCCCTTGGCGTGCCCCGTGCCACATTGTATCGCCACATGCAACCAGCCGCTCCACGTCGGGGCCGCCCTACTCCGGCGCGTGCTCTGGATGCCGCCGAACGGCAGACTGTGCTCGATCATCTGCACTCGGAACGCTTCTCGGACAAGGCCCCGGCGGAGGTCTATGCCACCTTGATCGATGAAGGCGTTTATCTCTGCTCGATCCGCACCATGCATCGCATCCTGGCTGAAAACGGGGAGTTGAAGGAGCGCCGCAACCAGCTTCGTCATCCGCAGTATAAGAAGCCGGAACTGCCGGCCACGGGCCCCAATCAAGTCTGGACCTGGGACATCACGAAGTTGCTGGGGCCGGCCAAGTGGACCTACTTCCACCTCTACGTCATCCTGGACATCTTTAGCCGCTACGTCGTGGGTTGGATGGTGGCTCCCCGCGAAACCGCCGAGTTGGCCAAGCGGCTCATCGCCGACACATGCCAGAAACAGGGCATCGTTCCGGGAACTCTCACCATCCACGCCGACCGCGGAACCTCAATGACCTCGAAACCGGTGGCACTGTTGATGGCCGATCTGGGTGTGACCAAAACTCATAGCCGGCCACACGTCTCGGACGATAATCCGTACTCGGAGAGCCAGTTCAAAACCCTCAAGTACAGGCCCGAGTTTCCTGAACGCTTCGGCTCTATCCAGGACTCACGTGCCTTTGGCCAGAAGTTCTTTGCCTGGTACAACCACGAACATCATCACAGCGGGATCGCCCTGCTGACCCCGGAGATGCTGCACTACGGAATCGCTGGGGAGGTGATCGAGCAACGGCAACAGGTGCTCAACGCGGCCTATGCCCGCAACCCCGAACGCTTCACCCACGCCCGACCAATGCACCCGCCCCAGCCAACCGCGGTCTGGATCAACCCGCCAATCCCAGCCATCGCGACAGAGAGAAATCTACACTAAACTCTCTCGCCACCTGTCTCAAACTCGTTGACACGCTCCGCGGATCTAACTTTTGATCTTGGAGGCGATGCGGTTCCAGGCCTTCTTCACGAGGTTACGAAGCGGATGATTGTAGGGCCACATTCTGCGATGGATAATGGCTCGGATTTCTGGATCGGTGTTTCCTTGGAAATCGAGGTACTCTGACACCCAACTCAGAAAGAAATACTCTGTGTCGGGCTTCTTGCCAGAGCGCATGACCTTCGCGCAATGTTGGTCCGGATGAATTCGGTATCGGTCCCAACACTCGTCTGAGACATAGACAGGCAGATTTCGATAGACCTTCACAAGAAACGCCTGATCCTCGAACATCGAAAGGGCGCCGATAAAGGACTCCTCAAAACCGCCCAGGTTACAGATGCTCTCTTTCCGGAACATAAAATCGGTCGGAATGGGAGGCGTGATCTGCTCTGACAACGTGAGTTTCAACAAGTCCGGCGGTTCATAGATTCGATTTGCGGGGACTCCAGGGGTCTGCATGTAATCTTCATCGGTTGGGCTCGGGCCACCTGCCCAAGTGTACCAATATTCGGTTGCCCCATAAACCATGGCCGCCTGAGGATGTGAATCGAGAATAGCAACCTGGCGCTCCAGCTTATCTGGCAACCAAACATCGTCGTGGTCAAGAGTTGCAATGAACTCACCATTTGCATTTTTGATACCCAGATTACGAGACGCACCCTGACCTCGCCGACGGTGTTTGTAATGTTGAAGGCATCGCACGGTTTGAGGGAACTTATGCGCGTATGCCTGCGCGATTGCTACGCTGGCATCAGTAGACCCGTCGTCAATCAGCAGTAATTCCCAGTTCTTATAGCTCTGGGCGAGGACACTTTCAACGGTTTCCTGGAGGAAGCGCTCGGCATTGAGGATACTCACTACGACGGAAACCCGGACCTTGCCATTCATAATCCCTCAACCCCTGTGACCTGAATTGTTTCTTTGAATTGCTCATGCGCATGGCGGAAGATTGAAAATTCCATTCGGCGTTCCCTTGTGCAGGGTGGCGTTGTGCCGGCCGGGCTCGTCAATGGCCCGACAATTTCAAGTATTCCTGGAGTGCGGGGAGTGCAGCGGACCAACCTTCCCTCTAAGGCCATCGATGAGACCTCTCAAGCTGTACCACAAAATCGAAAACCGATCTCTGTCAAAGAGAAGAATCTTCGCGTGGTCTTTGCAGTGCATCCGCGCCATCCCATAGTAATCACTCATGCTTATAGGGTGCTTTTTAATCATATAGATCGCATTGCGCATCAGGTAATAACGGGTGAGCTTCCCATAGTGATCGTAGTTGGCCTGTATCCAGAGAAACTTCCGACGTATTTTAGTTCCCTCTCTATGCAGCAGCACAGCATGCGGGCAGATATAAATACGGAATCCTGCACGCCAAACGCGCATGCAAAAGTCGGTGTCCACGTAATACATGAAGAGGTCTTCGTTAAATGGACCGGTTTTCTCAAAAACCCGAAGAGAGATCAGGCTTCCCGCCGAGATCGTCTCCTCAAACTCGACGGGCTCTCTTTCGTCTTCCAATGGAGTGAAAAGTAGAAAGTGTTGGATGTTTACATCGAAGGGGTTTGCGCCGATCACTCCCCAGTCGCGTAAACCTTGGCGCTCGAGCGCGGCAGATGCTTTCAGGAGCTCGTCGACCATGCCGGGCGTTGCTTCGCTATCGTGATCGAGTGTCAAGATCCACTGAAAGCCCTTGCGCTGCGCCCATTGCACGGCTTGATTGAAAGCATGTGCGAGGCCCTCATTTCCGGGATTGAGGATAAGTGTAACCCCGTCGGAAACGCTGAGCTTATCGAGTTCCTTCCTCGTCGATTCGTCGGAGCCATTGTCCACGATCAAGACATGGCCGACCTGATTGAAGATCGAATGAAAGCATGAATGAATAGCCTCTCCGATGTTGTACGTGACAATGACCGCACAGATTTGAGTTCGCTGGAACGAATTGACGGTCTCCGGGGAATTCTTCATTTCGCCTAACACGTTGGCCCTCTGAACGAGATATTGCGCTTGGCGACGTAATCTATTGTTCCGATCTGGAAGGCGCGCTGATATTTCCGTAGCATTTGGCGTTCTTCGCATTGGATAAGCTCTTCTATCAAAGATCAACTCGCTTTCCCATTCTGCCCAAGAAAGCATCAATTACTCCGCGAGCCACATTCACCAACTTCTCCCACCGCCGGGACTCGGCTAATAGAATCTTCAGAGGATTTTTCCATAAGATGTCATTGCGTGTTTTGCGCGACCACAGCGGATACCTGTCTTTGTACCTTCTTGCCATTATCAGGCCGTTTCTGGTCTGGTAGTAGCGTCGTTCGGGGCTGTAATCATTTAAAGATATCCACTTTATCCCCAGTAGCTTAAGGCCTCTTGGTGATCCAGGCAAGTGATCGATAGTCATGTTCTCGCATACCAGTAGCCTGTATCCGCGCTCCCTGACCCGAAAGCAGAATTCGTGGTCGACCTGATCGATAAATAGCGCTTCTTCAAACCATCCGCATTTCTCAAATATCCAGGTGGGCAACAGACTTCCTGTAGTCATTATTTCCAGGGGTGTGCCATCTTGCGCACTAAACCGTGACCTGTAAAGTCCATCTTGCACGGGATCTCTATATTGTGGGGCAACAATAGCAATCCTTTCCTGATCCGTTTCCGACACCACGCTCGCGAGGAGTGCGTCAATGTAGCCTTCCGGAATGGCGCTGTCTTGGTCGAAAAGGACAACCCATTCGAAGTTGTTGTCGATTGCCCATCGAATGCCGGTATTCAAGGCGGCCGCTATCCCTAGATTTTCGCCATTCTCGATAAGCCGAAAGCCAACCCTTTCACTTTCTCTCCTCAAGCTCTCAATTACGGCCGGCTTGGACCCATTATCCACAACCACGAGCCCATTTGCCTGGGATCGGAATAGGGTGAGGCGTTCAAACACCGACGGTTCTGGGTGATAGGTAATTACAACTGCGCACGTGTCATGACTGGACATGCAATGTTGTCCCGATGTTCTATTCTTAATTTTAGTCCTTTAACGCGCTGCGCAGGAACAACCGGGGTATCTCCGGTCGGCATGAACTAAAACCTCAAAGAAGAAGATTAGGGCTAAGAGAACCATCAAAACTGAGGGAAAAGTACAAGTCTCCGCTCAAGGTTCAAAGTCGGACAAGGGAATTTCTATGAGTTCGCACGAGGAAACGCTGCCGTTGGTCACTGTTGCCGTTATCTGCTACAACCATGCTCAGTTTGTCATCGAAGCTTTGGAGAGTGTCAAAGCCCAGACTTATCAGAACCTTCATCTCGTAGTGCTGGACGATTGTTCAGAGGACGACTCGGTAAGCGTAATCCAACATTGGCTGAACCTAAACTATCCTGATGCCGTCTTTGTGGAGCATGAATTCAATGTCGGCATCTGTCAAACCGTCAATGATGCACTGACAAATGCGAGGGGAAAATACTTGCGTTTCTTAGCGGCAGACGATCGTTGGATACCCAATACACTCGCACAGCAGATTGAGATCATGGAAACAACTTCAGAAGATGTTGGCGTCCTCTATAGCAATGCACTTCTGATAAATGAGTGTGGTGAGCTGTTGCCAGGGACATTCATCGAAATCCACCGCACGTTTGCTGAGATGCCGGAGGGGTGGATTTTTGACACTCTTACGCACGGAAACTTCATACCAGCTATGACAGCCGTCATCCGGCTCCTCTGTGTCGAGGTTGTTGGAGGCGTCGATGAAGGCCTCATAACTGAGGACTGGGACATGTGGCTGCGGATTTCTCGCCATTTCAAGTTCAAGTATTTTCCAAAGCCAACCGCCTATTACCGCATGCTACGAACCTCTATGACGAGAACGCGACATGACGAAATAGTCGATTCGGAGCGACGCATGTTTGTTAAGTGCCTGCGCCGTGGGTGGTTGACCGGCGAAAAGAAGCAAGAAGCTATTGATGCCGAGTATTTGGAAGCATGTCGAGCCTACTTGCTCGGGTTACCCGATCGGACCCAGGAAGCAGCCTCGACATTTCGTCATCGAATGTGCATTAAGCACGCTCTGCTACTCTCGTTTGTTCTTGTTGGCCTTCCGTATCAGCGCTTTGATGCAACGATAATGCTTCTAAGTAATATGAAACGTCGGGCAGAATTGATACTCGCGAGATGCGGGATCGGGCGAGAACCGCGTTGAATGTGGATAAGCAAGGCGAATGGAATAGGCCTGAGCATGAAAGACCAGTAAAAGCGGCTAACTTTTGCTCCCTGACATGGGATGTTGCCTCACTACCTAGGGCTCACTCGATGCCGCGCTCCTTTCCTAAAACAGCCCCAGAAAGGTCATTGACTTTACACCGCGAGATCTGCCACAGGTGACGAAGTTGAGGCAGGGCCAACAGAATGGACTCGAAAAAACTCGGTTCAATCGCATCTTGTGGTCACGGGCCGGAGAAAACGAATGGTGCCCCAACTCTTTTTCCATTCAGACATTGTGCCGTCTTGTCCGGGCGGAGCCATGACCTCGAAGTGCAGAACATCTACAACTTCATCAAATTGACGAAAACCTGTCCGCTCATTTCCGCTTCCGACCGCCATGTCCATTTCGTAGGAGCCTGGAGCTAGGCGCGGATTAGGTAGCCGCAGCCGATACCTTGCCACCTCTCCATCCTGAATCGAATGAACGTGCAAGCCTGAGCAACTGCCAACAGGCGCCCCGTCAATCCCACGAATACTAAGATAAAAGCTAAAGTCGCTAACGGTCTGGTTTCCACGAACCGTCATGAGGATCGTGAGATCTGCATCGGCGGGCACAAGTCTTCCAGGGAAACCTTCTAGTTCCAATGTTAGAAACTCCACCTCTCTGCTCAAGGAGGAGTTCCCGCGGTGAGCGCCACCCTTATTATACACCTCCGAGCTGCGATCCATGCTGCCGGCCAAGTAATCCGCAATTGCTTGCTGACTGTTCCCCATTGTCTTGATTCGCCCTTGCTCCAAGACAATAGCGGATTTGCAAAGCAGAGCAATAGCGCCCATGTTGTGGCTGACAAACAACACTGTGCGCCCGAGCCGTGCAGCATCGCCCATTCTGCCCAAACATTTTTTCTGGAATGCCACATCGCCTACCGCCAGGACTTCATCGACTAGGAGGATATCCGGCTCCAAGTGCGCAGCAACCGAGAATGCAAGTCGGATGTACATTCCGCTGGAATAAAACTTCACCGGAGTGTCAATGAACTTTTCGATCTCGGCAAAAGCAACGATTTCGTCGAATTGACGTATGATGTCCCTTCTGCTCATGCCCAAGATGGCACCGTTCAAGAATGTATTTTCACGTCCGGTCAGTTCAGGGTGGAACCCCGTGCCTACATCCAGGAGGCTTCCCAGGCGGCCGCGGATTTGTGCGTTCCCGACGGTTGGCCTGGTGACCCTGGACAGGATCTTCATCAGAGTGCTTTTTCCCGCTCCATTGCGACCGAGGATTCCAATTACATCGCCCTGACGGACTTCGAAGGAGACGTCTTTTAGAGCCCAAAACTCGCTACCATCTACGGAGCCCGATGACCGAGATTGCACCGAGGACTTGCGCAGCGGCGCGGAGACGGCGCGGGTCAGAGCATCGCGCAACGTTCGGTAAGGCGCACGCTCACCGATTCGGTACCGCTTGCCCAGATTCTCGACTCGAATAACCACATCGTTCATTGTCTAGACCACATCAGCGATGGTGCCTTCCATTCTGCGAAAAAAGATCAGGCCGCCGACCAGTACGACGAGAATCGCACTCGCCGAGACTGCCAGCAGTGAAGTTGGCGGCTGACCATGTCCTGTGAGCGACCAGCGAAATCCCTCGATGACTCCGGCCATGGGATTGAGTCCATACAGCCAGCGCCAGCGCGCAGGCACAACAGAAACAGGATAAACAACAGGCGAAACGAACATCCAGATCTGGATGACGAAAGGGACGACGAAGCGAACGTCGCGATAGAGGGTGTTGAGGGCCGCGAGCCATAGCCCAACGCTGAGCGCCGTCGCTACTGCCAGAAGCAGAAAGACCGGGAACATCAGGATCGGCTTGCCGGGATTGAGGTCATAAAGGAGCAACATGGGCAAGAACACAACAAGTCCAATGGCCAAATCGAGCAACCCCGGAATCGCCGCAGCAATGGGCAGCAACAACCGGGGAAAATACACTTTCGTTATAACGTGCTGTTGCTCGACTACGCTGTTCGTCACACTTTGCACCGCACCGGCGAAATATGTCCAAGGCAACAGGGCACTGAAATAAAAAATTGGGTAGGGGAGGCCTTCGGACGGAATCTTGACCAGGCGTCCAAAAAAGACAGTGAACACCAGCATGGTGGCAAGGGGCTGAATGACTGCCCAGGCGGCGCCAATCACTGTTTGCTTATATCGGATTTTGACGGCGCGCCATACGAGGAAATAGACGAGCTCGCGAGATCGCCATAACTCGGCTATGTCTATGTCCAGCCAGCCACGCAGGGGGGTAATGTCAATTACCGGGGGCTCTGACTGCAGGTCGAGAACCGGTCTTGTACTTGTGCTTGCGTTATCGCTCTTCAAACTCGTTGACCTTCTTCACTTGCCTCATAGTGCAAAGCTAACACCTAATGGACCGAGAAGTCTTTGCCGGGGTGCCGTCTTCCTTGTCGCTTGATAACAACCACAGCGATGAAGAAAACCAGAACTCGAAGGCTCACTTGTCTTCATTCGCCAGTTGAACGACGTGCACTTCTCTCTAGCTGAGGAGTTCTTCGTAAAGCTGCGCAAAGTTCTTGGTCATGTGCGCAGTGCTGAAATGGTCTCGAATGCGAGCATAGCCTGCCGCACCCATCCTCACCCGCAGTTCCCGATCGGAAAGCAGAACACGGAGCCTGGAACCCAGGGATTCGATGTCGCGAGGAGGCACAAGCCATCCGGTTGTTCCGTCTTCGATCAGCTCCGGAACTCCACCTACCCTTGTGGCGACAACCGGCAAGCCTGCAGCCATTGCGTCCAGAGCGGCAATCGGAAAGCCCTCTTCCAGCGACGGCATCACAAAAATGTCCCAGCGGGGCAGGATGGACTGGATGTCATCGATCCATCCCAGAAACTTTACCCGGTCTCCGAGGCCAGTTTGTGAAGCGACCGATTCGAGCTTCTCGCGCAGAGGGCCTGATCCCGCAATTTCCAGGCGCAGGTTGGGAAAATCATGCCGCAACGCCGAGGCCGCGCTCAGCAGATACTCAATGCCTTTGAGCTCAACGAGCCTTCCGGCGGTACCAATCACGATCTCGGGACAGGCCGCCAGTCTGGGGGGAATTCCGGAAGGAACCGACAATCCTGCGTAGATCGTGCGGGCCTTGGCATCGACAACGCACCGGGCTACCGACTCCGAAACGGCAACTACGGCATCGACGCCGCGCCCAGAGAATGAGACAGGGGAAAGGCTCCTTCCTTCGAGGATTCGCCCATGGAGATGCCGGATGATTTTTGCTTTTGTAACCGCGCGCACGAGATTAACAACAGACCTTCCCCCAAAATGGATATGGACGATGGAGAAACGCTGGCTCCTGAGGAAGCGCAGGAACTTCCAGGCGCCCAGGGGATTGCCAATACCCTGCTTCCAGTCGAGGGCTTTTGCAGGGACTCCAGTTTGTTCAAGCAAATTGACAAGGGGACCATCGCCGGCCAGGAACAAGGCGTGAATGCGGTACCGCCCTGGATCGAGGCCTTGCGCGAGAGAGCGCACAATAGAGGCCATGCCTGTGCTTTCGGGCTGAGCGGTGCCAAGGATGTGGAGTATATGCTCAGCCATTGTTCTTCCAATGCGCTATTCTCAATTTGGGTGTGACCAACTGCAGTCTAATGGACTTCGCTGGGACCTCAGGATTCGAATCTCTCCGGTTGACGACTCGATAACCCTCAGGCAGAATGGGCGTGAGCTTCAACAATCGAAATGCAGCCGGGGACTCGACGGACGGAGAGTTGACATTTGTGACTTCCCGATTTGCCGGACTTTCCAATTCTCTGGCACTCTTGTCGTGCCCTACCATGACAGTCAAAAGCGTCTTGAAGACCGTGCTACCCCCTCGAACCCGCCGCTGGTTAAGACGTCAACCACTGCGCGTACAACGCTGGTTTTTGAGGGACCGTGGCCTTTATCGCCGAACCACCCCTTTTGACAAGAACTGGGGCGGGGGCAGAGGCCAGATTGTGGACCGCTATTACATTGAGAAGTTTCTTGAAGAGAATGCAAACGATGTGCGCGGGCATGTGTTGGATTTTTTCGACGATATCTATGCCCGTCAGTTTGGCGGCGCCAAAGTGTCAAAGATTGACGTGCTGCACCTGACCCCGGATAACCCGCACGCCACCATCATTGCGGACCTCAGCGATGGAGCTCAGATTCCATCCGACACCTTTGATTGCGTCATCTGCACCCAGGTTTTCCTGCTAATCTTTGACCTTCACGCCGCGGTCGAGACGCTTTACCGAATCCTCAAGCCAGGAGGCGTTGTCCTGGTGACGTCACCCGGTATCCAGAAGATCAGCCGTGGAGACATGGAAATGAGTGGGGAATATTGGCGGTTTACGACTCTCTCGTTGCGCAGGCTTTTTGAAGAAGCGTTCCCTCGCGAGTGCGTGCAAGTGAAACCCTCAGGAAATGTTCTGGCTGCGACGGCGTTCTTATTGGGATTAGCCGTGGAGGATTTGCGACGTGGAGATCTGGAATTCCAAGATCCTGACTTTCCGGTCTCGATCGGGCTGCGGGCAGTGAAGCCTTTTGCACAAGCTGAATCAGCGAGATGAATTCCATTGCACGGGAGAATGTTCGGACTATGGGAGATCTACAAAAGGATGTGCGTCAGTAGACCGTACAATGCACGTCGGCCGTCAGCCATTGTCAGCGCGAGAATATGACAACCATCGAGAAATTCAAATCGATTCTTCCCTCCGCCATTCGACCCTGGTTGAGAGATAAGAGACTGCAATTGGAAAGGCTGCGTCGCCGCGTGGGGATAGCCCCTGGTCCGAGTCTCTTGCGCAGGACCTTGCCGATCAATCCCAATGATTATGGAGAGAGTCGAGGCCAGTGCATCGATCGCTATTACATTGAGGGTTTTCTGACGCTGTATGCGAACAACGTAAGGGGTCATGTCCTGGATTTCAGCGACGATACTTATGCACGGAAGTTCGGTGGCGCCAAAACTACGAAGGTTGATGTGCTTCACCTTTCGGCGGACAACCCCAACGCAACAATCGTCGCCGATCTAGCTCATGGAGATAAAATACCATCCGACACCTTTGACTGCATTCTCTGCACTCAAGTTCTTCATTGCATCTACGACGTGGATGCCGCGGTCCGGACACTTTACCGCGTCTTGAAACCCGGCGGTGTGGTTCTTGTTACAGCTCCTGGTATCCAGAAGATCGATTCCGAGGACATTCGGAACGAGCAAGAATACTGGCGATTCACTTCGCTCTGCCTGCGCCGGCTCTTTGAAAAGGTATTTCCGGAGGGTCACGTTGAGGTCAAGGCCTACGGAAATCCGCTGACCGCGATCGCTTTCCTTCATGGGCTAGCGGTGGAGGACCTGCGGCGCAAAGATCTGGACTATTTCCACCCGGACTATGAGGTATCGATAGCGCTCAGAGCAGTCAAACCGAAGACGCATCCGTCGCTCTAATTCTCATTTTGACTGATCGGGCCATCCGACCTTGAATGACATACTTAAGCAGAGAGCACGTTGGAGAGTTCGAGTTTTATTGACAGGATCGCGAAAGGAAGAGAAAGTGCTGGACCGCCGGACAACTGAGATTTCACGGAGCAAGGCGGTTGACTTATACCGGCGCGCTCGTCACAGGATCGCGCGGATTGGTTTTCTGTGGAGCGGGTATATGCTCCTTCGTTCGATTCAAGAGGCAGCGCTCGACAGCCCTGCCCGGGGCCAGGCTGAGTTGAATCGGGAGTTCGAACCCCAGGAAGATCCGTGGAATTACACCACAGTTTCATACCAGATAGATCGTATCCGCCTTGAGATGGACATGCTCGACGGAGTTTGTGGAAATGCTCGCTTCGGCAAAGCTCTGGAAGTTGGTTGCGCGGAGGGAATCTTTACCGAGGAACTGGTTTCGCGTTGCGAATCGCTGCTGGCCGCTGACATTTCATCAGTGGCCCTGGCGCGTGCACGGCACCGACTCCAGGGGAAGGAATCTGTGCAGTTTGCGCATTGGGATCTACGTGTCGATCCGATGCCTGATACCTACGACCTGATTGTCATCATCCATGCCCTGGAATACATTCGGAATCCTATTTACATTCGCAGGGCGCGCGAAAAACTTGTGAACAGCCTGCGCCCAGGCGGCTATCTTCTGATCGGCACCATGAAAGTAGCCGATATCTATGAGGCTGCGTGGTGGGGAAAGTTCTTCCTCCGGAGCGGCAGGAGGATCAACAACTTCTTTGCGGCACACCGTGCGATGAGGCTGGTGCGGACCGAAGAGCTCCGGCTCGGAAAGGACTATGTCGCATACGACGTTCTTTTACAAAAGGAGTTGTGACCGCAGTGTGCCCCGCGCATGCGATTTCGAAGGGCGGGAGGCAGGGAACTATTCTGGTAACATGCCAATAAGTGAGCCAGGGATTCTGAAGCGTCCAATCATCGAGGAAGCCGGGCGTACGCGTCCATTTCTTGCGAATGAAGAGCCGATGGCGCCTTTCCAGTTATGTCTGAAGAAATATGCACGTAGCGAGGATGGAAACCGCGCATGGGTTGTAATCGATGCTTTCACGATACGGAGCTGGAATGACGTCCTCCGTTAAGCTTTCTGTTGTAGTGCCAACGCGCAACCGACGCGACGTTTTGATTCCGCGCACGCTGCCTGCGATGTTTGCACAGGACATGCCGGCCGATGAGTTCGAAATCATAGTGGTGGTCGACGGATCGACCGACGGCACCGCACAGGCATTACGCGAACTCAAGTCGCCGTGTTCCCTCCGGGTTATCGAACAACCAAAGGGCGGCGCCAGTGCTGCTCGAAATAATGGCATTCAGGCTGCGCGGGGCAATCTGGTGCTTTTCATTGACGATGATATCCAATGCAGCCCACAGCTTTTCAGGCAACATGTCGAGGCACACAGCGGTCTTGAGCCGGCCGTGGTTTATGGCTCGCTATCAATCGCACCCGATAGCCCTGAGTCAGTGCTGAAATACGCGAACCAGGATTGGTACCGGAAGTACTACGAAAACCTGGATGCACAGAATGGCTTGCAGTTACCCAAAGACGACTATTTGATCAGCAATAGTTCCCTGCCCCGGCAGACGTTGATCAGTTGCGGCGGCTTTGATGAAACGATGACGGCGAAGGAAGACTACGAACTTGCGCTTCGTCTGTGGAAGGCAGGGTTGCTATTCAAATACCTGCCGGAAGCAAAGGCTTGCGAGTATTTTCAAAAGCCGATGCGATCTGTGTTGCACAACGACGGCAGGACTTTTGGTGAGACAGACGTGGTGCTTTCAAGGAAGCATCCCGAGTATCGCCCTTATTCGGCGTTGGCGATCCTGGGGAAGCTGGCCGAGAGGAATCGGATGCGGCGGCGAATTCTTTCAGCCCTGCCTGTGAAACCTGAAGCCATGCTCGATCTTCCACTCTGGATCTGCGACAAGCTAAGCCGCGTTCCTCTCGTGCGGCGTATGAGCCGTCAATTACTGGGGCTGGGACGCGGTGTAGTTGAGTTTCGCAGCGCGGCCCGCAAAGCGGGTTCCTGGCAAGCCCTGGAGAGCGAGTTTGGGAAGCGTCTGCCCGTGCTTCTCTATCATCACGTCGGTCCGATGCACCCCGGCGCCATTCGTGGCTTGACGGTATCTGCTGATAGATTTGAGCGACAGGTTCGTTGGCTGGCCGGCCACGGCTATAGAGGCATTTGCCCGGCCGATTGGCTGCGGTGGCGCAATGAGGGAAAGGGGCTTCCCGACAAGCCTATCCTTTTTACTTTCGACGACGCCTATCAAGAACTTGCTGAATTCGCGTTGCCCGTGCTTCGGCGCTACGACTTTGGGGCGGCGGTTTATGTCGTTACAGGGCAATTGGGTGGAACAAACGCCTGGGATGAAGCCAGAGGATGCGGTACGCTTCGGCTTATGACTGCCGATCAGATTCGTTTCTGGGCTTCCCAGGGAATTGAGTTTGGCGCTCATTCGCGCACGCACGCGGATTTGACAAGCTTGTCGCCACACGATCTATCTGACGAAGTCGTGGGAAGCCGAGAGGATCTCGAATCTATCCTCGGAACGAAGGTGGTGTCCTTTGCTTATCCGTATGGATTTCACAATCAGGCCGTGGATGATTGCGTTCGTAAAGCCTTCGATCTTGCATTCATCGCGGATGATCGCGACGAGGGTCTTAATCATCTGCAGACCGATCCCCATCTTTTGTTACGCACGATGGTTCAGTCCGACGATTCCCTTTTCGCGCTGAGATTTCGAGCCAAGCTGGGTCGCTATCCTCTGCTCGAACTAAGAACGCGTCTTGACGAATTGAGAGGACGGGCTGCCTTGCGCACTCGCCTCAGGCGCGCAGCAAACTCTGCCATGGACGGCAATCAATCATGAACGAGCGGAGTTACCGAGCTCTGGTTTCGTTCGAAGACCAAATTCGTCAGGTGATAACATCCAGCCAAAGGGCCTTTGTCCCTGGGGACCGAGCATGACCGCCCAACCAGAACTTTCGGTGATCATCGCGACCTACAACCGCCGAGAAGTCCTGCTTTCACAATCCCTGCCTTCAGTATTCAACCAGGATCTCTCTTCAAACAAGTATGAGGTCATCGTCATTGTTGACGGATCGACTGACGGCACCGGCGCCGCGCTCCGCGAGCTCAACCCTTCATGCTCTCTGCGTGTTGTTGAACAACAGAACTGCGGTCTGAGCAAATCGCGGAATATAGGAATCGAGCTAGCCAGGGGTGAGTTAGTGACATTCGTCGACGACGACATCATCTGCAGCCCTGACGTATTCAGGCTTCACATTGAAGCACACAAGGAAACATACAAGGGCGCTGGGCCGGTGGTGGTGCATGGGGCGATCTATCAGGCTCCTGGAATGCCATCGTCAATTCTCGCGAATGCGAATGAAACCTGGTATGCGAGATATAACAGCCGATTAAGCGCGAACGGCGGGGCGATCTGGCCTGAAGGAGTTTATCTAATCAGCAACAGCTCGATACCTCGATCCACACTCATCGAATGCGGGGGGCTGGATGAGAACCTGCCCGCGATGGATGATTTTGAGCTGGGGCTGCGACTTTGGAAATCCGGGCTTAAATTCAAATATCTTCCAGCGGCAGTGGCCTACGAGCTCTCTGTGAAAAGCCTGAAATCCTTCTTGTTCAAGGATGGAGAGGCGTTTGGCCGCACAGAGGTTTTGCTCTCGCGGAAATACCCCGACTATCGCGTGCGTTCGGGGCTATTGACGAGCGTTAGCAAGACGGTGTGGTGGAGAAGGATTCCCCGGAGAATAGCACTCCAGATGCCCTTTTCGCCGGCCCATTTGCTGAGGGCGCCCATTTGGGCTTGCGAGCGGTTGTGCAGGCTTCCGGCAATGCAGCGAGCGGGCTTGCTTCTGCTTGAAATCGGACGCCGGTTCAGTGAGATTCGAGCCGCGATAAGGGAAGCCGGCTCGTGGAAGCAGTTCGAGAACGAATTCGCGATGCGCTTGCCGGTATTGCTCTACCACCACGTAGGGCCCGAGCACCCAGGAACCCACGCCAGTTTGACGGTTTCTCCGGCGAAATTTGAGCGCCAGGTGCGATGGCTTGCCGGGCGAGGATACAAGGGAATCTGTCCAGCCGACTGGCTGCGCTGGCGTCGCGAAGGAATGGGACTTCCGAAAAGGCCAGTGCTGTTCACTTTCGACGACGGCTATGCAGACCTGGCCGAATTTGCTCTTCCCGTGCTTCGCCGCTACGGCTTCGGTGCTGCTGTTTTTATCGTCACAGGTCAGTTGGGCGGAACAAACGCCTGGGACGAGGCACTAGGAAGTGGAACGCATCGGCTGATGACAGCCGACCAGATTCGATATTGGTCGGCACAAGGATTTGAATTTGGCGCTCACAGCAGGAGTCATGCCGATTTGACTCGCCTGACGCCCGAAAAGCTCGAGCATGAGGTGCTGGGCAGCAAGGCCGACCTCGAAGAACTACTCGGGAAGCCCGTGGGAGCGTTCGCCTACCCATTTGGGTTTCATAACGAGGAAGTGGTTAAATGCGCTCGCGGTGCTTTTGATCTTGCCTTTGGCATTCATCCAGATGAGCCAGGCATTAACATTCTCGACACGGACCCGTGCCTGCTGCGAAGAACGATGGTCCAGACGAGGGATTCGGTGATCGATGTGATATGCCGCATGCGCTGGGGTCGTAGCCCAATTCAACGGCTCCGCGCGCTTGTCCGTCTGCGATCACGCCTAAGAAAGCGGCGAGCATAGCTGCCGGTCGCGGCGATAATCCCCAGGGTAGCTGAACGTTGTGCACTACTTTGTTTGGGCCGACCTGGCTTAGAATTCCCCGGCGTCCCAGGAACTCCGGAAAAGAAGCAAATGCGCACAATATGTATTTGCTTCGTGTGTTTTCGGCAAGCGTGCGTGACGCCATCTGAGTCGCGTTGCTAAGTTCAATCAGCCGCAGAGGCCGGCTGAGATTGGACAATAAGATCAAGTCACCCATCCCCGAGCCAATCGTGCAATTGCAACGACGGTTGGATGAGTTTCGCAGCAGTCGGCCGCATCGGACGAAGCTGCCTGAGACGCTGTGGCAGACTGCGGTGGAACTGGCGCGGCAACACGGTGTGTATTCGGTCGCTCATCCACTGCGGC
>OBLU010002677.1_pt1 | contig 16256 bp, 13 predicted proteins | sample 1518681 | NCBI WGS metagenome assembly OBLU01 (sample SAMEA3539304, study PRJEB22396) | soil metagenome | biome: tundra; feature: field; material: soil | place: USA | collected 2010-05 | depth 0.15 m | reverse complement strand
GTGCAAGCCAGTACGGCCATTTCATGTACTGGGAAACCATCCAACGGCAGGGCTATACCAACCAGGGCCAGCTTTTCGGCGACTGGATCGGACGCGAGGACAAGGGCGGCCAGGCATGGATTACCTATCATCTGAGCGGCAATGAATGGCTCCAGGTGGGCGTACGCAATCAGAAAGCCGCCAAGGACTTCATCCCCGGTGGCACCACCCTGAACGACATCAACTTCCAGGCGGTCAAGCGCATAGGCAAGGACTTCGAAATCAACGGCAGCTTTGCCTATGAACACTGGAAGGCTCCCATCTACCTCACCGGCCAGCAAACCGTAACCACCACAACCATCCAGCTCACCTGGTTTCCGGAACGAAAGATGAGCTTCTAGTACTATGGTTGAACCAGGCTTTCCCGATGCCACAATATCTGTCTGAGGCGCTAAGCCCAATGAGTCCGGGCCGAGAATCGCGCCAGCAAACAGGTTCTCGTCTGGTCATTTAACTTCATTGCAGAGGATAAACGGATGAACTCCCGCGCTTCAAAGTATGTGAGTTGTGTTTTTGCCTTGGCATTTGTGGCGCTGATACCCATCACTCTGGCCGCCCAGGTCACAGCCGCAGCTACAGGGAGAGCCCCCTGGGACAATTCTGCATCGAAGTGGAACATCTTCGTGGGCTACAGCTACCTAGCGCCGAGCGGAAAGATCGCAGGTATCCAGAGTGGCGCTTCTGGCAGTACCTATGGCCAGATCAACTGGGGCGCGATTTTCAGCGGTGCCCGCTACTTCAACAAGAATCTGGGTGTGCAGATTGAGGGAGACGAGCACATACAGTCCGAGGATTGGCCTGTCGGCGACAACAATGCCTCTTTCAATTCGAATGATGACTTCGCTGGCGGATCGGCGGGCTTGATCTACCGCGTTCCTATGGCCCGTATCACGCCGTTCGTGCATGCTCTGGTCGGCGCCGATCTGGGCGGCAGTGCTTATCACGCTGACACCTGGGGTCCAACGGTGACGGGTGGCGGCGGCTTGGACTACAATGCGCCTCTATTCAACCATCGTCTGGCGATTCGCATCTTCCAGGCGGATTATCAGTTCATTCACGCGGACTCAAGCGAAATCAACGCATTCCGTTTGAGCACCGGCGTTGTACTTCGCATCGGCTCCGCCGCGCCGCCGCGCCGGTGACCAGATAGCCTGAAGCCTTCCAACGATGGGCGCTTCAGTAGCACCGCGTTTTGCGAATACACGCTGCGTAACTTCAAACGGTTCTGATTCTCGAACGTCATACCCTGCGACCTTCATCGTCGAGAGGATTTCGCCAGCCTGTTCTGCGTGGCCCACACGCCGCAAGGCACCAGCCAGACGGCCAGCAATGGCAGAGTGCCCTCCGTCCAGCAGAGGCAAAAGCCGTCCTCGCAAGAGCGGCGACAACGGCTTGGTGGAAACCAAATATGCTGCCATCGTGCGCAAACACGTCGGCTGGGGACACATCGCGCCAACCCACGCAGCGCCCATCAACCAGTTCTATACCCCCTTCCTCAACCCCTACGTCAACTACCACCGGCCCTCGGCCCAGGCTGAAGTCCAGATCGACGCCAAGGGACGAAAACGGCGCCTCTACAAGCAGTGGCAAACACCCTTCGAGAAACTGCTCTCGCTCGATCGGCCGCTACAGTTCCTGCGCCCCGGACTCAGCATTCGGCGTGCTCAAACGCGTGGCCGCATCCATCAGCGACACCGAGGTAGCGCGACGTATGCAACAGGCCAAAAACACCATGTTCGAGCAGATAAGAAGATCGGCATGAGCCCTGGGCAGCAGTGGAAGTGGACCGTGGAAATGACGGCTTATGGAAAGCCCGGAAAACGATAAGGCTGTTTTCCGACCTTCCCACAAACCTTGGAAATCGATAAAGCCGATTCCCACATTCCCACCGCCAGGACAACTACGAGACATATATGAAAAAATCCCGAGAAGGAGACGTCTGAAGCTGCCCGCGCCAACAGCAACCTTCAGGCTCATCCTTGGATTGGGAAAGGCTACCCGGACAGAATAAACCCATCTGTTTCAAGTCGCTAGCCAGACGAGGCGGGGTTTTAGCTAGAGTTTTTGACAACTGCAGGCTTCCGATCCAGCGAGGGAAACAAGGAGCTAGGTGTTGCCGAGGTTGGGCGAGGCATTCAGGGCCCTTTCTGCTCTCCTGCTGCCAGGTCCATACTGCGGTCCTCGCGGATTACATCCAGCCACAGTTGCAGGGTCAGGTCCTCTCTCTTGGGCACACCGAGCTGCCAGCGCAATTCCGTCGCGTAACGCTCCTGAAGGATGTCGAGGTCGAAGGGAACCGTTCGCGCCAGAAAGCGCACGTCGTCGCGATCCTTCTGGCTGTTTCTTTCGAGTTTGGACAGGGCCAGGTCGTAGGGATTGAGAGCCATCAGATGGAGGCGGCGGTAGGCACCGGGGAACATCTTCGACAAGGCGATCCTCGTAGCTCTCCGGGATGGCGGCAACGGCCACACGATCAAGGTAGATGCGGTACTTCTGATGAAGCGGCCCGCCACGACTGCCAAGTTCCATCATGGTCTCGGCGGCAGCACGCGGCGCAAGCTCGATTACATCGACATCCGCCGTGGGCCGCTCCAATCCGTAAAACAGCGTGACGACGAAACCGCCGATGCAGTCGAGGCGCACGGTCGTATCGACCGCCTCGTCAAGTTCTTTGAAGAATGAGTCCCACGGTTTCGGCGGTCGGCTAGAAGGCGACATGATCGAGTTGCTCCACGGTAAGGTCGGTCAATAGATTCCAGCGCTCTGCCAATTTGGGTCGATGCTCGCGCAGCCAGGCGCGCTCGGCGCGTGTCATCGATTCTCTGCATAGAGTATCTTCCTTCGCCAGACGGGAGGGCTCCAACTTGGCGATGCGCGCGGCCAACTCCTCTTCCAAGCGGGAGCTTCCATCTCGCTCGGCGGCCTGCCGCGCCAGCTCGACCACAAACCCCAGCCGGTTCTGACGATCCCGCAATTTCGCATTCGCAGTCAGCCAATCCCAGTTCAGATGCGGGTAGGCCAGGGGCAGCCATGCTAGCGCCTCCGTGACCCGCGAATCCAAATCGTCTGAGTCCAGCGCTTCCATCAGCAGTTCGGTTGGATTCTGCCGAGCCGCACCGCGCATGTAGGCAAAGCCTGGATAGCCCAGGGTTCCCAGCATCGTCTGGAAGAAGCCATCACCGCGAACGTGTGTCTGGTACTCCGTAAGAGGGAGCGCCGTGGCGGGAACCTCGAACACCTCTACGGTCCGCGAAGCGAGTTCGGAGGAAACGGCCCGTTCTCCGCGTTCGACCATCGACAGATAAGCCTGAGTCACCCCGAGCCGCGCCGCGGCCTGGGTCTGCGTCCATGAGGACGCCTTGCGGGCGTTTTTGAGTTCGGCTCCGGTCATACTTAAAATATAACACAGGCTGTTATATCTATACAGAGATCCGGCAATCTTGTCGTTGTGCCTCGCCAAAATTCCATCAGACCGAGAAATTGAATAGAAGTCCCGATGTCTTAACGGTTAAGAGCTGGTTGCCCCCCCACTCATGTTGGCTGAAAAGCGATGAAAATACAGGCGGACGGAATTTTGGCGAGGGACAGCCAGACTCTTTCAGCTTGGATCAGACACGCTCTGAGAACGGCAGCTGAGCAGCAGATGTTTGACGGCACTTTACATAAAGCTATGAAAATCATCCTATTGGAACGGGAATCCTGCACGGCTACGACGCAGGAATTGAGCGTCGAGATTGATCAAAGGGGACTGTACACGCGCAAGGATGGCAATGCGGCTCGAGCGAAGCAAATCAACGCGCGAGTGAGGCAGTACCCCGCATTGTTCGAGTTTGCTGGGCCTGGGCTGGTCCGGCTGCTCGTAAGCGTTTCATCGGACAACGCCGAGTAGTTTCACCGATTTCTCCTGTACCCGAGATTAGGAACAGGATTGACACAAGAACCGCAGTTTGTGAATCTAAGAAAGAGATATGGATGCCGACGATCAGTAGGTTTTACGGGATATTGATCCAAATGTACTTCGGAGATCATGTTCCACCGCACTTCCACGCGCTGTATGCTGAATTCGAAGCGCTGATTGATATTCAAACCCTGGTGGTCATCCGCGGGGAACTACCCAGGCGCGCAATGGCACTTGTACTGGAGTGGGCGCAGCAACATCGAGATGAACTGATGAAGGATTGGGAGCTATGCGTACAGAATCAAACGCCAATGAAAATTCGCCCGTTGGTCTAATTGAGGAGATCGCACCGAGATCCCCCTGGCGCGTAACGGATGTGGAGGCTCTTCCGGAGTTTCGGCTGCGAGTCATCTTTGCTGACGGCTCGACTGGAATCGTCGATATGGCCCGGTTGGTGCACTCCCCGAAAGCCGGGGTTTTCGCAGCGCTTCTCGACCCGGCTCTGTTCGCCCAGGCGACAATCGAGTACGGCGCCGTGACCTGGCCCGGGGAACTGGATCTCGCTCCAGATGCGATGCACGCTGCAATCCGCGAGCATGGGGTATGGTCGCTCTAAGAACTGGAATCGGCAGAGCAAACCTCGCAATTGAGATTCGCTCCGCTCCTTAAATAGATGTTGGGAAGCGTACAAACTTCAAATTAGGACACCACCGAATTTATATGCGTCGGCCCTGGTCTCTCGCTAGTATGAACTCGCCTGCCGGCGGCCGGGAGACTTCCTCTACTGGTGCGCAATGCGCTTGCACTGCGCCTCTCCTGGTTCCTTGCTTAACCCCGTCAACTGCGAGTTCCGAGAACTGATATCGACCGTGTTATCGCCGGCATCGGCAATCCACGGGAAGTGAGGGCATAGCTCCAGCAAACGACTTTATTTTTGTTCTCTCTCGCGGAGCGCCTCCCCGGCCCGAAGGCGTTCAGTAATGTCCATTGCCACGACCGAAACGCCAATCACTTCCTGTGTCTCGTCGAAAGCCGGCTGATACTACAAAAGGATCGTCCGGTTGGGTTCACCTGGTTTGCATGGCGGCTTGGAAGCCTCAACACCTTCGATTGATTTAACCCAAAATGCCAAGCGAATCCCTCAACTTGCTGTTCTTGCTGATCCGGGAGTAGTATCTGTCCACTACCAATCCCCTGTCGCCTGATTCAATCGTGGTTTTCAGCTAAAAGGGGTCGGGCCATTCCCTTGGGGTGCATTTGAAGGACTTTCCCATCATTCTCTGAAAGGTTGATGGTCTGCGGCGTGCGGGCTCCAGGCATCGTTATCAAGAGTGTGCGACCGATAGCGAGAGTCGGGTCAGCTGGCTTTCATCCATCGACAAGTGCATGGGCGAAAGAGAACTCTTCGCACGGTACACACGATGCGGCTAGTTCTTTGCGGGATTTCGTTTCGGCGGCTGGAAGTGCAAGATGCAAGGTGGAGCGCCGAATATGGAAAACGCAGCGGCGCCTACGACCTTTTAGATCAATCAAATGGTTCTTGCTCAAATGAAGATGATACCCCAACTCTCGGCTTTCGCTGGCTGTTTTCTTCTTGCCCTTTCAACGGCGCAGGCACGGGAGGCTGCGCCCACCGATCTTGCCGAGGGCAAGGAGCTTGTTCTTCATCTGAGCCCGGCCTCATCGCCAGATGCTGCCGCGGACGAGGCCGTCTTTCAACATTACGGTTTGGATCGTGCGGAAAAGCTCCTGATCAGCGTAGTGACGAACGGGCAGAACTTGAATGCGACTGCTGACGACTGGGCCGGCATGCATCGGGCTCTTGATGGACTGATTGAGTTGAACGTCGACCAGCAAAGGCTCTTCAAGGCCAGCATCTACGGCAACATGCAGGACTTTGCCTATCGACACGATGAAGGCGACTATGTGGCTGCACTTGCTGCCGCGCGCCAGGCCCTGGATCTGCAGCAGCGCGCCGGAGTGACGGCGACCCTCTATATTCCGTGGAGGAATCTTGGCGAGGAACTCATCCATCTGGGACGTGTCGACGAAGGCGCAGCGGCTTTCCGCCAGGCGCGCAAGTTCATCACGGATCCAAGCGGGTCTTTTGCCGGAGACCTGTGGGGCGAGATCATTGCGGTCGAGTCGTCTCGCGGCAACTCCGTTGTTGCCCATACTGAGTCGGAGGCTTTTCTCAAGGCTGCCAACGATTCCACGCCTGCCATGTTCCGCGCCGATGCACTGCTCGCGGCGGCCCAAGTTGCCATCGACGATAAGCGTTACGACGATGCGATCACGCACATTCACGAGGCGGCACATTTACTGAAAGGCGTGCCTGACGCGACGCGAACGGCCTATCAGGCCATGGATTTGCTTGCCACGCTCGGCATGGGTGCGATGCAGACGATGCCCTACGATCAGGCGATCGCGCTCTGTGGGCGCCTGGACAAGGAATTTCCGGGACTACCTATCTCGGTGTCGTCCCTCGGCCATTTGGTTGCGAATCAGCGGCGACGGCTTGCCGGGCAGTTCGACCTCGTCCTTCGCGACGACTCGGCCCAGCTGGAAAGCGCGCGGGCTGTCACCGACCTGTCCGGACAGGTCTCCGCACTTCTCTCGACCGCGATCGACTTCGGGTACCTGCGCGAATCCACACAGGAGGTTGCGGCACTCGAGGAAGCGGCGAATATTCTGCATACACCCGCCGCCAGCGGCATTTCAGCCGAGCTCCGTTTTCGGACACTGAATGCACTCGGCGCCGGTCAGCTCGACAGGGGCGATGTTCTTCAGGCCCGCGTTGCATTCACGGAGGTGCTCAATGGCATTGAGGCCATCACCTCCGCGCAGATGCGGATGCAACTCGCCAGTCTCTATGCCGATGCTCAACTCGGCATGGCCGCAGCGATGGAACGGGCCGGCAACCTGCAGGGCGCGCGCGACCTTCTTCATAAGTCGCTTGACCCTCCGCCCGGCGCACTCGGACGCTTTATCCGCTCGACGGTCCTGTTGCAGCTTGCGCGCCTTGAAGAGTCTGCTGAGTCTGGACTGGGGGCTGAGAAAGAACCTGCGGAGGTCATTCGCCTTTATCTTGAGGCCATCGCGGCATTGCATGGGGAGAGCGACCGCAACGGGGAACAGGGTGCGCAGGGCGACCCCCTGGCGACTTTGCATGAGCAAAAAGACCTGAACGCAGGGGTCAATGCGCGCCTTCAATTCGTCCAATATCTCGCCACAAATGGGCGGTCCGATGCGGATCACGAGGCTCCGAAGCCTGGAATGCGCTCGGAATCACCTGCCGTCATGGCTCGCGAGCAACTGGCCCTTGCTCGCGTTGCCTCGACCTCAATTGGCCTTGCCGACTGCAATTGGCGGATTCAGTTCCTCGAGGGCATCCTCGATGAAAACGCCGGAGACCGCGCCGCCGCTATCCGGTCCTACTCGGCCGCAATTGATGCTCTCGACCACATACGCGCCGGTCTAGCCGGCAAAGAGGAGCGCGAATCGTTTGTCGATAGCGCCTCAGTGCAAGAGCTTTATCGACGCCAGATCGGCTTGCTCACTGCTGGTGACGACCGAGAACGGGCTTGGGAATTTCTTGAGCGCAACAAAGCGCGCAGCTTTGTTGAGACCCTGCACGGGCGCCGGTTCACAGCCCCTGTTCCAATCTCCGCTTCACCGACCGTAAAGCGGTCGGCTGCCGATCTTGATGTGATCGAGCAGCAGATTGTCGCGGCACGGCTCTCGTTGTCTCAGGGAAGCCAGAGCACTCTCCGCGAATCCGGGAGCCTGCCGGATGTTATCCGCGCTAACCTTGTCTCGCTGGAAAATAACTTCGTTCTCGCCCGCCAGCAACAGACGCTCGCGAACTCTCGCGCCACGCAGCCACTCGCATTGCGCCCCATCAGCCTTGCAACAACGCAAGCGCAACTGCCCGCAGGCGCCGCATTGATCGAATACGCGATTCTCGATCACGAATTGGCCGCATTCGTGGTGACCCACAACTCTGCCAAAGAGCTGCATTGGCCGGCAGACACTGCGGCACTCCCGGCGCAACTCGACAAGCTCAGCAAACTCTTGTCAGCCGCACACGGGTCTGAGGATGCGGTCGAGGCACAGCTTGCTTCAGCATCAGGAATTCTGCTCGGACCCGTCATGAGCGCTCTGCCGCCGGAGATCGATTCGCTCATCATCGTTCCCACAGGGTCGCTGTCGCAGGTTCCATTCCAGGCGCTGCCGCTTCCTGGCCGCCCTTCGAATGCTCGCGGCCTTGTCAGCGATGAACCTTCTCCCGAGTCAGTTGACCCTTCATTGCGCACGCTTGTCATCGACCGCTATGCAGTCTCCTATCTTCCTTCCGCTTCTACGCTCCAGTTCCTTCGCTTTGGTGCTCCGGTCGCCTCGCCCGACCTGTTTCTGGGCGCGATCGGCGACCTGTCCGTCGAAGGTTTGCCGGGGCTTCCTGGAACGCTCGACGAGACTGCAGGAATCCAGCAGCTGTATCCCCACGCGATTCGTGTGACTGGCGCTGCCTTCACGCACGATGTGGCCGTGAAGGCTCTGTTGGAGCATCAGGAGGTTCACTTTGCTACGCATGGACTTTTTGAAGAGCAGGCTCCGCTGTTCAGCGCGTTGATTACCGCACCCGCGCCGGGAAAGCCCTCACGGCTCTCGCTGTACGAACTGACAGATATGAACGTGAAAGCTCGTCTCGTGATTCTGAGCGCCTGCGAAACGGACCGCGGCCAGGTGACCGGTGGAGATGAGATCGCCGGACTGACGCGCACCTTCCTGCAGGCCGGCGCGGAAAACGTGGTCAGCAGCCTGTGGAAGGTGAGCGATGAATCGACAGCGCTCCTCATGGAGTCACTCCATGCTCATCTTCGCGCTAGAGAGTCCACGCCTGTGGCTCTTCGTCATGCAGAGCTTCAAGTCCGGCGCAAGTTTCCGCAGCCCTACTTCTGGGCGGGCTTCGTCGACACCGGCGTCCGATAGGGATTTGGAGTCTGAGCGATTCAGACTTGAGAGGCAAGGGCGCACTACCAGGTGCTGCCTGAAGCTGCTGCACGCGGCCGCGCCTGAGGGATGCATCCCAGGCACGGCCGCGCGAAGACAGATTGAGCTACGGAAGAGTGATCTGCTGGTGCAGTGATAGATCCTGCGAGGATCCGCCGACGCGTACGTTATAGCTGCCGGGAACCAGCTTCCAGCCGTCGGAGTCCTCGTCGAAGATCGTCAGGCGGTCGCGGTCCACGGGGATGGAGACGCTTTTCGCTTCGCCTGGCTTCAACTCGACGCGCGCCCAACCGATGAGCCGCTTGGGAGGCTCACCAGCCGAATCCGGAAGCGATGAAAACACCTCCGCGATCTCAGTTCCGCTACGCTTGCCGGTATTCCGGACCATGAAGGAGACAGTCAGGGTGTCGCCGGTCTCGACTTTCAGTCCGGAGTAGGCATAGGTGGTGTAGGAGAGGCCAAAGCCGAAGGGGAAGAGCACGGGCTTCTTCTCCGCGTCGTACCACTTATAGCCGACCTTCAGCTTTTCGTCGTAGTAGGTCTGGAAGGGCGGCAGACCCTTGGCCATCATGCTCATGAAGTTGGAAACGTCTCCAGCGGCGGCCGCGAAGTTGGGCTCGGAGGTTGACGGAGGCATGACCAGCTTGGGATGGGGCAAATCGGAGTCGCTCTTGGGGAAGGTGATGGCGAGCTTGCCAGAGAAATTGACTTGTCCGGTGAGCAGGTTGGCCAATGCGTCGGCGCCGCGGATGCCGGGATACCAGGCCTCAACGATTCCAGCAACTTTGTCCGCCCATGGCATGGTGGCGGGGCTGCCGGTTTCGAGCACGACGATCGTTTTCGGATTGGCAGCAGCTACGGCTTCAATGAGCTTGTTCTGCGCTTCGGCAAGATCAAGCGTGGGAAGATCAAATCCCTCGGACTCCCACTGATAGGCGAAGACGATGGCCACATCGGCTTGCTTGGCTGCTGCTGCAGCGGCATCAAGGTCTTCTCCGGAGATGTAGGTGACCTTGGCGGCGGGAAGCATTGCGGTGAGCGCGCGCAGGGGCGAGCTGCGCAGCCAGGCGGGACGCAGAAAGGCATCCATCGGATTCTTCCCAGGAGGAGGCGGAGGCACGGGGGTGCCGCCGGGAGGATCAACTTGAGCCGATCCGCCCCCGGTGAGCACGCCTACATCGGCATGGCCGCCAATCAACGCCACAGAATGAAGTGTGGCTGCCTGCAATGGAAGTACGGCATGCTCGTTCTTCAAGAGGACGATGCTTTTCTCTGCAATGCTCTGCGCGATTTCGAAGCCCTTCTCGACGTCCGGCACCTGCTTGACTACCGGGTGGTCGAAGAGACCTGTGGCAAAGATGGTGCGAAGAACGCGGCGCACGTGATCGTTGATCTCGTCCTGAGAAACATCTCCACTTTCGACGGCTTTCTTGAGCGTTTCACCGAAGAAGTACTTGTCTGGCTGCTCCTGGTCGAGTCCGGCGTGGGAGGCCTTTGCCCCCGAGTGCGTGCCGCCCCAATCGGAGAGGACAAAGCCCTGGAAATGGAAGGCCTTCTTCAAGACATCGGTCAGCAGGTAGCTGTTTTCGCAGGCAAAGTCGCCATTGACGCGGTTGTAGGAGCACATGACACCGCCGGCATCGGAGATGGCGAGAGCAATCTGAAATGCGCGCAGATCGGTCTCGCGCATTGAGCGTTTGTCGATGTTGGCATTGACGGCGTTGCGGCCGCTCTCCTGGTCGTTGACCGCGTAATGCTTGAGATCGCCGATGACGTGCTCAGATTGCACGCCTTTGGCAAAGTTGCCGGCGAGGGTGCCGGCGAGCAGTGGGTCCTCTCCCTGATATTCGAAGGTGCGGCCATTGCGCGGCTCGCGTGGCAGGTTGACACCGCCGCCGAGCGTCATGCTGTAGCCCTCGTTGCGCAGCTCACGGCCAATGAGCGCTCCATATTCAAAGGCTGCTTGCGGATCCCATGAAGAGGCTGCGGCCAGATCGTTTGGCAAAACCGTGGAGTATCTTCCCGCGGCAGCGCCCCGGGTGACACCGTAGGCCGAATCGGCCATTTGAATGGCGGGAATGCCCAATCGCGGAATGGAATTCGAATAACCGGCTCCGCCGTTGGACTCACTGGGCGCATTGGAGAAAAATGGCATGCCCTGCCCGTGAAGCAGCGAAATCTTCTCGTCCAGCGTCAGTTCCTTGATGACAAGGTCGGCGCGCACATCCGGCGACAGGGTCGCATCGGACCAGGGATAGTGTTTGGGCTGCTGCATCCCAGGGAACTGGGCGACAGCAAACTGGGCCGCAAGGGTGGTTGCAGTTACGACCAATCCCAACGCGGCGCGATTCATGCATTTCAATGACATCTTCACAGTTGACTTCCTCTCAAAGTAACTCTCTGCAACTCTACCGACTCATTCTTGCGGGTGATCGTTGATCACCTCGGTCGCCCAGCACATTGCACGTTTGCGCCGAACCGGCGGCCTGCCTGATCTGTCGGCGAGGACGGCCCTCATTGTATTCCCCTCCGCCAGAGTTCGATAAGCCTGCAGGCGGGTTGCGATCGACGAACAAGGGAGTGCATCCGCGTTTGGTCTGGAAGGCTGAATTGAATGGTTTCAAGAAGGCGTGCCTCGTTAGGGAGGTGATGCTGGTTGGCGACGGCGGAGGACATTCCGCGGTTGCAGAGGCACGGGCATCCGCGACGGGAGTGTATATTTCTCTCTGGCGGAATACTGAGCAGCCGCAAGGAGATGAACGAGATGGCAGCACAAATGACCAGGCCGACGAAGCCTGCAGCAGATGAAGTATTACTGATCACCAGCGGCGATCTGCGGCTTGCGGCCAATCAGGCTTGTTGGCCGGCGCAAAGGGATATGGAAGAGAAGCTGACGGCGGCTTTCGCTCAGCAGGGAATCAAACTGGTCCGCGCCCATGATTACGACGAGACGGTGAAGCATGGATTCATCTCGTCGCAGAGGATGGGGATGGATGTGTTTATGAAGATTCATCCTGAGGCCAGGGTGGTTTTTGCGACGGCTGCGTGGCAGTACAGTCATCATGTGCTGCCGGGATTGCGGAGCCATCGGGGGCCGATTCTGACGGTGGCCAACTGGTCAGGACAATGGCCGGGGCTGGTCGGGCTGCTGAACCTGAATGGGTCGCTGATCAAGGCGGGGACGAAGTTCTCGTCTATCTGGAGCAAGGATTTTACAGACGATTATTTTTTGAGCGCGCTGCAAGAGTGGCTGCGCGAGGGCACGATCAGCCATGACTTGTCGCATGTGCGGCTGCTGGAAGCGGGGAAACTTCCTGCTGAGAGCGCTGCGCTGGGTGCTTCGCTTGCAGGCGAACTCAGGCATCGCAAGGCGATTATGGGCATCTTCGATGAAGGCTGCATGGGGATGTACAACGCCATTATTGATGACGAGCTGCTGAACCCGGCGGGCATCTACAAAGAGCGGCTTAGCCAGTCTGCGCTGGTAGCGAAGATGCGGACGGTGAGGCAGGCGGAGGCAGATGCTGTTTACCAGTGGCTGGTTGCGAAGGGCATGAAATTCGATTTCGGCAAGGACGGTGCGACTGAGCTGACGCTCGAACAGGTTATTGAACAATGCAAGATGTATATCGCGGCGGTGCGCATTGCAAAGGAGTTTGGCTGTGATGCGATCGGCATTCAATATCAGCAGGGGTTGAAAGACATGACGCCGGCCTCGGACCTGGCCGAGGGAATGCTGAACAATGCGGATCGCCCGCCGGTATTTGCGGAAGGTTCCAATGAGGAGCTATACGCTGGGGGGCCCGTGGTGCATTTCAACGAGGTGGATGAATGCGCAGGTGTAGACGCGCTGATCACGAATCGGTGCTGGACGGCGCTCGGGCTTGACCCGTCGACGACGCTGCATGATGTTCGCTGGGGTGAGCATTACAAGGGGGAGGGGATCGACGCGTTTGTTTGGCTGTTGCAAATTTCAGGGGCCGCGCCGGCGAATCATTTTGTGAATGGCTACGCCGGGGCAAGAAGCGAACGACAGCCAGCGATGTATTTTCCGCTCGGTGGCGGATCGCTGAAGGGGATCGGGAAGCCGGGTGAGATCGTGTGGAGCCGGGTGTTTGTTGAAGGGGGCGTGCTTCATGCGGACATCGGCAGAGGCACCGTAGTGAGCCTGCCTGCCGCGGAGACGGAACGGCGCTGGCGTGAGACTACGCCGCCGTGGCCGATTGTTCATGCTGTTTTGCATGGCGTGAGTCAGAATCAGATGATGGCCCGGCACCGAGCCAACCATGTGAACGTGGCGTATGCGCCATCGGCCGGGATTGCCAACAAGGCGCTTGCGACGAAGGCTGCCATGCTGGCGGCGCTGGGGATCAAGGTGCATCTGTGCGGCACTACGTCGGCGGCTTGAGACGATCGAGCAGCTGCATTCAAGGTTGCAGGGCTGCGATGACCTGGTCCGTCGTGCGGACGCGGCCGATGCGGGGAAAGATGCGCTCGACGGAGTTGGTGTGGCTGTCAGGATGCATGCCGGTCATGGCATCGGAGGCAAACACAAGCTGGTAGCCGAGCTCATAGGCGTTGCGGGCCGTGCTTTCGACGCCAAACTCGGTGGCGACGCCGCATAAGACCACGGTGGTCAAGGCGCGGCGGCGCAGTTGCAGTTCTAGATCAGTGCCGTAGAAGGCACCCCACTGTCGCTTGAGGATCACAATGTCGCTTGGCTGGTTGCCGAGGTCGGGAAGCAGTTGGCTCCAATCCGGCGGCATGGGGCCGGTGGTCCGCGGCTGCTGATCGGCGGCGGGATTCAGCCGGTCTGCTCCGTCCGGAGAGGTGCCCACATGGACGAGTACGGGTTGCGCGACGACCTGGCGGGCAGCGGCGAGCATGCGCGCGGTGTTGGCAATGACGGTTGCCATGGGCAGCGGCGCTCCCGGCAATGCAGCGATGCCTTTCTGAAGATCGATGACGACGATTGCCGTTGATTTGGGGTCGAGTTTGAATTCGAGTTTTGAATCGCTCATTGTTGTATTCCTTCCTGTGCCGGTACGATGCCCATCTCCTGATAGATGGGGCGAATTTGTTTGCGCAAGCTGGGCAATCGCGTGGTGAACCATGCGGCGCCCAGCAGAAGCGCGAATCCGTTGACGATGACCGTCCAGGGAGCGCCGACACCGTGCGCGATGGCTCCGGCCAGGAACTGCCACCACGTCGGCGATGCGGGACCGGCCATGTTCGCGCCAAAGCCGTTCGCCATGGTTCCGGCGAGCAGGCTGCCAAAGGGCGCCATGCCCATGAAGGCCATGGTGTAGTAGCTCATGACGCGGCCGCGCTTATCTTCACTGACGATGGTCTGAATAACGGTGTTGCTGGCGGCCATACCCATCATCATGCCCATGCCTGCAACCATAACCATGGCCATGGAGAACCAGAAGTTGCGGGAGAATCCAAAGCCAATAAGGCCGAGGCCGAAGACGGCGGCGGCTGCGGGGATCATCCGAACCAATCCGCGGACGCTCCTGCGCGCGGCCAGCGAGAGCGCCGAGATGAGCGCGCCAATGCCCATAGCGCCCATGAGGAAGCCAAGCGTATGCGCGCCTCCGTGCAGAACGCGGGCGGCGAAGATGGGCATTAGGACGACGTAGGGCATGCCCATCAGGCTGACAAGGGCGAAGAGCGTGAGGATGGTGCGGATGGGGAGGAACTCCGAGACGTATTCCCAGCCGACCTTCAGATCGGTGAAGGCCGAGGTGATTCTGCGCTTGATCGCAGGGAAATGGATGCGCATCATCAGCAGCGAGGCGATGACGGCAAGGTAGCTGATGCCATCGATGAGAAAGCACCAGCCCTCGCTGGTGATGGCGATCAACATGCCGGCGAGGGACGGGCCGACGAGGCGCGCCATGTTGACCATGGAGGAGTTGATGGCGATAGCGTTGGAGAGATCGGCGCGGTCTTCGACCATCTCCACCATGAAAGACTGGCGGCCGGGCATGTCGAAGGCGTTAATGATGCCCTGCATGACGCTCAACGCGAGCAACCAATGAATGGTGATGTGGTGCGAGAGGGTGAGGGCGGCGAGGGCGAGAGACTGGACCATGGAGAGGGTTTGCGTCCAGACAAGGACCTGGCGGCGGTCGAGGCGATCGACCCAAACGCCGGCGAAGGGGGCGCACAGGAAGGTCGGGATTTGTCCGGCAAAGCTGATGGTGCCAAGGAGCAGGGCGGAGCCGGTGAGGCGGTAAACCAGCCAGCTGGTGGCGATGCGGGTCATCCAGGTGCCGATGAGGGAGATGGTCTGGCCGCCGAAGAAGAGGCGGAAGTTGCGATGGCGGAGGGCGCGCCAGGCGTGGGAAACGCCTTCTTCCTTGCGAGGCTCGACGCTGGCCGGGACGGCACGGGATTCAGCGCGGGCTGTTTCTTCTGGACCGCTCAAGATCGGTTCCTCAGGTACGGCATTTCCCCTTCGGAGAGACTGCAGCTTGCGCCGGAATCCTCTAACCGGTTTTCACTTCGTTGGAGCAACGCCGCCAAACTCAACGTGGAGGGAAACGCGCACTGGGACAACGCTTCCGTTGAAGCTGCCGGGCTGGAAGCGGGATTTTAGAAGCGATTGGGAGACTAGGTTCTCCAAGATGGGTTTCTCGCAATGAGCGGCCTGTGGGTTGGATGGCTTGTCCTTTGCACTGATCGTAAGGACCACATCGCATGGGCTGTTGCCAGGGAATTGGAATGCGCGGTTCAGATACCCTTGGTCGGAGAATTGAATCAATTTGGGTGGAATCACCCCCATGGCGGGCGGATAGACCCCGTTCGCGTCCGGCTCCGGGGAAAGTGCACCCAGCGGCGCCGCCAGCTGGGTGTTAACAAGTAATTGTGGTTCCTTCGCGGCATCCCGTTTATAGGCGACATTGATGAAAATCGAGACAGGAACCGGTTTGCCATCCAGCTGGGTTGCGGGCTTGAAGCGATATTGAGCAACCGCGTCCAGGGTTGACGGGGCAAAGACCGGATCTGTGCACCGAATGATTCTGATATCTTGCGGGTTTCCCTGGATGTCCACTGTCATGGAAACCGCACACCGTCCATTGACCTGCTTTGAGCGCGCCTCTGGCGAGAACGACGCATCCACATTGTTGATTGGGTGAGGAGCTTGTACACCATCCACCCCTACTTTGTAGATGTGCTGGTCAACGACCGTTTGGGGAACTGGCGATTGAGAGACGACCGAGGCTGTTCCGAGAATCAGCAGCAACTGGGTATCCATTTGACTCAGGTTCCCCCAACAGGTTGTGTGGCGGACAATTTG